>Ga0075017_100000709_pt1 | contig 19114 bp, 19 predicted proteins | sample AleBraG_ABR_2012_FD_71475 | JGI IMG/M metagenome (GOLD analysis project Ga0075017, IMG submission 71475) | Freshwater sediment microbial communities in response to fracking from Pennsylvania, USA - Alex Branch Run_MetaG_ABR_2012 | ecosystem: Environmental > Aquatic > Freshwater > Creek >... | reverse complement strand
TCGATCCCGCCCACACTCGCGACGCTTTGATCTGGGCCCTCGAATCCGCTGCGCTAAATCCCGATATCCCGCCATTCAAGACAGGGGTTTTGCAAACTTGATGAGCACGCGCACAAGATTAATTTTCTGGTTGACTGCTCTTCCGATTGTTTCCCTAGGCGTTGGCGCGGCGTGGATTGCAATTTACCCGTTCTATCTAGAAATCAAGGACGGCGGACAATCATCCGCCTTCATTATGTTTCACCTACATTTCCTTCGTGTGTACGGAGTTACAATGGCTCTTTTCATTTGCGGACTGATTTCGCTCTTATTCGAACGCCGAATGAGCGGAACGAAATAGCGACATGGCTGAAACCGTAAAACTGATCGAATGCCCGCGAGATGCCTGGCAGGGACTGCCCGAACAAATTCCGTCCGAGTACAAAGCGGAATACTTGAAGGAGCTGGTGCTTACGGGATTCAAGCACATTGATGCAGTGAGTTTTGTCTCGCCGAAACATGTGAAGCAGATGGCAGACAGCGAAGAAGTGATGGCGAAATTGCGCGAATTCACAGCGGTAAAGGAGCGCACCCAAACCATTGAGGCAAAAGCATTAGAAAAAGCCGGACATGAATCTCCCGCCAAGCAAGAGCCGCCAGAAATAATTGGAATCGTGGTGAATGAAAAAGGACTCGAACGCGCACTAGCTACTCCGGGAGTAACAACGATCGGATATCCTTATTCGATTTCGGCCTATTTTCGCCGAGCGAATGCGAACATGTCTCGCGACGAATCGCGCAAGCTCGTTGAGAAATTGAAGAGGGAGACGGGGGCGGCAAATCGGCGTTTGGTGATTTACATTTCGATGGCGTTTGGGAATCCGTACGATGAACCGTGGGGACCTGAAATTGTCACCGATACTCTTGAGTGGCTAAGAGAGATTCGCGTGCGAACAGTTTCTCTTGCGGATACGATTGGCAATGCACCGCCGGAACTTGTCGGCGATTTGTACCGCAGTGTAAAAGATCACGTCGCGGGAATTGAACTTGGCGTGCATTTGCACAGCCGGCCGGAAAACGCTGAAGAAAAAATCCTCGCAGCCTACGAAGCGGGTTGCAGGAGATTTGACGGCGCGCTCACCGGGCTCGGCGGGTGTCCCTTTGCGGGCGATACTCTAGTGGGAAATATCGCGACCGAAGATATTTTAGCGGCGCTAAAAAAAGCAGGCGCCGACCCGGGAATTGATTCCGCGAAACTCGCGCGAGTCCTGGAAATGACGAACGAAATTCGCGCAAAGTACGCGCACGCACCGTTATTGAACTAGAATCGCCTGGACCGAATGATTCTGCAGACAGGCTGCCGTGCTCTGGACGAGTTGCCGAAGCGCGCATCGAGGGAGATTGCCCACATGTATCAAACACTTCTTTTGGACATCGCAGGCGACGTCGCGACAATCACGCTAAATCGTCCGGAGAAACGCAACGCCATCTCCGCCAAAATGATTTGCGAATTGCAAACGGCGCTGGATGAAATCGAGAAAAGCCACGCGCGCGTGGGAGTCCTGACCGCCGCCGGAAAAGCTTTCTGCGCGGGCATGGATTTAGAAATGCTCGCAGCGATCGCGGAGCACTCTCCCGCGGAAAATCAGGAAGATTCGCGGCGCATGGCGAAAATGTTTCGGCGGATTTGGAGTTTCTCAAAACCGCTCATCGCCGCGGTAAACGGTGCCGCCCTCGCAGGCGGCTGCGCCATCGCCACGCTCTGTGATTTCACCCTGGCGGTTCCCGACTCCAAGTTCGGTTACACGGAAGTAAAAATCGGATTTCTACCCGCCATCGTTTCCGCTTTCCTCACTCGGCAAATTGGAGAAAAACGTTCGCGTGATCTACTTCTGACAGGAAGGCTCGTGTCTGCGGCGGAAGCAAAAGAGATTGGCTTGATCAATGAAATTGTGGCCGCAGAGAATCTGATGAATCGCACACACGAGCTGGCGTTGGATTTGATCGCCGCGAGTCCCAGCAGCCTGATGCGGGCAAAGCGACTGCTGACTTCCGCCGCTGCTCCGAGCCTCGACGCGGATTTGGAACGGGCCGTGATGGAAAATGCGCGCATCCGGTGCACGCCGGATTTCAAGGAAGGGCTTGCATCGTTTCTGGAAAAGCGGAAGCCCGTGTGGCGCGGCGAGTGAGCCGTAAACTTTTCTGCGGCGAGCGGACAGAAACTCTGGAGCATTAGTGAAACGATGATTGAATATCATGATGCCGTGGTGCGTGTGCGGTACGCGGAGACCGACCAGATGGGGGTGGTCTATCACGCGAATTATCTGGTCTGGTTTGAAGTGGGGCGCGTTGAATTGATGCGCGCGCTGGGCGTTGAATACAAGAGGATGGAAAAGGAGGATGATTGTCAGATTGTGGTGGCGGATGCGCACTGTCGGTATCATCATTCCGCGCTGTACGACGAAGTACTGCGGATTCGCACGCGAATCGCAGAGTCAAAAAACCGCATCGTGAAATTCTCTTACGAAGTGATTCGAGACGCAGATGGAAAAGTTCTTGCGAATGGAGAAACCACGCACGTAATTTGCGGCAGTAACGGGCGGCCGAAAATGCTTCCGCCGAAATACCAGCACATTCTTGCTGTGAGCGGCGCGCACAAATCAGAGCGGAGAGATGCATGACAATTGCGCTAAACGGAAACGATCTGACGTTCGAGCAATTTAATGCCGTCTCGATGTGCGGTGAAACTCTCTCCCCTTCCCCCGCAGCTGCAGAGCGCATGAAAGCTTCGCGCGCGGTGGTGGATCGCGTTGTCGCTTCGGGAGCGACCGCGTACGGCATCAATACTGGATTCGGAAAACTCGCATCAGTGCGAATTTCCGCCGAGCAAGTAAAGCAACTCCAAGTGAATCTGGTACGGTCGCACGCCAGCGGAGTTGGCGCGCCGCTGAGCGAAACGGAAACTCGCGCAATGATGCTGCTTCGCGCAAACGCGCTGGCGAAAGGACTGAGCGGCGTTCGTCCCGTCATCGTCGAAACTCTCTGCCGGATGCTGAATGCGAAAGTGCATCCGGTAATTCCCTCGCAGGGGTCCGTGGGCGCTTCAGGCGATTTGGCCCCGCTCGCGCATCTCGCGCAGGTAGTGATCGGCGAAGGACACGCGATTTATCGCGGCGAAAAACTTTCTGGCGGCGAAGCCATGAAACGCGCGGGAATCGCTCCGGTGACTCTGGAAGCGAAAGAGGGACTTTCCCTTCTGAACGGTACGCAGGGCATGCTGGCACTGCTGAGCCTGGCGCTTTTCGAGGCTGACAAGCTCGTGGATACGGCAGATGTAGCCGCTTCCCTTTCGCTGGATGCGCTGCGAGGGAGTCCCGGAGCGTTTGACGCGCGAATCGCTCGTGCGCGGCCGTATGCCGGAGCAGAGAAGACGGCGCTGAATCTGGCGCATTTGAATGAGGGCAGTGAAATTCGCGAATCGCACCGCGCGGCGGAAAAAGATGCGCGAGTGCAGGACGCATACAGTTTGCGGTGTACTCCGCAGGTCCACGGCGCTGTGCGCGATTCGCTGACGCAAGCGCGAGGAATTGCCGCGGTGGAACTGAACAGCGCGACGGACAATCCGCTGGTCTTCGTAAAAGCGAATGGCGAGGGCGACATCATCAGCGGCGGAAATTTTCACGGGCAACCGCTGGCAATGGCGGCGGACCAGGTGGCCATCGCGATTGCCACGATCGGCGGAATCGTCGAGCGGCGCATCGAGCAGATGACGAATCCGCTGACGAGCATGCTCCCGGCATTTCTGACTCCTGAGCCAGGATTGAATTCGGGCTTCATGATCGCGCAGGTCACGGCTGCGGCGCTCACGAGCGAGAACAAAGCGCTGGCCACTCCGCACTCGGTGGATTCGATTTCGACCTCCGGCAACCAGGAAGATTACGTATCCATGGGCATGAGCGGCGCGCGGCGGCTCGAACGGATGCTGAATAATTTACGTCACACGATTGCGATTGAGCTGCTGTGCGCGTGCCAGGGCATCGATCTGCTGGCTCCGCTGCAAACCGGTGCGCTGGCGAAGAAAGCGTACGCGGCGGTGCGCGCCAAGTCTCCCAAAGTGATTCAGGATCGTCCTTTGGCGCCGGATATTGAAGCGGTATCCGCGCTGGTTAACGACGGAGCGTTCGCGATAGCGCTCTATCCCTAAGAGGTTTTTTACCACAGAGGGCGCGGCTACGCGCCTGAAGCGTAATCGGACTACACTGTTCACCAAGGAGGCTAGGCGGGGTTTCTCAGCTTCGGTTGTGGTGGCGACATGCGGCGCGGGCCCCTCTGGAGGAACAATGCAAAAACGCAAACTTGGAAAAAGCAACCTGGAAGTTTCAACTCTTGGCCTTGGCTGCATGGGCATGAGCTTTTCTTATGGCCCGCCCAAAGATAAGAAGGAGATGACCGATCTTCTACACGCCGCGGTGGACCGCGGCGTCACTTTCTTTGACACTGCCGAAGTCTACGGCCCGTTCCTGAACGAAGAGCTCTTGGGTGAAGCGCTGGCGCCGTTCCGCAGCAAGGTAGTGATTGCGACCAAATTCGGTTTCGACCTGAGTGGGGGCGATCATCGGCCGGGAGCGGCAGGTCTGAATAGCCAGCCCGAGCACATCAAGCAGGCCGTCGAGGGGTCGCTGAAACGGTTGAAGACCAGCGTGATCGACCTGCTTTATCAGCATCGGGTTGACCCGAATGTGCCCATTGAAGACGTGGCGGGCGCCGTGAAAGACCTGATTCAGCAAGGCAAGGTAAAGCATTTCGGACTTTCCGAGGCCGGCGTAAAGACGATTCGGCGCGCACACGCGGTCCAGCCGCTCACCACGCTGCAGAGCGAATACTCGCTGTGGTGGAGGAAGCCGGAGCAAGAAGTGATTCCCACACTCGAGGAACTCGGGATTGGTTTCGTGCCTTACAGTCCGCTTGGAAAGGGCTTCCTGACAGGGAAGATCGACGAAACTACGACGTTCGATAGCTCCGATTTCCGTAACACCGTCCCGCGTTTTACCTTGGAGGCTCGGAAAGCGAATCAGGCCGTGGTTGACCTGCTGGGCAGGATCGCGGAACAGAAAAAGGCGACTCCCGCCCAAATAGCACTCGCCTGGCTGCTCGCGCAGAAACCGTGGATCGTTCCAATTCCCGGCACCACGAAGCTGAACCGTCTGGAAGAAAACATCGGAGCGGTATCGATCGCACTGACGCCCAAAGACCTGCGGGACATCGAAGCCGCCGCGTCGAAGATCAAGGTGGAAGGAGCTCGGTATCCGGAACGCCTGGAGAAAATGACTGGCCTATGAGCGGCAAGGGGAGCAAGAAAGCGCGAAGAGCAGCGTCGGATTGGTAGTTTTGGGTTGGGACGCGAATTAGAAACCCCATCCTTCGATCGCTTCGAAGGATGACCACGCGCGGTCATTGACAAACTGAATCTCTAACTGCTTTAGTTTACCCAGAGGGGCGAAGGGCGAGTCCACACCTATTCCTCTCCCTCAGCAATTTGTAGGGGCGCTTCAGCGCGTCCCTTGTTCCTGCAACAAATCCCATCCCCGGTAGCTGTACAATTCTTGCATGTTCGTCCTCCGAGCGCTCCTGGCGACTCTCCTCCTCGCGCCGTTCGTCGCAGCGCAGGACCACGTCTCCTTTCCAACCGAGGACGGAGGCGTAGTCTACGCCGACCTCTACGGAAAAAGCGAATGCGGCGTCGTGCTGGCGCACGGGGGCCGCTTCAACAAGGAAAGCTGGAAGAAGCAGGCGCAAACGCTCGCTTCGGCAGGGTTTCGAGTGCTGGCGCTCGACTTCCGGGGCTACGGCAAGTCGCATGGCCCAGGCGACTCCGACCCGATGGATGCGCCGCTCCACTTGGATGTACTGGCGGCCGTCCGCTATCTCCACAAAACGGGCGCAAAGAGCGTGTCGGTAGTCGGCGGCAGCATGGGCGGGGGCGCCGCTGGTGACGCGTCAATCGCTTCGCAGCCCGGTGAGATCGATCGCGTGGTGTTTCTTGGAAGCGCGCCAAATGGCCCGGCCGAAAAACTCAAGTCCTCTACCCTGTTCATCGTGGCACGTGACGATGCTAGCGCGGACGGACCACGTCTTCCCGGGATTCAGGAGCAGTACCAGAAAGCTCCCGAACCAAAAGCGCTGATTATTCTGCAAGGCTCCGCGCACGCTCAATATCTCTTTCAAACGGGTCAAGCAGACCGCGTGATGCGGGAGATCCTCCGCTTCCTTTCCGCGAAGTGAACCAATCTGCTCCCCCTCGACTAACCGCGAGTTGACCGAGACACGCTCTCCGGTTCGTAAGTGTAAATACCTGTTATGGACAGTTCCTTGCGCAGGCGTCAGGTCGGCAAGATACTAACGTAGTGAAAATGTTGAGGCGGACAATCACAATAGCCCCCACAATTGTTGTCATTATGGGAGCGACTTGGCTTGGCCTCAGGTCCTTCCGGAGTCAAACGGATTGCAAGAAAGTCGGTGCAGCGTTCGCACGGCAAGTCAAGAGCATTAGGGATGATGCTCACCAGCGGCTGAAAGTCGGCACAAAGAAGGCCGAGGTCGCTCGATTTTTTGCGGAACATAACATTCCGTTCACCATCTCCGGCTCTGAGGCGATGGGAACCCTTTGGACTTCAGGATGCGCACCGGTTGGCTGTGGCTCAGATTCAGCTCTAATCGGGGTAAGCGTGAAGCTCGACCCGGCGGGTGCCGTGACGGAAGAACCGAGGGTACTTGACCTCTACACGGACTGCTTGTAAGCGGGCCCAGGAGTGCGGACTTGGCGAAAGTTTGCCATAACAGCCGGCGAGCAGATCCTTAGCAGGCTGAGACGGCTCCGCGTGGCCTGCCCTTTGCGATTTTGTTTTGTGCCTGCCCGCGGCGGTTGGCAAAGGGTGGGCAATTTTTTGCTTCGCTCTAAACCCGACGCCGACGATGATGAGGCGGTGGCGATCCTGCACTAATTCTCTCTGGACGGTAAGTGAGCGGTCCAATTACAATCGCGGCATGCCACGGAAAGTCATCCTAGGATTCGGAATCAGCATCGACGGCTATATTGCGCGGCGGAACGGCGCAATGGATTATCTGGTGATAGACAAAGAAGGCGAAGCGCTGATGGCAGACTTCTTCGCCAAGATCGACACCACCATCATGGGGCGCAAGACAGCGGCTGCCACGGCGGAAATGCGCAAAAGTGGCGAGATATCGGAGATGCCGGGCATCTCCAACTACGTATTCTCGCGCCGTTGGAAGCCGGGCAAACGCGACGGATTCGAAGTGGTGAGCGGATCTCTGACAACCTTCGTGAGAAAGCTAAAACGCCGCAAAGGGAAAGACATCTACCTGGGCGGCGGGGGCCAGTTGTGCCGCAGTTTCCTGCAAGAGGATTTGGTGGACGAACTCTACATCGGTCTTGGTCCCGTTCTTCTAGGTGATGGCATCCCCGGCTTCCCGGGCAAGTTCCCGCAGCGCGACTTCAAGTTAACAGAGTGCAAGTCCTACTCGAATGGATCGGTCGGGCTACGCTACGAGCGGAAGCGGACGAAGACAAGCCAATAGTCCGGCCCGTATACTCTCGATGAGCAGCTCAATACCGGTCCGGGTGGCCCGGTCCTAAAATGCAGAGTCGATTTTGGGCTGCCCCACACGGCGTACTTGCGTGTGGGGGTTTTGAACCTTCCTCAGGGATTCTCAGTTTCGCTTTACTCGCACAGGAGATCAGCGAGAATCCATGCTGCTCCGGCAATCGCGAAGGTCTCGACGGTTTCGTTCCAATTCGTATGACTGTGGGGATCCGAAAGAAGCAACGGTACCCACACGACTAGCCCAAAGAGCACGAGCATCAACGTCAGCAGGCGAGCGGCGAGAAGCGCCATTCGATTCGTAAGAAGAGCCACAGCCGCGAGTGCGAAGAAAACAGTCGTCGTTACCGCCCAAAACATCTGATTTGGCGGAATCCACTTCGGAACAAGACTGGCGGTAGCGTGAAGATAAAACGCCTGTTCGAGCGTAAATGAAACGGCACAGATGCCCAAATAAATGCGGCCGATCCGATTCAGCGTTTCCCCTGACCGTGCCGATGACAAGCGCGCAGTAACGATCGCCGCTCCAACGACCAGAGAGAACTGCTCGAAGAAGTTGCCCCAGCTATTGTAGATCCGCGGCGCGGCGGCGATTCCTGGCACGCACTGCAAGGCAAAGACAAGATAAACCGCAGCAAGGACGGCTGCCCCAGTCTTCGCGGTCCGACGGAACTGAATCGCAGGACCGCCGAAGATCAGGGCAGTAGCGGCGGCGTAGACCAGGTAACGCGGTTGATGCCAGCCGTTGTAGTCGTGCCAGGCCAGCGTGATGAGGCCAAAAGCCAAAGCCGCCACTCCAAACACATGACGGCCGAGATTCGATCTGGGCATTGATATGGTCATTCTGTGGATGCTCGTTCTCCTGAATGCTTTGCCGGAGCCAGCACGAACAGAGCTGCACCGATGATACTAAACACAGCCGCGGCGATCAGTAGATCTGCGCGTTCGTTGGCAAGATGGACTGATAGGACAGCCATGATAGCGCCATGAGCAAAGGATCGGCCAGCCTCTCAAGACGCCGCTGGCGCCTGATTGAATTCCCACGAGTAACGGCTGTGGCAGCGAGAATTATTACGGCGAGTTGCGAGAACGGAGCTTTACGCGGCGCTTTAACTCCGCGGCGCGGTCTTGTTGATGGCGCTGCTCTTTCTTGATGGACTTCGGATTGACGAGCCATTGGGCTTTGCCAGCGCGTCCGGGTTGTTTGACTTTGACGCCCGAAAGGCGGCCGATGGAGATGAGGCGGCAAACTTCGGCGCTGGTGATATTCAGATTCGAGGCGGCAAGCTGGGAAGAGGGCCAGCTCATATGCGAATGAGTCATTTTGTGGCGCCTCCAAGAGATTTGAAGGCCTGGGCAGCATCACTCTAGCGGTATTATTGCTGATTTGGCAATAGCATAAAGATACGATACCTACGGAGATGGATTCTCGCGGGCCTTTGGATATGAGTGCACGCGTCGTGGACAAGCGTGACGAGCGGATTGCTGGCACAAAATAGCGCGAAGCGGGTTCGCCTTTTCTATGGTTAGACAACTCGGCGCGGCAATAGAGCTCCCAGGTGCATGGTGAGGTCGTAGACGGAAACGCCGCAGGATTCGGAGACGTCTTCGGGGCGGGAGCCTGGCTGGTCGTCGAAGAAAGTGGCGATGTCTCCGACATTCGCGGTTTGCTCCCGGCCGAGTTCGACGATGCAGTGGCTGGCGGAGACAGAAGCGATCACGGGATAGAGCGCGCCATTGATGCGAACCTTGGCGCCTTTGGTGGCAACGCGGGGCCAGCCGTCTGCGTGGCCGAGGGGGAGCGTGACGACCCAGACGTCGTCCTTGGCCAGGTAGGCGCGGTTGTAGCCGGCGCTGTCTCCTTTCTGAAGTTTTTTGACGTAGATGACGCGAGCCTTGAGGCTGATCGCTGGGCGAAGATCGAGAATCCCCGTCTTGCGAAATTCATTTTCGGAATAGATGCCGAAAAGGGCCATGCCGGGGCGGACCATGTCTAAAAAAGCGTGAGGATGCTGAAAGAGACTGAAGCTGGAGGCGGCGTGTTTATTGCCCAGAGCGATGCCGTCTTTTTCGAGAGCCGAACAGGTTTCGTGGAAGCGGCGAAGCTGTTCGGAGTCGAAGGCAGGGTCTTCGGTGAAGGTCATCATGGCACCCTGGATGCTGACGGACTTGCGAGCGGCGAGGTCGCGAATGAGGGCTGGGGCTTCGCGGTAAGGGACGCCGACGCGGCCGATGCCGGTGTCAATGCAGATGTGGAGAGGAACCGGCTTTTGCGTTTGCGCAGCGACTTTGTCTAGAGCGGGACCGAGAGATGTGTAGATCATAGGTAGGATACCGCTTGCGACAGCATCGGCGAGGTTTTGCTCGTCGAACGGGCCAAGGAGAAGGACAGGTTTACGGATGACCGCCTGGCGCAGAGAGAATGCTTCGTGCAATTTGACTACGGCGAAGCCGAAAATGCCGGGATGGGATTCAAGGATTTGAGCGGTTTGAACAAGTCCGGCGCCGTAGCCGTTGTTCTTGATGACGGCGAGGATGGGTCGGCCGGAAACCCGGCGAACAATTTCGTCAACGTTATGGCGAAGATTTTGGGGATGAATTTCGATCCAGGGATCGAACGAGCTTTCCCAGGAGGGCGTGATGGTCGCAGCAGCAGAAGCAGAGGCCATTGCGGCCGGGGAAGAGAGTGCGAGGGGGAGTGCGAAGCCGTTTTGCAGAAAAGAGCGGCGCGAGGAGTTCATGCAGATGCCTCCGATAAAGAAAAGAAAGGATAGCAGCGGAAGGCGAAGAGCGCGAGGCAGAGTTAGGAAGAGAAGAATTATTTCTTGAAGAGGTCCTCGAAGGCCTGGCGCGGATCATGGTAGCGCGAATTGGTTGGGGCGGAAGAAGAAGCTGTGGCAGAAGGCTGAGAATAGGTGGTGGGAGCCGTGTCCTTTTCAACGGTGGTGCGGAATTCGTAAAAAGTGCAGGAGTTCTTGCCGTCTTTGGGGGAGATGCGTTCGGGAACAGGCTGAGTGCATTCAAATTGAGCGGCAGAATCAAAGAAGCGGCACTGCTTGCAGCAGTGAAGTTCGAGCTGGCACTTGGGGCAGGTACCATGAGGATCGAAGCCAGGGGTGAGGACGGCTCCGCAATTTGCGCAACGCGCGCGAGTAACTGTCCCGACCATGCGTGGGGTCCGCGGTCCGAATTGATCGGCGCCTCGAGGACCTCCAGAGGGAGGATGCTTGGCGCGGGGCTTTTCTTTTTTTTCGTTTTTTTCCGCGTCGCGATAGCCGCGGTGGCCGTACTTACGATCCACAAATGCCTCCGTCCGCGCAGATGGGCGGACTGCCACAACAACAACTTAGAATTTGGCGCAGGGGCGCAATAGTTCCTGGTGTTGTATCCAAAAGGATTGCTACACTCGGCCGGACCTTGCAACGATTCCCTAGCGTTGATGTGATGAGTTGCGCAGGCCCGAGAGCAGGAGATGTGACATCTATGTTTTTAGCGCTTTGGGAGTACGAAGTCAAGCTGGGAAGTGAAAAAGAGTACGAGAAGGTCTACGGACCGGAGGGCGATTGGGCGCGACTGTTCCGGAGGGATGCGAGGTATCGCGGAACGCGGCTGCTGCGGGATGCGGAGGGGGAGCGTGTATATGTGACGATGGATGTTTGGGAGACGCAGGTGGCGTACGAAGAATTCCTAAACAAGCACAAGGATGAGTACGAGCAGATCGAGAGGATTGGAGAGGGGCTAACGTTGAAGGAGAAACCTGTGGGATGGTTTGAGAGTAGAAGCGGAGATTGAAGAGAGACTTCGCACGTAGAAAGAGCATGGGAGGGGCAAGCCCCCCTCCCCTACGGGAACGGGAGGACGCACCTCCCTCCGGTTGAAATGACACACGGGCTTGCAGCTAGGCGAGGAGAAAAGGAAAGTCGCGAGGGGAAGGTTATTATTTGCCGAGCCAGAGTGCAACGAGGCCATCGGGGGGAAGGTCAGGCTGGAGATAATTTTTCGGAGTGCCGGCGGAGTTGAGAACAGCTTCGGCGGCAAGATAGCCGCTGCGGACAGCGCCTTCCATGGTGGCGGGCCAGCCGGTAGCGGTCCAATCGCCAGCGAGGAAGAGATTGGGAACGCTCGTGCGCTGGGTGGGACGCCAGCGGTCGACGCCCGGCTCGGGGGAGAAGGTAGCGGCAGCTTCCTTTATGACGGTGGCTTTGAGGAGCTGAGCCTTGCGTGCGCGGGGCAGGGCGTGGCGAACTTCGGCGAGACAGAGATCAATGATTTCCTGGCGCGACTTTTGCAGGAGGTCGTGGGAAGCGCTGATGACCAGCTGGAGATATTGGCCGGAATCCGCATTGGGATTGGCGTAGAGAACTGTTTTGTTGAAAATCCACTGGGTGGTGGTGTCGAGGAGCGTGAGGTACGGTTCGTCCATGACGGGACGGTCAAACCAAAAGTGGACGCCGGTGATGGAGGCGTCTTTTATTCTTGCAATTTGGGAGAGGGCCGGATCAGAGTTTTTGATTGCTTCGGGCAAGAGTTCCTCGGTGGCGGCATGAGGAAGAGCGAGGATGTACGCGTCCGCCGTTTCAACGCGTTGGCCATCGAATAAAACACTCGCGAGAGCGCTACCGGAAAAATTCAGTTTGCGCACAGGAGCGCGCAGGTTCACTTCCCCGCCCTTCTGCTCGATGGACTTGCGGCAGCCGTCGTAGAGATCCGCGAGCGGAAGAGTGGGAACTCCCATGCGGTAGCCGGTGCGGTTGGAGAGAACGGTCTTCCAGAAAACATCGACGCCGTACCGGGCGTCAACGCGGTCGAGCTCCTCGCTGAGTGCGCTGACGAGGACGACGCGCCAGAAACGATCGATGGCGCGTTTAGTCTGATGGCGGCGATGGAGCCAATCGAGCATGGAAATTGGTGGGGATACGCGGACGTCCACGGGGGAGCCCTTGGCAAGAAGAATGTCCAGCATGGCGCGGCCGATGGAAAGCTTGTCCCAAACAGAGAGAGGGCGGAAGGAAACAAACGAGCCGAGGATATGGAGCGGAGCGGGAAGAAATCCAGCCTGAAGACCACCGCGGCGGCCTTGAGGATCGAGCAAAACGAGGCGATCAAAAAAGCGGATGGAAGAGGAGCAACCGACGCGGCGATAGAAATCGTCGAGATTGGTGCAGCAGCCGAAGGTGACGTGCTGGCAATTATCCACGTGCTCGCCATCGGGCAAGACGTAGGAAGTGGCGCGGCCACCGAGAAACGGACGCAGTTCAAAGAGACGGACTCGCCAGCCGGAATCAGCCAGCGCGACGCCGGCCGCCAGTCCCGCCAGCCCGCCGCCGATCACGATCACGTTTTTCAAGGATATTCTCTTCCGTGTGACGTCCAATGCGCGCTTTAGCGATGAACATCATTTTTTCGGCTTTGGAGAGCCGAATTTTTTCCTGAAACACAGCAAAATCCAAGAATTCGATTCTTGCGAGGAGCGCGCTGTAGGTGTGGGCCAGGAGCCAGAGAGTGGCGCGGCTGTCCGGCTCAATTAGATTGATGAGCGCGGAGCTTTCTTCGTATAGCTTCCAGGCGCGGTCAGATTCAAAGCGAAGGAGTTCGCGCATGCCGAGCGTAGATTCATCGTGGCCAAAGTCCTGCGGGGAAACTCCGTAGCGGGACAGGTCTTGTTCGGGGAGGTAGACGCGGCCGATTTTATAATCTTCATGAACATCACGAATGATATTTGTGAGCTGGAAGGCGAGGCCGAGCTTTTCAGCGAGATCGAGAGCGCGAGGATCGCTGAATCCAAAAACGTGAGTGCAGGTAAGACCTACAGTTCCGGCAACACGATAGCAATATTCACGGAGTCGATCGAAAGTAGGATAAGACTGCACGGTCAAATCCATTTCAGCGCCACTGATGAGGTCGTGGAGATAGCGCGAAGGCATTTTGTAACGCTGCATGGTGTCCACCAAAGCGGGGAGAACTTCGGCCGCACGTTCCGGTACCGGACCAGCGAGGGGTAATGCGGCTGTACCGTCAAAACACTGATCGAGACCTGTGACGGCTTCATCGAGTTCGGCTCGCCAGCGGGCGAGCCCCCGCTGCTTGGCCGCAAGGTCCTGTCCTTCATCCGAAACGTCGTCAACCAGGCGCATGAAAGCGTAGAGAGCAGTGATTGCGTCGCGCTTGGGTTTCGGTAAAAGAAAAAAGGAGTAATAGAAATTGCTACTGGCGGCGCGTGCGATGCGGCGGCAGTGGTTGTAGGAGTCGGCTAGGGCGATGCCAAGATGGGGCGCAGCATGCTGCGCCCCTACAATTTCCTCTACCACCGAAACCTGTTTCGGCGCTGGCTTTGATAAGGAAGCGTGCCGGAACAGAGTGCGGCCGAGCAGAAAGCCCTGCTTGAGTTTGGGAACCGAGGGCCGCTGGTGGAGCGTGTCGTAGCCCATTTTCTCGATGGAATCGAGAACCGCGATGCCGCCGAGGCTGAACATTTCGAGATCCACGGAAAGACGGCCGTCAACCTTTGCGGCGAGGGGAAGGCCTTCGGCGAAAAGTGTCCGTGTGCGGGCGATCAGATCTTTCATCAAGCGGACGTAGCGATCGTCGAAACGCCGGGCGACGATCTCCTGTTCAGAGAGGCTGTGGGCCGCGGCGATATCGAGGGGAATGTAGATGCGGCCGATGTCGAGGTCTCGCGATACATCCTGCCAGAAATTGGCGAGCTGAAGAGCGGTGCAGGTGGCGTCTGAAAGGAGTTGACGAGGCTCATCGCGATAACCGCAGAGATAGAGGACCAAGCGGCCCACGGGATTCGCGGAATTCACGCAGTAACCGAGGACAGAGTTCCAGTCGGGGTAACGCTTGACGGTCTGATCCTGGCGAAAGGCTTGGAGGAGATTGGCGAAGGGCTGGCGAGGCAGGTCTTTAGCAACAATGGTTTCGCGCAGAGCGATGAAGACGGGATGAGCGGTCTTGCCTTCGTAGCAGGCGTCGAGTTCGCGTTCCCACCAATGGAGGAGCTCGAGAGCGCGAGCGGCATCTTTTACTTTATCGCCGAGGTCGTCCGCCCATCGGCAATAAGCGTAGACATTATAAAAATGCTGGTGAAGGCCTTTTGGCAGGAGCCAGGAGACGACGTTGAAATTCTCGTAGTGATGCGTGGCGAGCCAGCGCGTATATCGCTGCGCCACCGCCGGTGAGCAACCAGGCTCAGGTGAATGCCAGGTAATGTCAATTTCACCGGGGCGCAGCATCAGAAGCGCGACTCCTCAGTACTGGAAAACGTCCTATTGCAAATAGAAGCCGAGAAAACGGTTGGACGGGCAGGCTGGGAACTCATCCGCGAACTACGGACGAACGGCAAGCTTGATTTCTCCGCTGCGCGTTTTCATGCGCGCGAAGGCCTGGGGAAGGTCCTCGAGCCGGATTTCCTCGCTGACGAAGTCGCCGGCGGAGATATCGCCACGGCGAATGGCTTCCAGGGCGTCGCGGAAAAAGCGCGGGGTGTGATGGAAGGGAGAGATCAATTTGAGTTCGGAATAGTGGATCAGCGCCGGCTCGATTTCGACTTGAGTCCCGGAAGGAAGACCGCTGAAGAAATTGACCACACCACCGCGGCGGACCATGGAGAGAGCCTGCTTCCAGGTGGCCGGGCTTCCAGCAGCTTCAACGACAGAATCGGCGCCGAGCCCATCCTGGGTGAGAGCGTGGACAGCGCCGATGACATCCACGGTTTCAGTGACATTGACGGTAGCAACGGCTCCAAGCTTGCGGGCCAGATCAAGTGGAGCACGCCTGCGAGCAAGGGCGATGACGCGGACTCCACGGCGGGAAAGCATACGAACGAACTTCAGGCCAATGGGGCCACAGCCGATGACGGCAGTGGTATCTCCGGCGCGAACTTCCATTTCATGGATGCCGCGAAGAACGCAAGCGAGAGGTTCGGCAAGGGCGGCGCTGCTATCGTCGACCGAGGGCGGCACTTCAAGCATATTTTCAACCACGATGCGACCGGGGATGCGCATGTATTCGGCGTAAGCTCCATTGTTGAAGAGCAGGTCATTGCAAAGATTTTCTTGACCGCGCCGGCAGAGGGAGCAGCGCAGGCAAGGCGCGGAGTTTGCGGCGACCACACGCATACCAACATGCCAACGAGGGTCAACGCGCTTGCCAACGCCAACGATTTCTCCGACCAGCTCGTGGCCGAAAATCGCGGGAGGCTGAATCATTTTGGCGTGATAGCCACGTCGCCAGACTTTCAGATCGGTGCCATCGGTAAGCGCGAGGCGAACGCGGAGAAGGACTTCATCCGCAGCAAGCGAGGGCACGTCAATCTGTTCAATGCGAAGGTCTTCGCTGCCGTAGAGGATTGCGGCAGTCATCTTGGAGGGAAGCGCGACGCGAGCGACAACAGTAGTCACTTCTTCTTCAGATTCGAGTTTCTTCGCGGTGGTGGTTCTCGTACTCATGAATGTGTAATCAGAATCTTTAACGAAGTTTCCGTGGGGCGAGCAGCCAGTTCCAAGCCTTCCTGGATTCTAGCGAGCGGGAAGCGATGTGACACTATTTCCATCACCGGCAGTTTCTTTCCCAGCACCAATTGCGCCGCCTCGTTCTGAATATCAACCGCAGCGCTGTAGCTCCCCAGAATTTCCTTTTCGTCTATCCCCACAGCAGCCGCGGGAAATTCAATTCTGGTGACCGGATCGTTCGCGGCAAACAAGAGCACCCGTCCACCAGGCCTTGCGGCTGCAAGCGCCTCGGAAACGACTGCTGGATGCGCTACGGCAACCAAGACTGCGTCGGCTCCCCGGTCATCGGTCCGAGCCTTAATCTCGGATACCAGCTTACCACTACTCGGGTCAAATGACTCGACGGCTCCCAAGGAAACACTCTTGGACCTGCGGACGGCGACAGGGTCACTGGTGAACACGGTGGTGCCCTGGAGCCGGGCGACCATGAGAAGTTGGAGGCCGATGGGGCCGCAACCGATAATCAGCACAGTTTCGCCAGCACTGACGCGGGCTTTTTGCACGGCCTTCACAATGGTGTTGATGGGTTCGATGAAAGTAGCTTCTTCAAAAGTCACATCATCGGGGAGGGCAACCACGCCTTGATCGGCGACCCACGGCATGGCTTTGACGTATTCGGCGAAGCCACCGCCATTCGGAGTGAAGCCTGCGGTGAGGCCAGTCGTCTTGTATTGCGGGCACTGGGAGAAAAGACGGCGTTCGCAGAAAAAACATTTTCCGCAAGGGATATGATGAAAACTCATGACGCGGTCGCCGGGTTTCCACCTAGTGATGCCGCTGCCGACAGCGGCGACGGTGCCGGCAACTTCATGGCCAAGGATTTGCGGAGGGGCGACGTAAGCGTGAAAAATCTTCTTGATGTCCGTGCCGCAGATTCCGCAGACCGAGACTTTGATGAGGACTTCGCCGGAGGAGAGTTTGGGGACGGGAACTTCCTCGACGCGGACAATTCCCTTTTCGCGGTACACACCGGCGCGCATTGTCTTGGGGATGGGGCCTAGCGTGTTTACTGCGTCCAGAGTGGCGGCGGTGCGGCTCATGTTGCGGCGACCTCTTCCTTCATGTTCGGCCGGACCTTGCTGAACTTGAATACCACAAGTGGGAGGAAAGCATCCAGAAAGTCAGCAAGGGATTGCACGGCAGAACGGCTCTGGCTGCCAAACCGCACGAGGAGCGGGAGCTTGTGCGGATGGAACGCGAGTTCTTTAAGGAGCGGGCCGAACTTCACGTGGCCGCGAACGTCTGTGACTTGAGTGAAATCGAGAGGCAGGTCTTCTTGGGCGATATCGCCGATGACGCGGACGCCGACTGCCGGAACACCGGCCTGAGCGGCGGCAGCCATGACATGAGCGGTTTCCATTTCGACGACACTTGCCAATGGTTGAAGGAGGAGCTTTTCGCCGGCGGTGGAGACGAGGGCTTCCGACGTGAGAAATGTTTCAACTGATTTTGCGCCGCAGGAAACTGCGACACCGAAAAGGAGGGGGTCGCTGCCAGCCTGCGCGGATTGATCCTGAGTCTCAGCGGCGCGGCAGACGACAATTTCCTTAATTTTCAGGGAGGGATCGAGAGCTCCGGCGAGCCCAGTTGAGATGCAAAGATCGTAGATCTCGCAGGGCACAGACTTCAGGCTGGCGATGGTGGACTTCCGGCCCATTCCCGTGAGAAGGACGGTAACCTCGGCGAAGGAGATGTTGGCTTTGAAGAGATCGAAATCGCGTTTGCGCCCGGAGTCGTCGAACTCATAGGGGACGAAGGGATGACGGGAGCGCCAGCCGGCAAATTCTGCGTCAATGGCGAAAGTGACGAGGATGCGCATTCGGGTCCAAAGCCTCAGATGCCGCCTGGAAGGGCGGAGATGCAAAGTAAAAACCGAAAAAACAAGAGCAAGAGCGCTGGTCCGAAGACCGGCCACTACAAAAACTCAGGCGGCGCGTGCGCGCTCGATTTTCTTGGCGCGGCGCGGAGAGACGTAGCCGTTGGCTTCGTACCAGCGGACGGCGCGCTCGAGAGCGGCGGAGACCGGACCGGGTTTGAAACCCAATTCGCGCTGAGCACGGGAGCAATCCACAAACATGCGGTGGCGGGCAATGCGCACACTTTCAATGGGAATGCCCGGTTCGCGCCAGAGCAAGCGCGAAAAGACTGTATTGGCACAGGCGACACCGAATGCGAGCGAATGGGGAATTTTCATGCGGGGCGCGGCTAGACCGGTAATTTTTGAGAGAGCGTCAAGCATCTCTTTGAGGGAGAGGTTTTCGCCCCCGAGAAGATAGCGCTCTCCGATTCTCCCTTTTTCGGAGACGAGCAGATGACCGGCGGCGCACTCCTCTACGCCGACAAAGTTCAGGCCGGTCTCAACGTAGCCGGGCATTTTGCCGTTCAGAAAATCCAGTACGATTTTCCCGGTAGGCGTGGGTTTCCAATCCCAGGGGCCGACGGGTGTAGTGGGCATCGCGACGATGACGGGCAACCCGGATTTTGCCTCAGTCAACACTTCCTGTTCGGCCATCCATTTTGAACGCTTGTAGTGGCCGACCATCTCCTTGAGTTTTGAATCAGTAAATTCGTCGGGGAGTTCGGGGCGGTCCACGGCAATGGTAGCCACGGTGCTTGTGTAGATGAGTTGCTGGACGCCAGCACGGCGAACGGCATCCAAGAGATTTTTTGTGCCGCCGACGTTTGAATCGTAAATGTCCTGCGAGCGGCGCGCCCAGAGTCGATAGTCCGCAGCCACGTGGAAGACACGCTTGACGCCTTTCATCGCACGATGAAGAGAAGCCGGGTCGCGAAGGTCTCCGGTGACGTATTCGAGCGAGAGATCCGCGATAGCTCGATTAGTGCTGGAGGAGCGAATGAGAATGCGGACTTCCTCGCCGCGCGCGACAAGCTGGCGCGTGACGTGACTGCCGAGGAAGCCTGCTGCGCCGGTGACGAGAGTGGTCATAAAACCTTAACGCTTTCTTCGCAGACTTCAGCGACAGGAGCGGAGTCGACGGCAGC
>Ga0075017_100000708_pt1 | contig 19123 bp, 10 predicted proteins | sample AleBraG_ABR_2012_FD_71475 | JGI IMG/M metagenome (GOLD analysis project Ga0075017, IMG submission 71475) | Freshwater sediment microbial communities in response to fracking from Pennsylvania, USA - Alex Branch Run_MetaG_ABR_2012 | ecosystem: Environmental > Aquatic > Freshwater > Creek >... | reverse complement strand
TGGACGAGTTCAACCTGCTGATGATGGAGCAGCCGCTGGAGTGGGACGACATCTACTATCACTCGGTGCTGCAGGCGCAGTTGACTACTCCCATTTGCCTGGATGAGTCGATTTACAATCTGCGCCATGCCAGTGCGGCTCTCGATCTCGGCGCTTGCCGCGTCATCAACATCAAACTAGGCCGCGTGGGCGGGCATTCTGAAGCCGGCCGCATCCAGGCTTACTGCGCAGGGCGAGGCACTCCGGTGTGGTGCGGCGGCATGATTGAATCCGGCATTGGCCGCGCACACAACATCGCCATGTCCACCCAAGCGGGCTTCGTCTGGCCTGGAGATGTGTCCGCCAGCCAGCGCTATTGGATGGAAGATATCATCGAGCCTGAAGTCGAGACCACGCCGCAAGGCACCATCCGCGTGCCGCAGCAGCCAGGGCTCGGTTATCAGGTTCGGCCGCAGCGGGTCCAGCAACTCACGGTCCGGCAGGAGACTTACTCGGCTCGCCCGGTTGCCGTTCCCGTTACCACCAACTAGGAGAAGATCTGAAATGTTCAGCCTAAGACTATTTCCCATCGCCGCCATCCTGGTCTCGGCTCTGCAGGCGCAAACATACCCGTTATTCGAAAAGCGCTTCAAAGCCGTGATGAGCCGGCCGGAGTACCGGCACTCGCGCTTTGGCGTGGAGATTTATTCGCTGGCAGCCGGCAAAGTTCTGTATTCGTGGAATCCGCAGGAACTCTTTGTGCCCGGATCGACCACCAAGATCTTGTCGGTGGGTACCGCGCTGGAACTGCTCGGACCGGATTTTCGCTTTCACACGAAAGTCTATGGAACGGGCCCGGTGAGCGGTGGGACGCTGGACGGAGACTTGGTCTTGGTTGCCAGCGGCGACCCCGATTTGTCCAATCGCATTCAGCCGGATGGAACCATGGTTTTTGAAAATGAGGATCACTCCTACGACGGTTTTGCCGAAGCGCGGGCCGTGCCGGGGGACCCGCTGGCAGTCATTCGGGAACTGGCTTCCAAAGTCGCGGCTAGCGGTATTCAGCGCATCAATGGCCGGGTGGTTGTAGACGCATCGCTCTTCCCCGAAGGCGCCAAGGAACTGGGAACGCGCGTTGTCATCTCGCCGATTGTCGTGAACGACAACGTGATTGACGTGATGGTGAGCCCTGGAGCGCGAGAGGGCGACGTGGCCACGCTCGCCATTTCCCCGCTAACCCGCTATGTGACCATCGCCAACCAAGTGAAAACCGCGGCCGCCGGTGGCAAGACTCAACTGGAATGGAGCAAAGACGCCGCTAACGCCGACGGTACGCACGCGATCGCGTTGACCGGAACGATCCCTGCCGGAGCGCCCGCCAAGCTGCGTGTCTACAAAGTGCCAGTTCCTTCGCGTTTCGCGGAATTGGCTTTCGCCGAAGCTTTGGAGAGCGCCGGAGTCCATGTTGCCGGAGCTTCCGTCCCCAATACCAATGGCATCAGGACCGAAATCGCGGAACACGTATCACCGCCACTCCAAGAGGAAGCCAAGATCACGCTCAAAGTGAGCCAGAATCTGCACGCCAGCATGATGCCCTACATCGTCGGCGCCTATACGCGGAAGGGCAGCCCGAATCCTCTACAAGCCGGTTTCGACTCCGAGGCCGAAATGTTGAAGCGAGACGACCTCGACGTCTCGGGCGCAGTGCAGAGCGATGGAGCGGGAGGGGCGGCCCTGTTCACGCCGGATTTCATGGTTCACTTCCTTCTGCATCTCAGCAAACAGCCATTCTTCGCCAGCTTCAAAAAGGCCTTACCCATTCTGGGCAAGGATGGAACGCTCTATAACATCCAAACCGCTTCTCCCGCGGCCGGGCATGTTTTTGCCAAGACCGGAACCTCGGCCGCGGGTAATGCGCTCGCGCCGAATGGTGGCGTGATTGAGGGCAAGGGACTGGCTGGCTTTATTGAGACCAAGGACGGAAGGCTTCTGGCGTTTGCGGCCTATATCAACTTTGTGCCGCTGCCCGTAATGGAAGAGTCCGCAACAGCCATGGTGGGCCAAGCGGTAGGAGAGATTGCCGCAGCCGCGTATGACGGCTTCCCGACTCACCAGCGCGCTCACGGCGCGCATTAGACTCAATTGCTTGCGCGGCCCGGACCGTAGAGCACCATTCCCGGCTTGACGCCAGTGTGCTTGCCGTGGTCGATCACCACCTGGCCGTTCACCAGGACGTACTCAATGCCATCGGGATATAGCGTGGGCTGAGCGTACGTCGACCGATCTTGCAACTGAGCATAGTCGAAAATAGTGACGTCCGCGTACATGCCTTCTTTGATGGAACCACGCCCGGCCAATCGGAGCCGCGTTGCGGGCCACGAAGTCATCTTCCGAATCGCATCTTCCAGCGTCAGCACGTGCCGCTCCCTGACATAGCTGGCGATCAGCCGCGGAAAGTTTCCGTATGCCCGCGGATGCGGCAAACCGATGGCATCGTCGCCCGCAGTCTTGGTGGACGCTCCGGAATCGCTGCCGATGCTGGTCCAGGGAAAGCGCAGAGCGGTTTCGATGTCGGGCTCGCTCATCATGTGATAAATAGCCGTGACGCGGCCATTGCCCGCCGCTACCAGATCAAAAGCGGCGTCCGGCGGATCTTTGCCCATTTCTTTAGCAATCTGCGTCAGGTTCTTGCCAACGTATTTGGCGTTGGCTGGGTTCTCCGCGTTGGCCAAAACCACGCCGTCCCAACCGCCCGCGGCTTCGATGATGTTCCACCAACCCGGCGAGCCGGTTTTGATTTCCTGTTTGAGTCGGGCGCGGATCGCTGGATCAGCCAAGCGCTCCTTCAGGGCTTGCACTCCTCCTTCGTGCGCCCAAGACGGAATGGTGGCTTCCAGTCCGGTGCCACCGGCGGTATACAAATACAGATCGGCAGCCACGTCCACGCCGCGGGCTCGGGCCGCGTCAACGTGTCTACCCGACTCCTTCATTAACGTGCCCCAGCCCGGCTGATAAGCGGCCTTGAGGTGGAAGATTTCCACCGGCAGCCCGGCCTTCTCGCCAATCTCGATAGCTTCGTCGATCGACTGGACCACTTCAGCGCCTTCACCGCGGATGTGGCTGGCGTAGATGCCGCCGTATTTCGCCGCCGCTTTGGCTACTTCGATCAGTTCCGCCGTTTTGGCGTAGCTGGACGGCGGATAAATCAACGCCGTCGTCATCCCCAAGGCGCCGCCCTTCATGGCGGTCTCCATGATGGCTTTCATTTGCGAGAGTTCCTCGGCATTGGGCTCGCGGGCGGCGTACTTCAGCACGGCGACGCGCGCTTGCGTCTCGCTGAAGTACGAGCCAAAATTGATGCTGATGCCTTTCTGCTCGAGCTCCTGGAAATACTGAGCAACTTGTTCGGCGGGCACTGGCGTACCGCCTTCTCCCGCAATCGCCGTAGTTACGCCCTCCCGCAGCTTATTCTCCGCAAGTCCGTTCACGCGCAGAACGGCGCCCGACTGATCCATGGAATCGATCCAGCCTGGCGAGACATACTTTCCCTTGGCATCGAGTTCAATCTTGCCGCGGCCCTCCACCCGTCCGATGCGCACAAAGCGGCCGTCGCGTATGGCGACATCGGCCAGTATCCAGGGGTTCCCGTCTCCATCGAGCACACGCCCTCCGCGAATGACGGTGTCATATACGGGCGTCTGTGCGAATAGAGCAAAAAGCGCGAGAGGAGCCAGTGCCATCAGCTTTTTCATGAGATCCATTCTAATCGCAGGCACAGATCGGCGGTACCATCTTGTGGTGGATTTGTTCTCGCTGATTTTATGTTTCGTTGCCCAGGCGCAGCCGGTCGTCTTCCGGATTGAGCCGGTCCGGCCGGTGGCGGAGTTGCGCGCGGAAGCGATAGCTGCGCAGCCTCCGGCGGAAAAAGGGCATTTCCGGCGCAGCCAGCTAACGGATCTCGCCAGGCTCGACAAGCGCATCAAGCTCGACATTCGATACGCGACCTCAAATGATTTTCTCGGCACGCCGGTCTATACTTCGGCGCGGGCGTTTCTCCAGCGGCCAGCAGCCCAAGCACTGCTGCGGGCGCATCGCGAATTACTCAAGCAGGGCTATGGACTCCTGATTTTTGACGCCTACCGGCCTTGGTACATCACGAAGATTTTCTGGGACGCGACTCCGCCTGACAAGCATCAGTTCGTGGCCGATCCATCGACCGGATCGAAGCACAACCGCGGCTGCGCAGTGGATCTGAGTATCTACGACTTGAAAACCGGCCGGGAGATAGAGATGACAGGCACCTACGACGAGATGTCAGAACGCTCATATCCCGGTTACACCGGCGGCACCTCGGAGCAGCGCGCCCATCGCGACCTGCTGCGCCGCGCCATGGAAAAGCAAGGCTTCGCCGTGTATGACTACGAATGGTGGCACTTTGACTACCGCGACTGGCCGCACTACGCGGTGCAGAACATCCCGTTCGAGAACATCCGTTGATGGTCGAGAATCGGGGCCGCTACAGCCGGTAGAAATCGCCCGACATGCCGGAGACCCGGAGATCCGCGAGGAATCGTCGATGTAGATGAAATTGAGGATGCGGGTGTTCCTCAGCTCTATCGAAAATCCACACCGTATCCGCACCGTTCAACACGGCACGCATGACTCATTGAAAAAGAAAACAGTTGAAAACAGACATCGCGCTCCTCACACGAGCCCGCCATGAAGCGCCGACTTCACGCCCATCCGTTCCGTTTCCGCAGCGGGGTACTGCTGTGAGGTATTCAACCTCCAGGATCCCCCGCCGCTTTTTCAAAGCGGACAGTTCCTGTGTGAATTTCAACCGAACAGATCACATACTAGCGACAAGCCCCGCCCCCCTCACTTGACTCCCACATGGGCTTCTGATAGAACTTCAAAAGACCGCAAGCTTGACAAGCAGCCGGTTCAGACTTCCTCGCTTGAGCGACTTGACATCGAAATAGGAGAACTATGCTGGAGTCGCCAGGCAAGGGTGCGCCGCTTCCTAGAAACCTTAACTCCCTTGAACGCTGCCAATCTTCCGGCGGCCGACACTTTCGCCGGCACCGGCCCTCTCTTGTGAAAATCGCAATCTAGTCAGCCATGTCCTCGAAACGAAAAATAGCGGTGCTGGGCAGCGGTGTGGGCGCTATGTCCACGGTCTTTGAACTCACCAGTGTACCCGGCTGGCAGGAACGTTTCGAGATCACCGTCTACCAGATGGGCTGGCGGCTCGGAGGAAAGGGCGCCAGCGGCCGCGACCGGTCTGTGAAAGACCGCATCTATGAGCACGGCCTGCACCTGTGGATGGGTTTCTATGAAAACGCTTTCCGCCAGATGCGCGACGCCTACCAGGAATGGAACGCTAACGGCTACTTGCCAAAACCCGGCTTTGCCAACTATCGCGATGCGTTCGAGCCCAGGAACTTTGCCCCAGCGATGGACCAGGTCAACGGCAACTGGACCGCCTGGCTGCTCGATTTTCCACCAAACGGCATGGCGCCGGGCGAAGACCTGCCGCCGCCGCAGCAGCCTTTCGGATTCTGGGATCTCACCCTCCGAACCATAGGCAACCTGCTGGAGGCCTACCTCGGCGTACGCTGGCAAACCGGAATTCGAGGAACTTTGCTGCGCTGGGCCGGGCGACTGGTGCTCTGGTTTGCCCATCATTTGCAAGACCATCCGTGCCTGGCCAAACTGGTGGATTTCCTCATCAAACATACGCCGCACCCGGAATTTCTCCTGCCGCTCGCCTATGCGCACGGCCACACCGGACACACCGACCCTGTCCGCCGTAAAGCCTTCCTCGGCCTGCTGGAAGACTTCGTCGAATGGTTCGGCGGTCAGACCGCCTCCAAAGCCGAACACACCGAAGGCATGCGCCGGCTCGGCGTGCTGCTGGACACCGCTGTTCCTCTGATTCGCGGCATCGTCGAAGACCAAGTGGTCGAGAAAGGCTACGATCAACTCGACGACGAAGACTTCCTGGAATGGCTTCGCCGCCACGGCTCCCGGGAACCGAACAACGCCATCACTAAATTCTTCTACGACGCGTGCTTCGCCTATCGCCAAGGCCGCGATGAATATCATCCGGACGTCCCCGGGCCTCAACGCATGGGCTTGAATATGGCCGCCGGCGCCGTCCTTTACGGTCTTCTCCGCCTGGCGGGCAGCTACAAAGGCGCGCTGATGTACGTCATGCGCGCGGGCATGGGCGACACCATCTTTTCCCCCCTCTATGTGGTGCTCAAAAACCGCGGGGTGAAGTTCGAGTTCTTCCACAAAGTGTTGAATCTCGGTCTCAGCGAGGACAAGACGCGCATCGCCTCCATCGAAATGGAAGTACAGGCTCAAGTGAAGCCCGAGTTCGCCGGGCAGGGCTACAAGCCCATCTACGATGTGAATGGCGTCCCCAGTTGGCCGAGCGAGCCGCTCTGGGAGCAGTTGCAAGACGCGGACGAGCTTCGCAGCCGACCGCCCCTGGACAGCTATTGGGACGATGAACCTCATGGTCACCGCGAAACGCTGCACCTCGGAACTCAATTCGACGAAGTCGTGCTCGGCATCTCCATCGGCGCGCTGCCCTATGTATGCCGCGAGCTCATCGCCCATAGCCCAAAGTGGCGTGGCATGGTCGATAACGTCGCCACCGTCAAAACCCAAGCTACGCAGCTCTGGCTGCACCGCACCATGGCGGAGGTTGGTTGGCCCCACCAGCCGCCCATTCTTACCGGCTTCGTTGAACCGCACGACACCTGGTGCGACATGAACCAGCTCCTGCCGCGCGAAAGCTGGACCCCGCTGGATGACATTCGCCAGATTGCTTACTTCTGCAACGTGATGCCGGAATGCTCCCAGACGGAATGCTCCATCGATTGCCTGCCGCATCGCCGCATCCCCGGCTGCCCCATGAGCCCGCCCTTCACCGATACAACGTTTCCCGATCGGCAGAAGGACCTGGTAAAGGCGAACTCCATCGCATTTCTTCAAGGCCCCATCCACGTGCTCTGGCCCAAATTCGACTTCTCCATGCTGCTAGGCGGTTCCTTCAACGATCAGTTCTGGCGCGTCAACGTCGAACCCCCAGAACGTTACGTGCAGAACATCGCCGGCAGCACCAAGCACCGCCTGCGCTCCGGCGAATCCGGTTTCGCCAATCTCGTCCTGGCTGGAGACTGGACTTACACGCCCATCAATATCGGCTGTGTCGAGGCCGCCGTCATCTCAGGGAAGATGGCTTCCTGGGCGCTTTGCGGCAAGCCGGACTTCATCTACGGCCCGCTTGGCTACCCCACGCCGATGGCCAGCATCGGCAAACCTCCAGGCGATTAATTAACGAACCGCGCTAAGCCCGCAGGCGTGAAACCGGGTAATCGCCTCGAGGTCAACTACGCCTTCCTGCCGCAACCACTGCTCGGCGTCGCCCACCAGACCCGCGCCTTTGGCGTCGCCTGTAAGCTGGCCCAGGCGCCGCTTCGCCGTGTTAGCCAGCATGCCCTGCCCGAGCGATTCATAGTCGCGTACCGCCCGCTCCAGCAATGCGATTGCGCCCGCCCGGTTGCCTTCAAGCGCCTCGACGCCAGCTTGAACCACCGTTCCCATCACCGGTCCATGTGCCAGCTTCTTGCTTTGCAGCCGGCGCGCATCGGCCCGCGCCTGCTTCAAGTAAGGCGCGGCATCTTTCCCGTCCGCCACGCATTGCTCGGCCATCAGCAATGCCGCCCGCCCGCGAGCCTCGCCCAAGTAAATCGCCAAGTTCTCCAGCAGGTGATACATGTTCTTGCGCAAAAGATTCCAGTGCCGCTCAATCACCTCCCAGGCCGCCGGACCATTGCCGCGATAGATTTCCAGCCAGCAGCGCCCCATTCCGCCCAAGGCAACTTGCAATTGATAGCCCTTCGGCCGCCACAAAGCCTCGCACTCATCCAGCAGCGCTGATGCGGCATCGGCGCGATTCTGCACCAGCAGCGTGATCAGGTAGGGAAACTGGCCCAGGTTTACGGCCATGAACAAATCGCCCCGCTCCCGGGCATCGGTATACTGGGCCGGCACCACCGCGGCCATTTCGCGATAGGCCCCGCGCTGCACCCGATTCCACGCCTGATAGGTCCGCACCATGGCTAACTCCCACTGCACGCCGGTGCAACCGGAAAAGATCGACTCCGCCTCGGCCAGCAGCGGTTGTGCTTCCACAAAGCGCGCCGAACTGAAAGCCACAATCCCCTGAGTCATGCGATAGAAAGCCAGCCCCGCTGGTTGGGCAGTGCTCCCTACCAGCCCGCCCGCCTTTTCCAAATACCGCGTTGCCCGCCTCCGCCCGCGCTCGTTGAACGAAGCCTGCACTACAGCCTCCCAAGCGAGGCTGCGCAGCAGGCGCTCGGGCTCGCCCGCCCGCAGGGACAGCGCCAGGCTCAACCCCGTGAAGTAAGACGAGCCGACAATATCCACCGCGCTCAGCGCCGTGCCGGCCAGCCGCGCCGTATCCAGCCGCTCGAGCAACGCAAACGGCAACTGCGACGCTTCCCGCAGCCGGAAGTCAACGCCGCGCAACAGCAGCCACACGTCTACCGACAACCGCTTCACCAGCGCCACCACCGGCGAGCCCGGCAGTTTCAGAGCCACGCGCGACAGCACCCCCGCAAAAGCCGCCGTGCCTTCGTCGACATATCCAGCCGAACAATACTGATAGGCCGCCTTGCGCATCAGGTCGATCCGGTGCTCGCGTCCAGGGCAGGCCGCCGCGTCAAGATAGTTTCGCGCCGCTTCCGCATTCAAGCCCGCATTCGCCCGCGCTTCGCCCAGCTTTTCCAGAAGTTCACCGCGCTCCGCCGGCCCTGGCTGCAGTTTTTGGAGCGCGCGCGCCAACAATCCAGCGGCATGGCGAAACGCCAACGCTTTCACAGCCGCCTCTCCCGCGTCTTGGTAATAGCGGCCGGCGCTCAACACATCGCCGCCCGCATCGAAATGCACCGCCAGCGTTTCGGGATCGGCGCTGCGATGCGTCTCCTGGGCCCGCGCCAGTTGCAGATGGACATGTCTCAGCCGCTCCGGCTCCAGATGCGCCAGGATGGCTTCTCGAATCCGGTCATGATACGCCTCCACCTCGTCGCGCCCCCCCGAACCCGATGACCGGATCAATCTCTCCGCCCGGAGCAACGCCAGCGCCCCCACATTCCAAGCCCGCGAACCCGTCGCCTGGAACGCATCGCGCTGTTGCAGCGGCTGCCCTGCCACGGCAATTGCCTCCAGTAGATCCCGCGCCTCGGAAGCCAGCCCACAAACACGCTTCCACACCAGCGCGTCCAGGTGCTCCACGCCCGTCGGTACGTCCCCTCCCCGCGCGCTGCTGGCCGCGAGTTCACGAACAAAGTACGCGTTGCCTCCGCTTTCCTTCACAATGGTTCCGATCATTTCCTCGCTGACCCGCGCTTCACCCAAGAGTCGCTGCGCCAACTGGCGAGTGTCCTCTTCCGGCAATGTCCCCACGGGCAAGGCACGCCGCGTTACTTCCAGCTTCTCCAGCTCTTGAAACAGGGTTTGCAAACCAGTGCTACGCTCCGTGTACTCGGCCCGATAGGAAACCAGCAACAACAACGCCGGCGCATCCGGCGGCCGCAGCACTTCGGTCAGCAGCAAAGCACTATCGGCATCGCCCCATTGCAGGTCGTCGATGGAAAGGATCAGCGGTTGGCGGTCTCCAATCCGCCCCAACAGCTCCCGCAAAGCCTGAAACGCGCGCCGCCGCAGTTCCATCGGATCAAGCGCCCCCTGTGCCCGGCCTGGCGCGGCGCTCAAGGCTTCCACTCGATCCAGCACCGGAAACAACTGCGTAAGCCGCCGCGCCTCCCGTGGCAGCAGCGCCTCTACCTGAGCCGCCGGCAAACGCCGCAGATAACGCGAAAGGCCATCGATCAACGAATCCATCGCCTTGAACGGCACGGACTCCTGCTCGTAACAGCGCCCGGAAAGAATCACCGGCCGCTCCCGCCTTTCCAGGTCCGACAGAAAGTGCCGTACCAACCTGCTCTTGCCTACGCCACTTTTCCCCGACACCTCCACCACCGTCGTCTTCCCGCTGCGCAGGTCCTGCCAAGCCTCCTCCAATTGCCGAAGTTCCGCCTTGCGCCCAACAAACGTGCTGGTTTGCACAGCGGGTGTCGCCGGCGCAGGGGCAGTCGCGCCCAACCTCACCAGCAACTCGGCGCCAGTCAACCGCCGTGCCGGATCGCGCTCCAGCAGCCGCAGGCACAGATCGTTAAGATCGGCCGGAACCTCAGGATGAAGCTCCCGCGGGGCGATCGGATCGACCGATTGCTTAGCCAGTAGCACCTCGCCGGAGTACCTTCCCGGATGTGGCAACACGCCGGTAAGCGCCCGATAAACCATCACGCCCAGCGAATACCAGTCCGTCGCGTTCGTCAGTTGCCGGCCCGCCGCCTGTTCCGGTGACATAAAGGCAACCGTACCCGCCAGCAGATCCGTCGCCAACTCATCGGCGCCATCCATTTCGAGCACCAACCCGAAATCGAGAATCACCACTCGTCCATCGCGTCCCACCATGACGTTGGATGGTTTGATATCCCGGTGCAACATGCCAGCGGCGTGCAGCGACAACAACCCTCCGGCCACCTGGCGCAGCACCGCGCGCAGCCGGTCGAAATCGCAAGACCGTTCGGAAGGCGCCGGCGCATGATTCCACGACGTTGGAACGTTCTCGTCTATCGCTGCAGTCGGCAAGTCCTCGGCACGCGCCGGAGTATCGCGCAGACGTGTCGGCGACGTCCGGTCGCTGGAATTGTGCGCCGGCTCCACCGCCTCGAGAAAGTCGGACCCATCGACGTACTCCATGGTGAAAAACCAATGCTGGTCCTCATCGACAAACAGTTCATACAGCGCCGCCAGGTTCGGATGGGACAATCCGGCCAGCGCCCGGAACTCCTGTTTAAAGCGGTACAACGAACTCGGTGTCAGCGAGGGGATCGTTTTCAGCGCAACCTCGGCCGAACGCTCATGGTCGTGAACCAGGTAAACCACGCCCATGCCGCCAGCACCCAGACGCCGGACGATCTCGAATCGCGTAGTGCCGGTAAATTCGTTCACGCTTACTTAGTACACCATTTCATAAATACGGAGTCGTATCGGACACCGCTCCGCCGCCCGCTATTGGCCACGGCCAAGCGGGATGGGACCTCCGCAAACTTCTGGCTCTAGGACTTCCCCGGCATGGGTACAGGTTGCGGGGCATGCCGCATGTTCTCATCCGACCAGATATGCGGCTTTCCCCGCCGGAAACGCCAACGGTCCAGCCACCGCCAAGGACGCACATACCAAGGCTGATTCAGAGGCCAGACCGCGGCCCGCGGAGCCGCCGATCCCGTTGCGTCCAGCAGCGCGTTCGCCGCGCGCCGGCCACTCTCGTTGGCCGCCTCCATGGTCGCCAAATCCGTGTAGGTGCGGATATAGTCCGATGCCAGAAAGAAATTCGACAATTCCGTATGCGACGTCGGCCGGTACTGGAGCGACCCCACCTTGTTAATAAACAGCGGCTCGGTATTCAGAATGTCGCCGTAGGGGCTGCCCTTGGCCAGGGAATCCCGCACATCGGGCCGGATATCGTTGTCAATGAAAAACGTCACCCGGTTGTCGTCCTTCAAAATCTCATCCCCCGTATTCACGGAACGCTTCAATTCCTCCCACACCTCCTCGTAAATCTCGCTGGAGGTGCATTCATACCCCTTCTTCGTCTTCACTGTCCCGTCTGCCTGCTTGAAGCCGACAATGCCCGGCGTGTCATAGTCGGAGATGTCCACGGAAAGTACGCCGCCTACGGTGCCATCTCCGCAGGAGCTCAAGTCATACTCCGTCCAAAACTGTTTCTGTGAAATCGAGGTGAGCGCCCACGGCGTGTCCACATACAGCACGTGGCCATTCACCATCTTCACGTCGTTCTTCAGGTAGATCTGAATGCCGTTCATCCACCGCGTTTCCAGCTTGCCCACTTTGCTCAGGCAAGGTACCGCTTCGACGAACGCCTTGCCGGCATCGGTTTGCAGCAGCCGGTTCATGGCGTCCACGGGTAGCGCGCTGACCACAAAATCGAAGTCCTTTCCCCACTCCAGTGTCTGAATTGGTTCCAGGCCAACCATTTGTCCGTCCTGATGCGGCGCCTCCAGTGTCCCCCCCACCGGAGCGTGTTCCACAAAGATCTTCGTGAGCCGATGCGTGGCTGACTCCGCAAACAGCCGCGTCGCCGCTGCCCCGTAGACAATCTTCACTCCCTTCCGCTGGAGATAACTGACCCACGGATAAATCCACACTTCGCTGGTCGGTCCATTCAGCAGCCGATCAACGTTCTGGAATGGATTCAGCATCGGATAGATCATTTGCGTGAACACTGTGCCCACCGTACGCGTGCTGCTCGTTTCCGCCTTCATCGCGACCAGCGACCGGGTGAATCCCTGCCCGAGCATTTTTTGATACGCAACCGACCGCTGCGGCGCGCCAATGAAGTTCCAATAGGCAAGCCACTCGTATTCCTGTTCATAACGTTCGGCGCAACTGGTCATCATCACTGCCAGACAGCGAAGAAAGTGCAGGTTGTCCCGGAGGCTAACGCCATTGCCCCGCCGAATAAAGCGTGCAATCAACAGAACATCGCTCCACGAACGCGGAAACCCGAACGGCGTGACTATGGGTGCCTGGTCAAAGCGCGCCAGCATGCACCGCGGGGCTGTGCTCAGGTTGTCCGCCACAACCTCGTTGTCCTGATACGAAATCCGGTTCATCGTATCGATGACATGCCGGTAAAAGCCCGGAAAGAAGCGGAACCCATGCTCGCCCGGCAAGTCGTGACGCTGGGCCTGCTTGGTGTTCTCGGCCGGTATGCTGCGCGCCTTGCCGCCCGGTGCCTCCCGCCGCTCATACACCGTGACATCAAAGCCGCGGTCCGCCAGTTCATGCGCCACGGTCAGCCCGGCCACACCGCCGCCCAAGACCACCACTCGTTTTCCGCTATCCATTTAAGATGAAGGAAGTATACACTCTTCAACTCCGGCATGGAACTGCCAGCACACTCATGGCTCGCGAAGATCACAGCGACGCTCGAACGAGAGGATCACGGATCAATCCAGGTCCATCGCCGCCTTCAATGCGCCCTCGACTTCCAGCAGGAGCTCGAACGGCAGAGTGCCGGCCTTCCTGGTTAACTAAATGGCCGGGACGTGTGAAGCAACTGACATTGTCATGGTTCACGCCTTTCGGGATGCTTGCACCGTTGTAGATGCCGGCATGAGCGAAAGGATTCGGAAACCGGCAAGTGCGCGCTACTCCATGAACATCGAGAACCGGCGGCGACGGCGGATGGCGCCGGCCGCGAGCGAAACCAACAACAGCAAAATCAAGTGTCCCGCCGAAGCAAGGCAGCCGTGGTCAGCACATACAGAATGTCGAGGAAAATGCCCCCACTGAATACCCTCGGCATGGAAACGCTTTTTCAGGGGAACGGGCCGGATCGCTGGGCGGATTTCATCGTTGGCTTCCCAGGAAGGTTAGCGCAAAGTTGCCGTCGCTTTACCGGCTGGCTCCATCAAGGAGATCGTGCCAGCCGTAGTGGAGGACGTCAGAATCTTCGTTCCAGATGGAAATGTCAACGCGTTCCTAAAGTAGTACGTCTGGTCGAACTTCGGATTGTATTTGTAAATCCAGATCAACGGCGCCACAGTGCCGTCGGGCCGCTGCGCTACCACCCGGATGGTGCTACCTTCCAGCAGGGTTTTTGCTCGGACCGCCACAAACGTGGTGGTCTGCTTTAATGTCCGGCTACCGTCCACGATCAGTTCCGCTCCCGTTTTTGGCCTGGCTGCGGGCGCGGGATTCAATTCGGGATCTTTCGGTAAAAGTCTGGCCTCACCCTCGGGCGCGCCGCCTTCCACCCAATCCGACAGTAGCTCTAACTGCTCCTGCGTCAGCGAAAGGTCATCGCGCAGCTCCCCGAAGCCTTTCACCGCGCCAAAAGGCGGCATGCGCCGCTCCAAGGCTTCTTCCTTGATAGCTTTGGCCCAGGGCCGAGCTTCCTCGTACGTAGTGAGCGGGAAGGACGAGCCGCCTTCCCGATGGCAAGAGGTGCACCGCTTGAACATCAACCGGGAGACCTCGCGCGTCCACGTCACCTTGGTTGTGATCACGTCATGGGCGCTGGCGGTGAAGCAGGCGCCCATCAGAAAAACGGTTACCAGACACAGCCGCATAGAATCCTGAGCCGATTATAAGCCCGTCTTGGTGGGCATCTGAATGTCGGTGGCCCGCATGAAGTCGCGGATATTGGTGTCCGCGGGCATCACGATCTGGTAGAAACCGATCATCATCTCCTCCCAGGTTTGCTCGCCGAAGCGAACTTCCTGGGTGGCATCCGGATTGTGCGTGTTGTTCGGCGAGTTGTCAAAGTACGCCGTGCACTCGATCTTTACGCCCGGAGGCAATTTCAGCGGTTCTGCGAGTTTATAGTCCAACTGCCAGTAGAAATGCCATTTGGGAACCCGCATCAGCACTTCGGTGTGACCATCCGGATACGCGGCGCGATACTCCATGCTTTTGCCGCGCAGGTGCATATGCGGGAAGTAGCTGAGAATCTCGAGACCGTTGCTGAACGTGCTCTTCATCGCCTCTACCTTGTAGTTCGGATCGCCTGGCGGAATGCGGAAGGCGACATTGTTGGCAGCCATGGTGTAAGCGCGTAGCGTGGGCTTCTCTTTGGCAAACACCAGACCGATCTTGGTCGTATCCTCGGCGTCCTGGGGCAGAGATGTGTAGTGGATCTGGATCACCAGATCGCTCCCCGCCTTGATCAGCTTGGCCGTACCCGGCCGATACGACTCCGGCACTACGCCGGGAGCCCAGGTTAAGAGGAACTCGTTGCCGCCGCCGGAAAAGACATTGATGTCCTTGCCGCCACCCGGCGGAACGTACGGTTCGAACGGCTTGGCTTCCCGCAGCCAGCGAGATTTCGGGTCGCGGGCGAAAACCACCACGTGGTGCACGATTGCCCGATTGCTCGGGCGCACTTCCATTTGCTGTACCCACTTGTCTTCCGTAAATCCCGAGGGCACCACGATGTACTGATACGGAATCTCTTCTTTGGCTTTCACCACAAAAGGCTTGCTCATGCCGATGACCAGATCGGGCTTTTGTATGTTCCAGCCCGGGGCGCCGAACGCGCGTGGCTGGGGTGCATCTTTGGCATCGCCTTCGGGCGCACCGGCGTCGACCCAGGCCACCAGCGTGTTGAGTTCCGCGTCGCTCAGATAGCGATCGTTCGAAAACTTGCCGAACTTCGGATCCGCAAACCAGGGCGGCATGTTTCTGGAAAGAACGTTCGCCTTGATCGCCTTGGCCCACGGGCGCGCTTCTTTGTAATTCAGCAGCGAGAAGGGAGCGATCTCTCCAGGCCGATGGCACTCCTGGCACCGGTTCTGGAGAATCGGCTGAACGTCTTTGTGGAACGTTACCGGTGAGTTCACAGAAGCGGCCGAGGCAATCCCCGCGCTCAGAGACACAATTAGCGGAAGTAGTTTCGATGGAGGCATAAGTGTTAAGAGGAAGAATTCCCCGCACGTTTTGGCCGTGCGGGGAACACAGGGAGGCGAAATAATTACAGGCCAGCGCCGCTGTGAGCTGCGGCCGGCGCTTTCTTGGGTCGCATCAGATCCATCACCGTGGTGTCGACCGGAACGGCGACGTCAAAGAATCCGAACATCATTTCTTCCCAGGTCTGCTCGCCAAAGTGGACTTCCTTGGTGGGATCCGGGTTGAACTTATTGTTCGCCGAATTGTCGAAGTGAGCGGTGCATTCGATGATGGTCCCCGCCGGCAGCAACTTTGGCGTTGCCAGATCGTAAGTGAGCTGCCAGTCAAAGCTGTAATTGGGAACCTTGAGCAAAGTCTCTCGTTCGCCGGTTGGGTAGACCACCCGGTATTCGAAATCCTTGCCGCGGAAATGCATGTGCGGCAGCAGGTTGACCAACGTCGAGTCCTGCTGGAGCTGAATCTTAGCGTCCACCTGATAATTCGGATCGTTGGGTGGAATGGCAAAGTTCGCGGTGGTTGCCGCTAACGACAAGACGCGAACGGACGGTTTGTCCTTGGAGAACACCAGGCCTACCTTGGAAATATCCGTCGCCTCTTTCCCGTTGGCTGTGTAGTGCATTTGCAACACGATGTCCGAGCCAGCCTTGATCAGTTTGGCTTGGCCGGGCTGCATGGTATTGGGGACCGTGCCTGGGGCATAGCCAGCGAGCATGTCGCCGCCGAAGCCGCCGCCTTCCAGGCGACCCTTCTTGCCGCTGCGGGCCGCTTCTATTTCAGCCTTGCGGGCTTCGTCTCTGGGCGCAAACGCCACGCCCGGCTTGGCATCCTTGAGCCATGGGTTCCCCGGCTCACGGATGAAGGCAATAATGTGATGGACCACAGACCGGTCGCCCGGCCGTGCTTCCGCCATCTGGACATACTTGTCTTCAGTGAACCCGGTGGGAATGATCACATATTGGTAGTCAATGGTGCCGGAGGCAGGCACGGCGAAAGCCGTGGGCATGGAGAGTACTATATCGGGCTGCCCGATGCGCCAACCCTCTACAAACGACACTGGCTTAGGAGCGTCCTTGGGGTCGCCTTCCTTTGCGCCCGAATCCGCCCAGGCAATCAAAGTGTCTATTTCCGATTGGGATAGAGTGCGATCATTGGAGAACTTGCCGTAGTGCGCATCAGCGAACCAAGGCGGCATCTTCTTAGTCATCACCGCCCCTTTGATGGCTTTCGCCCAGGGACGAGTGCTCTGATAGGAAAGGAACGACATCGGGGCAGCCTCGCCCGGACGGTGGCATGTCTGGCAGTTCTTTTGGAGAACGGGCAGTACATCCTTGTTGAAGGTGACGGATTGGGTACCGGAGGTGGTCGCTGCCGAAGCAAGGGCGACGCAGCCCAGTGACATGACGAGTAAGCGCATTTCTTGCAGCCTCCCTTAAAGGTCTCTCATCATCATACGCCCAATTGGACCAAAATGATCCACTGGATTGAGCCGCTACGGTTGTTTCAGCGTTCGACAACCGTTTTCTGGTCCGGTGTTCTTCCCTCGGAGGAGGCAAACCTAGGGAATCTGCCTTCATCGGGCGCTTGGCTAATCAGCTTTGCCGTCAATCCCCGCACGTTTTCGGCGTGCGGGGATCCGGGGGGAGATTACAACCAAGTCTAGAAGCCAGCACCGGTTGGCGTGGGCAGCGCCTTCTTCGGTCGCATCAAATCCATCACCGACTTATCCATCGGGACCGACACATCGAAAAACCCGATCATCATCTCTTCCCAGCTCTGTTCGCCAAAATGCACTTCTTTGGTCGGATCCGGATTGAATTTGTTGTTCGGAGAATTGTCGAAGTGCGCGGTACACTCGATGATCGTGCCGGCCGGCAGCAACTTCGGAGTCGCCAACTCATAGGTGAGCTGCCAGCCAAAATCGTAGTTGGGAACTCTCAACAGCGTTTCCCGTTCGCCGGTCGGGTACACCACCCGGTATTCGAAGTCCTTGCCCCGGAAGTGCATATGAGGCAGGAAGTTAACTAGCGTTGCCTCATCCTGGAGCTGGATTTTGGCGTCCACCTGGTAATTCGGAGCCCCGGGGGGAATCGCAAAGGTCGCGTTGGATGCTGCCAGAGTCAGAACCCGAATGCTGGGCTTGTTCTTGCAGAAGATCAGACCAACTTTGGAGACGTCCATGGCCGCTTTGCCGTTGGCGGTATAGTGCATCTGAAGCACGATGTCCGAGCCTGCCTTAATCAATTTGGCTTCACCAGGCAGCATCGTGGTCGGCATGGTGCCGGGGGCATAGCCGGCCAGCATATCGCCGCCAAAGCCGCCGCCTTCGCCCCGATTGCGCCTGCCCGTTCGGCCCGCCTGGAGTTCCGCCTTGCGCTCTTCTTCTTTGGGAACAAACGGCACGCCCGGCTTGGCATCTTTCAGCCAGGGATTGCCGGGTTCGCGAATGAAGGCAATAATGTGATGCACCACACCGCGATCGCCCGGACGCGCTTCCGCGATCTGGACGTATTTGTCCTCGGTGAATCCGGTCGGAATCACGATGTACTGGTAATCGATGGTGCCGGAGGCGGGAACGCTGAAGGGCGCCTCCATCGAGAACACTACATCCGGCTTGCCAATCCGCCAGCCTTCCACAAACGACACCGGCTTGGGAGCATCCTTGGGGTCGCCCTCTTTGGCGCCGCTATCGGCCCAGGCCACCAGCGTGTCAATCTCCGATTGGCTGAGAGATCGATCATTGGAGAACTTCCCGTAATGCGGGTCGGCGTACCAAGGCGGCATCTTCTTGGTCAACACGGCCGCTTTGATGGATTTCGCCCACGGGCGGGTATTTTCATACGACAGGAGCGACATCGGGGCGACTTCGCCCGGCCGATGGCAGGACTGACAGTTCTTTTGCAAAACTGGCAGGACGTCCTTATTAAAGGTGACTTGTTGATTCGCGGAGGTGGTCGCTGCCGAAGCAAGGGCGACCCAGCCCAGTGACATGACGAGTAAGCGCATTTTTTGCAGCCTCCCTTCAAAGATCTCGCCTCATCATACGCCCAATCTGGCAAAAATGATCCAAGGTATCGGTTGTTTCGGCGTTCGACAACGGTTTGTTGGTCCTGTATACTTCCCCGAGGAGACAACTGATGGACTTTTCTAAAATCGGATCTACTGTCACGGGTGTGGCGACGGATGTGGGGCTGAAAGTACTTGGCGCGCTAGCGCTCTGGATCATTGGGCGCTGGCTGATCAACTTTGCCGTCAACCTGATGGGACGGGGGCTCACCCGGCAGCACCTGGATGCCACCCTCATCCGTTACGCGAAAAGCACGATTACAGCAGTGCTCAACATCATGTTGGTAGTAGCAATACTCGGAGTTTTTGGGATCCAGACTACCAGTTTTGCGGCAGTTATAGCTGCGGCCAGTTTCGCGGTCGGGGTGGCTTGGAGCGGTTTGCTGGCAAACTTTGCCGCCGGAGCGTTTCTGCTGGTCCTGCGGCCCTTCAAGGCGGGTGATTTCGTCACCGCCGGCGGCCTGACCGGCACGGTGGAGGA
>Ga0075017_100000707_pt1 | contig 19132 bp, 18 predicted proteins | sample AleBraG_ABR_2012_FD_71475 | JGI IMG/M metagenome (GOLD analysis project Ga0075017, IMG submission 71475) | Freshwater sediment microbial communities in response to fracking from Pennsylvania, USA - Alex Branch Run_MetaG_ABR_2012 | ecosystem: Environmental > Aquatic > Freshwater > Creek >... | reverse complement strand
AAGCCCTCCATGGAGCGCTCGAGGACCAGCAGGCTGAGACCTCTGTGGCGCTCGGAGGGATCCGTCTTCGCCGCCACGATGACGAGATCCGAGTTGATCCCGTTGGTGATGAAGGTCTTCGCTCCGTTGACCACGTAGGTGTCGCCATCGCGGATGGCTGTGGTGGCGATCCCGGCGAGGTCTGAACCCCCACCGGGCTCGGTCATGGCGATGGCGGTGATGAGCTCCCCGGCGATGATGCCTGGCAGCCACCGAGCCTTCTGCTCGTCGTTGGTCAGATCCAAGAAGTACGGCAGGCAGATGTCGGTGTGCAGCGTGAGCCCCAAGCAGGCGCCACCGACATCGGCGTACTGGATCTCCTCGTCCAAGATGGCGTTGTAGCGAAAGTCGCGCACGCCGCTGCCGCCATGCTCCTCGGGAGCAGCGAAGCCGATGAAGCCCGCTGCGCCGGCTTCTAGGAACATCGAGCGATCGACGATGCCGTCGCGCTCCCACTGCTCGGATCCGGGAGCGACGTGCTTGTCGAGATACTGGCGCACCGATGCTCGGAACGCTTCGTGATCCTCGTCAAAGAGCATCCTTCTCATGTCCGCCACGGTACCGCATGCCTCAGAATCCCGATCGCCCGACGCAGGGCCGATCATGGGCTCTGAGATAGGTTCTTCGCGTCCGCTCGCCAGAGGAGCGAGCCCATGAGATCGAGGAGCACGGGATGCCCAGCAGCGACGCGTTGGTGACCTTCGAGGAGCGAGACAGAGCGGGGTGGATCACCCTCAACCAGCCCGAGAAGGGCAACCCCTTCAACCTGGACTCCGTCGCCGCGCTTCGAGACGCCATCGCCGCCGCCACGGCGGCGCACGTGGGCGTCGTGGTGCTCCGAGCCGCGGGCCGCAGCTTCAGCGTCGGTGGCGACCTGGCGTCGTTCCGCTCCGCCGATGACCCATCGGCGTACTTGGCCGAGCTGACCGGAGCGCTTCACGAGCAGGTGGTCTCCCTCATGGAGATGGACGCCATCGTGGTCGCCGCCGTCCAGGGGACTGCGGCGGGTGCGGGCGTCGCCTTCGCCACCTGCGCTGATCTCGTCTTGGCCGCAGCGTCTGCTCGCTTCACCCTCGCCTACACGAAGGTAGGTCTGAGCCCCGACGGGGGCACGAGCCTGCTCAGCGCGTCGATCGGCATGCACCGGACGTTGGCTCTGGCGCTGCTCAACCCGGTCATCTCGTCGAGCGACGCCATGGCGATGGGCTTCGTGACCCAGGTTCATCAGGACGCCGAGCTCCCGGGTGCAGTGGAGAACGTCGTTGGTCAGCTCGTCGCCGGCTCGCGCTCGGCGCAGGTGGCGGCCAAGCGGCTCATCCGGGCTGAAGCCATCGGCTCACCGGTCGAGACCTTGGCGCGAGAGTCGGTGACGATGGCGCAGAGCGCAGGCACGCCTGATGGGATCGAGGGAGTGAGCGCCTTCCTCGAGAAGCGTCCCGCCGCCTTTCCCTCGAGCGTCTGAGCATGTGCCCGATCGTGGTGGCGGAGCGCTAGGAGAGCAAACGGCTCAGGAGCTCGGGCACGCCTGAGAGCATCACCAGCGTGTCGTTGAGATGCGTACAGATGGTGATGCCCTTGAACTCGGTGCCGACGAGCACCTCCGCATCGTCGAGACGCTCTCCGACCAATCGGGCTCCGCTGCCGCCGGCACTCGGGCACTCCAGCCACGGCAGGGCCATCGAGGTGACCTCCACGCGCGTGATCACGTGATCGTCGACACCCGCCCTCACGTCAACGATCCAGTGGTGCAGCGCTCGCTCGATGCCGTCAGGATCGCTGTAGCTGTCCCGGAAGCGATCGCGGATGACGAGCTCGTCTCGCTCGAGGCGCACCTGCACCTGGCGACGACGTCGGCTCGCCATCGGGGCGAGCGGCGGAGGGTTGGTGTCGCCGAGATGCTCATCGCCGACCAGCTCATCGCTGAGCTTCATGCGCAGCACCCCGCCTGCCTTCTCGATGGAGGTCAGCATGTCGCCTCCCGCCCGCCAACCTGAGCACTGGTTCACGCCAGGGAGCTGGCCCATGGGTTGGGGTGCCTCGAGCGCGGGGTGATCGAGCGACGAGGTCTGGCCATTGACCATCAGGGCGAGCGGAAAGTCCCACATCATCCTGCGCATCGCCTGCTCGTTGGCCGTCCCCTCTTTGAGCGGGTCGAGCTGGCGGCGAAAGCCTCGAAGCACGCTCTGGCCCACGAGATGGGCGGCGCTCGGACCGATCCCTCCCTCGACGGCGAGCTCCTCAAGGAGCCAGGAATCATCGGCGCGACCAGAGAGGAGCACCGAGTCGAGCACCTGGACCTCGTCGCCGTGCCGCAGCTCGTCGTGCAGCTCGCCTCGAAAGCTCACCGGTCCAGGACCGATGGACCCTCGAGCGACCTCGAGGACGCTTCTCCTCTCGAGGCTGCCGTCGTCGCCAAGCTCGGCGGCCAGGCGCGCTCGATCGCTCACGGTGGCCTCATCGCTGGTCGTGTTGCTCGGTGCCCCCACGGCTGGCTCCGCCCCTGTTGAGGTCTCGGGGGTCACCGTAGTCGTCGAGCTCCGCTGCTCACGCGGGAGCGCTCATCGCTCTTTGACCCGCCGGCGCGGCTCCGAGTACCGTCGATCCCTGGCGCGAAGTCCGGACGATCGAGTGTGATCCGGACCAGGGCGCTGTCCATGAGGAGGGGCACGAGATGGCACTTGAGGCATTTCCCGTCGAGGCGACGCACATCATGATGTTCGCCCGAGCGATCGGCGATCCGAACCCGGCCTACGTAGACCCCACGTCCGATGAGGCGATCGCAGCGGGTGGCATCGTGGCGCCTCCGACCTTCCCGATGGCGGGGATGCAGTTCGAGCCGGCCAACCCCTTTCTCCCGAAGGCAGGAGAGCCATGGTTCGGCTCGGGGCGCGAGGCGACCGGGAGGCCCCCGAAGGAGAGCGACGGTTCCGGCGTGCAGGGCGGCCTCCACGCGGAGCAGTCCTTCACCTACGTCACGCCACTGCGGCCCGGCATGGTGCTCCACGCGGTCCGCCGCGAGGGCGAGACCTGGACCAAGGAGTCACGCCGGGGAGGGACGCTGACCTTCAGCGAGATGTACACCGACTACCTCGACGAGAACGACGAGCTGGTCGTCACCGCACGCATGCTCAGCGTGATCCCGTCTGTCAACCCCACCGAAGGATCCTGATCGATGACCGTCGCTCCCTCCAGCCTCACGATCGGTGAGACGCGCACCAAGGTCCTCTTCGACGACCTCTCTCGCACCCAGATCGTCATGTACGCCGGTGCCTCAGGCGACTACAACCCGCTCCACTCTGACGAGCGCTACACCAAAGAGGTGGCGGGGTTTCCCTCAATCTTTGCCCACGGGATGCTCTCGATGGGAGCCACGGGCCGTGTGATCACCGACTGGTTCGGCGCGCAGAACGTCCGCTCCTATGGCGTGCGCTTCGTCAACCAGGTGTGGCCTGGCGACAAGCTCGAGGCCACCGTGACGGTGACCGAGCTGCGCGAGGAAGAATGCCAGCAGCTCGCCGAGCTGTCCGTGACCACCGTCAACCAAGACGGTGCTCCTGTGGTCACGGGCACGGCCACGGTGCTGCTCTCGAACGACTGAGCAGCGACCGTCCCAGGGGCCCTCGGAGAGCGTTCTCCCTGGCTGGAGCCTGTTCCTCGGTGACATGGCGGCCGCGTGCGCCAGGGCGTACGGTCGAAGGTGTCGACCACCAAGGAGGGCTGTGCTCATGCACCAGCAACTAAAGCTCGACCACCACCACCGCACCACAGCGGCCCGGGTCTTCCGTCATCCGACCTCCCACAACATCCAGTGGCACGACGTCCAGTCGCTGCTCGAGTCACTGGGGGAGTGCCGAGAGACCAAGCACCATTCCTTCGAGCTCACCCTCGACGACCAGGTCGTGATCTTCCGAGGTCCCTTGGCACGCGATCTGACCGATGAGCACGTCTGCGAGCTGCGCCGGGTGCTCAGAGGGGTCGGGATCACCCCCGAGGTGCTGGGCGCCGCGTAGCCTGCTTCGCTCCACGAACACCCAAGGGTGCTCGTGATCTTGGCCTCGTCGCGCGGCGGGCGATGCGCTTGAGCTTCGCCTCTCAGCCAGCGTCTTGACGCTGGGCTATCTCGGCGCGCACCTCATCCATGTCGAGCTCTTGGATCTGGTCGAGCAGCGCATCGAACGCAGGAGCCCCGAGCGCGCCCGCCTCGCGGTAGAGCAAGACGCCGTCGCGGAAGGCCATCAGGGTGGGGATCGACTGGATCCCCAACGCACCAGCGAGCTCGTGCTCGGCTTCGGTGTCGACCTTGGCAAAGGTGATCGAGGGCCGGGTGTCTGACGCGGCTTCGAAGACCGGGGCGAACCCGCGGCACGGACCGCACCATGCCGCCCAGAAGTCGACGATGAAGGTGCCCTCTCCCAGCACGGTCTCTTCGAAGGTCGCTGCTGTCAGCTCTGTCGTTGCCATGGTCCACGCTCCTTAGCTCGCTCATCGGTACAACGCCGTCTGGCGGCCCACCATTCCCGTTCGCCGGTCGTGCGCCTGATGTTGGGGCTTCGCGCAGCGACGTAGACTCGCTCGATGGAACCGGCGCTTCCCGAGAGGATCGCAGCGTGAGAGCCCCCACCTCCTCGACCGTGGTGATCAACGAGCAGGTCTACTCGCGAGACGGTCGACGCCGTCGGCGCGAGACCAATCAGTTCCGGGTCATCGAGGCTGCCGTCGAGCTCATCAAGGAGGGCACACCGGTGCCGACTGCAGGTGAGGTGGCCGAGCGGGCGAACGTCTCAGAGCGGAGCATCTTTCGCTACTTCGCTGACGTCGACGCGCTGCTCCACGCGGCAGCGGATTCAGAGATCGACGCCGCACTGAGCTCGGAGCTGAGCGTGCCATCACCGCCCGCTCCCTCGACCGAGCGCCTCAGCGTCTTCGTCGACTCTCGGGTGTCGCTCTACCTCGCTCTCGAAGCCATCATCCGATCGATCCGCGTCCGCATGGCGCACGCGCCGGTGGCGGCCGGGCCCTGGGAGAAGGTCGCTGATCGTCTTCGAGCGCAGTCGGAGGAGCTCGTCAGTCACGAGGTGCCTCCGAGTGACACCACCGACGACGGCCAGGTGGCAGACCTGGTCGAGGTCCTCTCCTCGTGCGATGCCTACTTCCTCTTGGCGTCGATGCGGGGTCACGAGGAGGCGGTGGCCACCATGGAGGCGGGCCTCGCCACGCTGCTCCAGCCTGCCTGAGCCCACGCCATGCTCGTGAGCAAATTCACTTGGGCTTTGCCCTAGGCAAGCCCGAGACCGGTCCCTACGCTGCGCCCTAGAGGGTCTGCTTCGGTGCAGGCTCCAGACGAAGGGGGGCATCGATGCTGATCGCCAAGATCCTTGAGGCCAAAGGCAGTGACGTCGCCACCGTGAGTCGGTCTGCCACGCTCACCGAGGCGCTCAGCGAGCTCGCGTTCCGCGGGGTGGGAGCCTTGGTGGTGAGCGAAGACGGCAGGACTCCTGAGGGGATCATCTCTGAGCGCGACATCGTCCGAGCGCTCCACGTCTCGGGAGCGGAGGTCGTCGATCGTCCAGTGAGCGAGGCGATGACCGAGCTTCTCAAGACCTGCACGCCCGATGACGACATCGAAGAGCTCATGGCGGTGATGACGGATCTACGGGTGCGCCACCTGCCGGTGGTCGTCGACGGCGAGCTTGCGGGGATCGTCTCGATCGGTGACGTGGTCAAGGCTCGCATCGATCAGCTCGAACGCGATCGCTCTGAGCTCGTCGAGTACATCAGCGCTCGCTGAGCAGCAGCGGACGCTCAGAGCTCCTCGGGTGGCCGCTGCGCGGCACCACTGGTCGGTGACGCCAGCTGCGCGCCGGTCTGGTGAGCCTCGAGCACCACGCTGATCACCGAGGGCGACAGGCGCAGGGCGAGCAGCCCCGAGGCCACCGAGGCGATCAAGCACAGCGCGGCGATCGTGATCGAGCTGATCGAGACCACGATGGCGAGCAGCGAGAAGAGCCCGTAGCCCAGGAAGAGAGCCCAGATCGCTGACATCTTGGAGCGATCAGGGTGGGTCCGTGGCAGGAGGTCTCGCCAGACGATCCAGGGCAGGACCAGGCCGGCGAAGGGGATGAACCAACCGATCACTCCGAACGTGGGCGAGAGTCGCTGCGGGAGCCCGATGGCCTTGGCGGTCGTCGCTGCCCGGTGCTGGAAGGCGAGCACGAACACCATGCCGACCACCTCGAGGGGGAGCACCACCAAGACCGAGAGCGCCTGGAGCCCCGCCGGCTGTGTGGGTGGCTGGGGGACGTTGGAGCTCGGCACGCGGTTCTCCACCGCATGCCACGCCTTCGGGAACCAGTGCCACAGCGAGACGTAGTAGCTGGTCTCGAGCGCATGGACGATCGTTCCGAGCACGAGAGCGGCAGCGATGGCGAGCATCCCCCAGGGCACGAGGCGAGCGGCACTCTCGGTCTCCCGGGCGAGCAGCGGCGCGGTCGAGGTCACCTGTGGCCTCGCGTAGGTCTCGAGATCGCTCGTCCAGGCACGACCGTCCCACCAGCGCCAGGCTGGCGAGCCAGCAGGATCGGGATACCAGCCGCGCGGCGGGAGCGAGGGTGGCGGAGTCACATCGAGAGTCTCGCACCACTAGACAGGGGGCTGGGCCTTGGCATGCACGCCATGCACGAGGCCTCGAAGGGGGAGCGTCGATGACGACCACGAGCCGAGGAGCAGCTGCACCGACCAGCCAGGGGGCCGACAGGTCCGGGTTTGATGAAGGGCGGCTCGACGACGAGGTCGAGCGCGTCAGCGCAGCGAAGGGTCGGTGGAGCACCACGAGCGCCACGGAGCGAGCCGAGCTGCTCACCGCGGTGATCGAGGCGACGGTGGCAGTGACGCCTGAGTGGCTCGCTGCTGCCTGCGAGGCCAAGGGGCTGGATCCGAAGAGCACGGCAGCGGGCGAAGAGCTCTACAGCGGCATCGGGACCTTCGTCCGCATGGCCCGGGTGCTGCGGACGTCACTCGAGCAGATCGCGTCGAGCGGTCGCCCGCGCTTTCCGGGTCCCGTGCGCGAGGCGCGAGACGGCCGCCTGGTCGTCGGTGTCATGCCAGCCGATGTCTTCGATCGGATCTTGTTCCCGAAGACCACGGCGGAGGTGTGGATCGAGCCGGGGGTCACGCGCGCAGAGCTCGAGGCCAACCAAGCCCCGAGCTACAAGGATCCGAGCGGTCATCGGGGCCTCAGCGTGGTGCTCGGTGCGGGCAACGTGGCCTCCCTCGGTCCTCGCGACGTGCTCTCGAAGCTCTTCGTGGAGGGACACGTGGTCGTCTTGAAGGCCAACCCAGTGAACGACTATCTCGTGCCGTTCTGGGAGCGCGCCATGGCCCCCCTGCTCGACGCGGGCTGCTTGGCCATCGTCACCGGTGGGGCGGAGGCAGGCAAGCACCTCTGTGCCAACCCGCTCGTCGATGCCATCCACGTGACCGGCTCGGACAAGACCTTCGACGCCATCGTCTTCGGGAGCGGACCGGAGGGCGAGCGTCGAAAGGCCGCCGACGAGCCTGTGCTCGACAAGCCCGTGACCGGCGAGCTCGGGAGCGTGTCGCCCGTGATCGTCGTCCCGGGCGAGTGGAGCGAGAAGGATCTCACCTTCCAAGCCGAGCATGTGGCCACCATGCTGACCAACAACGCAGGGTTCAACTGCCTCACCCCGCGCGTGCTCATCACGTGGTCGGGCTGGACGCAGCGCCAGGCGTTCTTGGCTGCCCTCGAGAAGGTGCTGCGCTCGCTGCCCGCACGCGACGCCTACTACCCGGGTGCTGCGTCTCGTCACGCCTCCTTCGTCGCCGCGCACCCTGACGCCCTCGAGCTCGGTCACGGAGGAGAGCGCACCTTGCCGTGGACCTTGATCGAGGGCGTGGATCCGACGGCAACTGACGACGTGTGCTTCAACGTGGAGGCGTTCTGCAGCTTGATGGCCGAGACGGCCCTCGATGCTGCCGACGAGGTGTCGTTCGTCGAGGCTGCGGTGCGCTTCGCCAACGACGTGGTGTGGGGGACCTTGTCCTGCACGGTGCTCGCGCACCCCACCTCACTTGCTGATCCGACGCTTGGTCCGGTGATCGAGGCGGCGATCGAGGACCTTCGCTTTGGAGCGATCGGATGCAACCTCTGGCACGGCCTCCTCTTTGCGCTCTCCACCACGACGTGGGGTGCCTACCCAGGGCACCTGAGGACGGACATCCAATCGGGCACGGGCGTGGTGGGGAACGCCTTCATGCTCCCCTCGACGCAGAAATCGGTGCTTCGTGGACCCTTCCGCTCGACGCCGAGACCCGCGTGGTTCGTGACGGCGCGACACGGTCGAGAGACGATGGAGAGCCTGGTGGCCTTTGACGCCGCGCCGAGCGTCGCGAAGCTACCGGGCCTAGTGCTGCGTGGTCTGCGGAACTGAGGGGCTGAGCACCACCAAGCTGGCGGTGGTCGCGGCCACGCAGCGAGCAGCGGTCGGACAGCTCACGGCCAGCAGCGCGGTGGGCACGTAGCTAAGCGAGAAGGGTCGACTCTTCTCGTTGGTGGTCATCTGCAGGGCCGCACCGGCTCCCGACGAGCTGCGGCCGACGATCACGCAGGTGGTGGCGACGCAGCTCACGGCCTGGGGTTGGCTCAAGGGGCCCGTCGACGGGTCGAGCAGCTCGGTGAACGTGGCGCCGCCGTCGGTGCTCTCGATGATCGTCGAGGCACCGGTGCTGTTGGTGGTCACGACCGCCAGGCACGTGGCGTCCACGCGGCACGCCGCGCCGACGACGCCGACGACGACGGGCGAGCTCGGCAGGCTCGAGGCGGTCCAGGTGGCACCACCATCGGCGGTCATCGCCAGCTCAGCTTGACCGGTGCTCGTCGAGCCCGCAGCGAGGCAGTGCGTCGTCGAGCTGCACGAGAGCCGCTGGATCGTGCCGGTGCCGTCGGGCAGCGAGCCGCCGGCCGTCCACGATCCTCCTGCGCTCAGTGTGGTGGCAGAGAACACGTGGGTGCTGCCTGACACGAGAGCCATGCACCAGCGGAGTCCGGCACACGCCACGCTCTGGGTGACGCTGCCAGCCCCGATCGACGAGGTCTGCTTCCAGGGAGCGCCCGGCTTCGCCGAGACATAGGCCAGCGCTCCGTAGAGCGAGCGGCCCGCAGCCATGCACACGGTGGCTGCGCAACCGACCGAGAGGAACTCAGCACTGGCCGGCAAGCTGCCCGTGGCGTGGTGCCACGAGAGCCCGCCGTCGTCTGAGGTGGTCAGGGGAGCACTCGAGGGATTCGGATCGAAGCTCACCGCGCCTGCGGCGCACCGGAGCGTCGTCCCACAGCCCACCGAGGCGAGGTTGGCCCCGAGGAAGGGTGACGGCTGGCCGACGCCGGTGCTCGCCGTGGGCGCGGGCACCGTGGCCACGCCCTGGGTGGTCGAGGTGCAGCCACCGAGCACGAGGAGTACCGCGCCGAGCGCTGCGGGCCCGGTGAGGTGCCTGATCAACCTGACGCCGAGCATCTCAGGATGCTACGCGTGTCGACGCCGAGGTCAGGCCCACTCTGGGGTCTACCCTCAGTCCCGTGGGATGGGTCGACCTGATGCTTGCGGTGATCGTGATCATCGCTGTGGTCAACGGCCTCCGTCTCGGGGCCACGATCCAGGTGCTCAGCTTCGTCGGGTTCTGGGTCGGACTGGCCGTCGGCGTCGTGATCGCTCTGGCGATCGCTCGACCCCTGGTGGCGGGCTGGGGTCGGATCGCCCTCACGCTCTTCGTGGTCCTGGGCATGGCGACGATCCTCGGCACGATCGGGGGTGTCCTCGGTCGATGGGCGGCCGTGGCCCTCAAGCGCTGGCACCTCGGCACGATCGACTCTGCCCTGGGAGCAGCGGTCGCGGCGATCAGCGTGCTGCTCAGCGCATGGCTGATCGCCGGCTTCATCGTGCAGGCGCAAGCTGGCTGGCTGACCGAGGCCGTCAGCCGCTCTGCGGTGCTGCGCACCGTCGACTCCGTGATGCCGCCGGTGCCCTCAGCGCTCTCTGAGGTGCAGAGCCTCATCTCAGGCGAGGGCTTCCCGGCAGTGTTCGCCTCGGTGGTGCCTCCTGAGTTCGCACAGAGCTTGGAGCCCACCTCGGCAGCCGCGGCAGCCCTGGCGCAGCCTGCGCTCGCCTCGGTGGTCAAGATCTTCAGTGGCGGCTGCGGTGGCTCGGTCGAGGGATCCGGCTTCGTGGTCGCCCCCGGCGTGGTGCTCACCAACGCTCACGTGGTCGCGGGCATCGCGTCGCCCGAGATCATCATCGGCACCCAGGGCTTCCGGGCCACACCGGTCTTGGTTGATCCCAATCTCGACGTCGCGGTGCTCAAGACCACCGCGCCGCTCGGACCGCCTCTCAGCCTGGACACGAACCTGGCGCCCCGTGGCACCCCGGGAGCAGTGATCGGCTATCCCGAGAACGGAGGGCTCCACGTGACTCAAGCCGCGGTGGCCGCCTCGTTCAACGCCCTCGGCCGGAACATCTACGGCGGTGGGCTGGTGACACGGCAGGTCTACGAGCTCTCGGCAACGGTGCTGCCTGGGAACTCAGGCGGACCCCTCGTCGAGGCGGGCGGCAAGGTGCTCGGCGTGGTCTTCTCGCGCTCGACCGTCGACGCCAGCGTGGGCTACGCGCTCACGGCGAACGCCGTCGAGCCCTCGATCATCGAAGGCGAGGCTCGCACGACGGCGGTCTCGACGGGTGCCTGCCCGGCGGGCTGAGGGTGAGCGCTGCTCAGCCGAGCGCGGCGACGAGCGAGGCTTCGAGGACCTCGAGCCCCTCGAGCAGCAGAGCGTCTTCGATCACCAGCGGCGGCAGGAGGCGCAGCACGTTGCCGAAGGTGCCACAGCTCAACGTGATGACCCCCTCCTTGGCACAGGCAGCCACGACGGCCTTGGCGAGCGCCGCATCGGGCGTCATCGTGCCTGGGCTCACCAGCTCAGCAGCGACCATCGCACCGCGACCTCGCACCTCAGCGATCGCTCCCGTCTCGGCGGCGAGCTTCTCGAGGCGGGGCACGATGAGCTCGTTGAGGTGGACGGCTCGCTGGGCGAGCTGCTCGGACCGCATCACCTCGATGGTTGCCAGCGCGGCAGCTGCCGCGACAGGGTTTCCGCCATAGGTGCCACCGAGCCCACCGGGATGCACCGCGTCGAGGAGCTCTGCTCGTCCGGTGAGGGCGGCGAGCGGCAGACCGCCAGCGATGCCCTTGGCCGTCGTGAGGAGGTCGGGGATGACACCTTCGTGCTCGCAGGCGAACCAGTCGCCGGTGCGGCAGAACCCGGTCTGGATCTCGTCGGCGATGAAGAGGACCTCGTGTGCGCGCGCCCAGCTCTGCAGGGCGGGAAGGAACCCGGGGGCCGGCACGATGAAGCCTCCCTCGCCCTGGATCGGTTCGATCAGGATCCCCGCCAGGTTGTGGACGCCCACCTGGGTCTCGATCGCACCGATGGCGAGCTCGGCTGCCTCGTCGCCGCTGAGACCTCCGTCGCGCAGCGGGTAGGACATGGGAACCCGGTAGATCTCTGGCGCGAAGGGACCGAAGCGGTCCTTGTACGGCATGTTCTTGGCCGTGAGCGCCATCGTCAGGTTGGTTCGCCCGTGGTAGGCGTGGTCGAAGACCACGATCGCCTGGCGGCCCGTCGAGAGGCGAGCGACCTTGACGGCGTTCTCGACGGCCTCGGCACCTGAGTTGAACAGGGCTGAGGCCTTCTGATGGCTCCCGGGGGTCAGCTCATCGAGCGCCTCGGCCACGGCGACGTACTCCTCATAGGGAGAGACCATGAAGCAGGTGTGGTTGAACTGGGCGCTCTGCCTGGCCACCGCAGCGGCGACCGCGGGATGGCCGTGCCCGATCGAGGCCACCGCGATGCCCGAGCCCAGGTCGATGAGCTGGTTGCCGTCGACGTCGACGAGGATCGCACCAGAGCCGCGCTCGATGTACGCCTCGAAGGTCGAGCTGACACCGCTGGTGACCACCTTTCGTCGGCGAGCGTGGAGCTCGAGCGACTTCGGGCCGGGCAGCTCAGTGCGAAGGAGTCGCTTGTGCTCGATGCTTGCTGGTTGACTCATGGGTCCTCCTCGTCCGAGGTCAGTGGGGCGAGCCTACGAGGCCACGGCGCGACGAAGCCCGTCGAACGGTGCAGCGCACCGGTCGACGGGCTTCGCAGGAGCGGAGAGGGTGGGATTTGAACCCACGGTACGCAGTACGTACAACGGTTTTCGAGACCGTCCCATTCGGCCGCTCTGGCACCCCTCCGAGAGGAGAGATTAGTGGTCCCGCCTGACCACACCAGAACGGTGGCTCAGCTGGTGGTGGGTTGGAACCCAGACCAGTTGGGCTCGGACGCCACCTTGAGCCCCGCGGGGCCTTCGCCGAAGAGGCGCAGGATGTTGCCGGTGATCCGCTGCACCTTGCCCGGCTGGCATCCTGTGGCACCCGGAGCGCACGTCGAAAGCGAGTTGATCCAGTTGACCGTGCCGGTATCGATGATGCCAGCGTGGCTCGTCGGATCTGTGTAGTAGCTCATGTCGGCGTAGGTCAGACCGTTCCAGGTGCCCTGGTTCGTGTACGCGAGGTTGGCGGGGATGGGCGAGTGGCTCACGATCTGGACGTTCGAGGGCGAGCCCGCCGACTGAGAGACGTGATCGAAGTCAGACATGACGACGCCGCCCAAGGTGTCGCCGTTCTTGAGACCGGTGAGGTCGAAGATCCACGATGAGGCTTGGGTCACCACGAAGGGCACGTTGGCGGTGCCGTTCAGGTAGCCGGAGTACTCCTGGCCGGTGAGGGGGATCTCGGACCAGCTCGTCGGCGGGCTGGCGAAGGTGTTGCCCGTCACGTCAAGGGGGTTGCCGACGCCGTTGAGAGGGTCCTCCGTGGAGTTGCGGTAGTTCACCTCGAGGCGACGTGGACCAAGCGGCGAGGGCTCCATGCGCACGTGTCGGAGCACGGCTGCGGCGCCAAAGAAGACGAGGTTCGTGCCATGCGCCTCAGCGGTCTCGAGACCCTGGCGTTGGGGTGTCGACCAGGTCTCATCGTGCCCGAGAGACAACAGCACCTTGTGGTTCGACTCGAGCGCAGGCTCTGCATCGAGCTTGGTGTCGGTGACGTAGGTGACGTCGAGGCCGTGATGCTCGGCGAAGGCGAGCAGCGGATACTCGTTGCCGAAGAAGTCTGACGCTCCGTTCCCTGTGTCATAGGGACGGTCATAGGACACGACGCGAGCGCGGTTGCACACCGGATAGGTGGGGGTGCAGGTGCCGAGGCCCTGGTAGAAGTCATAGCCACCCCAGGTGTTCCACCCCTCTTCGGTGAAGTTCCGGTTGATGAAGAGATAGGTGGCGCGGCTCTGGGGATCCGAGATCGTCAGCGGCACGTAGGACTCTTGCCCAGTCGAGGCGACGAGCTTGAAGAGGTAGTCGCCTTGGACGAAGGCTGTGGTGAGGCTGACGTCGAAGGAGGGTGCCCAGTTCGCGCAGCTCACGAGGTTCACCCCGGCGGTGAACTGGCACAAGGGCTGGTTGCGTCCAGGAAGCGCCTTCGTGGCGTGCCAGATCTCGCGGCCACCCTTTCCCTGGTACCAGCCCATGCGATAGGCCGTGACCGTGTAGCTCGGCGAAGGTGTCGTGACGTAGAAGGTGACCTTCTGGCCTTGAGAGGCATCGTCCTTGTTGGCGAAGCCTGCGATCACGTTCGCCTGGTTGGAGGCTGGGATCTGCCACGCTGTGGTGCCTGGATGCTTGTTCTCGTTGAGGACCCAGCTGGCCTCTCGACCGAAGGCGCCTGCGGTCAGCTTGACGTGCGAGTGGTGCGCCACTGGCGTCGTCGTCGTGGTGCTGGTCGACGACGCGGGTCCCGAGGAGGAGTCGACGACGACGAGCACCAAGATCACGACGACGACGAGCACGCCGAGGACAGCGAACGTCCGTCGCCGTCGCTGCTGGATGGTGGGGCGCCCGGCGGGCGTCGTCATGGGGTGCTCACCCTCTCGTCGGAAAGCATGATCCTACGGTATGAGTGACACTTCTCCCCGCTCAGGGGAGTCTTCTGCGCACCGTGCCAACCCGAACCCCGCTGGAGCACAGGAGGAGTAGCCTGAGCCTGGCGCCGGTGGCGCTTCGGAGCGAAGAACGAGGACGTCGATGACAACGGTTCCGGCCGAGGAAGAGACCCAGGTCACGACGCCTGGTGCAGGTTCGCTCAAGCCGGTCCTCGACGCGCTCCCGAAGTCGATCTACGAGAACCCCTCATGGCGAGGCCTGTCCTACTTCGCACGAGACGCTGCGATGTACCTCGGTCTGCTGGCCGCGCTGGTCTTCGTCACGAACGTCTTCGAGGTGCTCTTGCTCGAGATGCTGATGGCGCTCGTGGTCTCAGGGCTCTTCATCATCGGTCACGACTCTGCCCACGGTGCCCTCTTCACGCCGAAGAAGCTCAACCAGCGCGTCGGGCGCATCGCCATGCTGCCCAGCCTCCACGTCTTCGAGGGGTGGGTGATGGGACACAACCGAGTGCACCACACCTTCACGGTGCGCCAGGGCGTCGACTTCGTCTGGCACCCGACCACACCCGAGGAGTACGCCGCCATGGGCTTCTGGGGCCGTGCGGTCCACCGACTCGAGTGGTCATGGGCGGGAGCTGGCGTCTACTACATCCACCAGATCTGGTGGAAGAAGATGATGGTGGGCAAGCCCCCGGTTCGATGGGCGAAGACCATCAACCGAGATCGAGGCATCGTCTGGAGCTTCATCGGCGGGATGCTGGTGCTCTTCAGCACCATCGGTGCGCTCAGAGGCGTCTCGGTGCCCGGGATCATCTGGCTCGACCTCCGCGTCTTGGTCCTGCCCTTCATCGCCTTCGCCTTCACCATCGGCGCCGCGGTCCACGTGCACCACATCTCGCCAGACATCCGCTGGTGGAAGAAGGCCGACTGGAACAAGTTTCGAGCCCAGATGGAGGGCACGACGGTGCTCCGGGTGCCTAAGGGGATCAACTTCTTCCTCCACTGGATCATGGTGCACGTCCCTCACCACGTCGACGTGAGGATCCCGATGTACAAGCTCGAGCAAGCGGCTGAAGCCATCGAGGTGGCCTTCCCTGGCACCGTGATCGACAAGAAGCTCCGGGTTCGCGACTACGTCGGCCAGACCAGGGCGTGCAAGCTCTACGACTTCGACGAGGGCGTCTGGATGACCTACGCCGAAGCTCGCCGACGTCGCGCCGGCTGAGCCACGGCCAGCGGAGCAGGGCTCCTCAGCGTCGATCAGCGAAGAAGGTACGAAGGAGCTCGGCCGCCTCGTCGCCTCGCACCCCCGTGACCTGTGGGATCTCGTGGTTGAGCCGGGGATCGCTCAGCACGTTGTAGCGAGAGCCCACGGCTCCGTAGCGCTCGTCCATCGCTCCGATCACGACTCGGGCCACGCGAGCGGCCAGCAGGGCACCTGCGCACATCGCGCAGGGCTCCAAGGTCACCACGATCTCCACGTCCTCGAGGCGCCAGCTCCCAAGGAGGTCTCCTGCTTGGCGGAGCACCACGATCTCTGCGTGGGCTGTGGGGTCCTTGTCCCGCTCGCGCTGGTTGCCCGCCACAGCCAGGACCTGGCCGTGGCGCAGCGCCACGGCTCCCACGGGCACCTCGCCCGCCGCTGCCGCCTGGCGAGCTGCCTCTAAGGCCAGGTCCATCGCTTCGACGTCACTGAGCGGAGCCGCCGCCATCAGTGCGCCCCCTCGGCCTGCAGCGCGGGCTCAGCGGGGGTCTCCCGGGAGGTTGTCGCCACACCTCGGTGACGTCCCCTTCCGCCAAGCAGCTGGCCTCCTGAAGCGATCAAGGCCACGTAGGCGACCAAGGCCACGAGCTCGATGGCGAAGAGGAGGAGCAGGGGGATCGGTGTCGACCAGCCCCGGGCCACGTGAGCGAAGGGATTGATGGTGCCGGCGAGCCCCACCGTGTAGCGGCGGATGACCACGAAGGATGCAGCCGCCAAGCCGAGGGCGGTGCATGAGGCCACCACCAGCGGGAAGCGAGATCGATCGAGCTGGGTGCGCCGAGAGACCACGAGGCTGGCCAAGATCGGGACCGCCACGAAGAGCGGCATGCCGTCACGTGCTTGCCAGATGAAGCCCAGGTCGTGGTCATGGTCGACGTTGAGCGCGATGGGAAAGACGACCATGAAGACGGGAACGAGGAGAAAGACGGCGATCTCGAGGCGGCGACCGAGGGCGAGGCCGAGCAGCCACAGCCCTCCAGCGCCGGCGATCCAGAAGGCGTCGGTCACCGCCGGGGTGGGGAGCTCGAGCCACCCCGTGACCCCGATGAGCTGCTGGAGATAGCCGTGCGCTCCACCGAAGCGGCCAAGATCGAAGGCGAGGACGCTCAGGTGGGAGAGGTGCGAAGGATACGGCTTGCCTGCAGCGGTCTCCGTGCTCTTGGCAAGGACCACCCACGTCACTGAGAGCACCGCGACCAGCCCGAGGCCGAGGGCGGCCCAACGCAACCACACCCGACGCCACAGCGCCCGCCAGCGTTGCGGAGCCAGCGCCACGGCGGTGAGGACCGCCAGGACCGCCCAGAAGACCGAGAGCGTGCGGGTCACCTCGAGGACCGCCAGCGAGCCCACCGCGCAGGCAAGCAGCGCGTTCGGAGGGGCGTCGTCCATCGTTGAGGCGACGAGCAAGCACGTCCATGCACCGATCGAGGCGGCAATCTCGAAGCCGTTGGGGTTGACCACCGACGCGTAGTAGATGACGAGCGGCGTGGAGGCGAGGGCAATCCCCACCGTGAGCAGTCGTGATCGCGACCAGGTGGCTGCCACGGCGAACGCCAGCCCCAGCATCACCGACGAGGCCAGCGCACTCACCAGGCGCATGAAGTACATCGTCCACAACGAGCTGCCGAACAGCGTCGGGAGGCCCACGAGCGCGTAGTAGGCGGGTGGGTAGCGAGCGACGTAGCTCAACGCTGGCACGGTCTTCGTGCTGGTGGTGAGCGGAGGAGCGCACCCTGCCGGGATGGAGAGGCGCTTCGAGTAGCACGGCCGGGTCAGAGCGGCGAAGGGTGCGGGAAGCTCGTACTGGCGCAACGCGGGGTTGGGATTCGAGGCGACGTCGGTGCCGAGCAGCTGTCCTCGGAGCGTCCCTGCGGCTTTGACGATGTGTGAGGGCTCGTCACCGACAGAGCCGATCGGCGTGGACAGACTCCACACGCCGACGAGGGTGAAGAGAATGAGGGTGGCGAGAGCCCAGAGCCGCAGGAGTGACCTCAGCGACGCCTTGTGCGCTGACGAGGGAGCGCTGTGAGAAGCCTCGTCGGGCTCAGCTGGCATCTGACGGGCTCACGGTGGGGACTCCCTCACGTCGAGGAGCACGGCCTCGTCTCCGCAGAGCACACCGAGCGTGCCGAGCGGTCCCTCGTCAAGCTGAGACGTGCTTGGTCAACCTCAATCTAGCAGCAGGCGCTGGTGGCTTCGGGTGACCGAGACGTCGAAAAGCGCGCGTCAGCGCAGGTCGGGTGCCACTTCCATCCCGGCCTTCCACACAGAGCGAGCGATGATCTTCGACATGTCTGCTCGTGTGGCGTACTTGCTGCCGATCTCGTGAGTCTCTTCCAGCAGGCCCTGGGAGAGGGTCGTGGGATTGAGGCCGAGCGCCTCAAAGCGGTCCCGCGTCACGTTCAGGTCGTTCTCTGCAGCCTCACGGCGGGGGTTCGGCAGGTAGGCGATCTCGGCGCCGGTCAGCTTCGAGATGAGCTCGGCCAGATCGCGGACTCGATAGGTCTCGGTGACTTGGTTGAAGACGGAGACCTGGTCGCCGCGCTCGGGTGCGTTGTTCAGCGCGATCTCGATGCAGCGAACGGTGTCGCGGATGTGGATGAACGCTCTCGTCTGACCTCCGGTTCCGTGGACGGTCAAGGGGTGTCCGACGGCGGCTTGCATGATGAAGCGGTTGAGCACCGTGCCGTAGTCGCCGTCGTAGTCAAACCGGTTGATGAGCCGCTCGTCGATCGCCGTCTCGGGCGTCTGGGTTCCCCAGACGATGCCTTGGTGCAGGTCGGTGACCCGGATGCCGTCGTTGCGGGCATAGAACGCGAAGAGCAGCTGGTCGAGGGTCTTGGTCATGTGATACACCGAGCCGGGATTGGCCGGGTGGAGGATCTCGCGCTCGAGATCGCCGTCAGGTGTCGGGACGCTGACCGTCAGATAGCCCTCGGGGATGGGAGCGGTGCCTGACCAGCCGTAGCCATAGACGCCCATGGTGCCCAGGTGGACGACAGCGATGTCGAGACCCGTCTCGACGATCGCGCACAGCAGGTTGTGGGTGCCCGAGACGTTGTTGTCGACGGTGTAGCGCTTGGTCGTCGAGGTTCGCATCGAATAAGGAGCGGCGCGCTGCTCGGCGAAGTGGACGACGGCGTCGGGGCGAAGGTCTCTCAAGAGGTCGACCAAGCGGTCGTAGTCCTTGGCCAGATCGAGGTTCTCAAACGCGATGACTTGACCAGTGTGCTCTTTCCAGGCCGTCAGCCGTTCGTGGATCGGCGTGATGGGCGTGAGCGATTCCACCTCGAGCTCGACGTCGATGTAGCGACGGCTCAGGTTGTCGACGATCGTGACGTCGTGGCCGACGCTGGCCAAGTGGAGACTGGTGGGCCAGCCGCAGAATCCATCACCACCGAGGATGAGAACGTTCACTGGAACCTTTCCGATTCGGGAGGGCGACTGCCTCAAGTGACGAGGGAGTAAGTCCTCGAAAGGCTAGTCCGCCCGACCTTGAGGTTCGGGGCGGGCCAAGGAACGAGCACCGTGGCGGAGGCGGTGGGATTTGAACCCACGGTGAGTTTCCCCACACACGATTTCCAATCGTGCCGATTCGGCCGCTCTCGCACGCCTCCGTGACGCCTCGGGGTGAGCCCGTGGCGGCTCCACAGGCTATCGGAGCCCCGCGGGGCTCCCTGCTCCGGTGTGCGGCCCGGCCCGTCAGAGGGGTAGCGTCATGAGGTCACCGGTCCTCAAAGCGGTGGCCGGGTCCTGCGCAACGTCCACTTGTGAACCGA
>Ga0075017_100000706_pt1 | contig 19175 bp, 16 predicted proteins | sample AleBraG_ABR_2012_FD_71475 | JGI IMG/M metagenome (GOLD analysis project Ga0075017, IMG submission 71475) | Freshwater sediment microbial communities in response to fracking from Pennsylvania, USA - Alex Branch Run_MetaG_ABR_2012 | ecosystem: Environmental > Aquatic > Freshwater > Creek >... | reverse complement strand
CTTCAAACCGCCGGCTCGTGCCGACACCGCGGCGATCCGGATTGTCCATCAGCTTCGAGGCCGTCGACGTAGCTGCTCGCGGAGAGGTTGACGATCTGTTCGCCGCGGTGTCGGCACGAGCCGGCGGTTTGAAGTGCTTGGTTACCTGCGCCGGCGTCACCGCGCAGCAACCGTCCGTCGAGGTCTCGGACGACGCTTGGTCCCGAGTCCTGCAGACGCATCTGTACGGAACGTTTCTCTGCTGCCAGGCCGCCTACCCGCTGCTGGCGGCGACTACCGGTGCCGCAATCGTCACCGTGTCGTCAGTCGCCGCGCATCTCGGCATACCCGGCAGGTTGTCGTACGCGGCGGCAAAGAGCGGAATCGAGGGATTGACGCGCACTCTGGCGGTGGAGTGGGTGGCCGACGATATCCGGGTCAACTGCGTCGCGCCGGGGTGGGCGCGGACACCGGCGGTGGTTGCTGCACTGGATGCGCGAATTGTCGATGAGAGCAGGCTCACGGGTCGAATCCCGATGGGCCGGCTGGCGACCGCCGAAGAGATTGCCAAGCCAATCGCGTTCCTGGCCAGTGATGACGCGTCCTACGTGAGCGGCCAGGTGCTGATCGTGGATGGTTGTACGTCCGTCGGCTTCGATTCCTGACTGGACCGGAGGCACAACATGGAACACGCCGCGGAACTGGCGGTCATCCGCAAATGGCTGTTCGATTGGCCGGACGCGCCCTGGTTGATGACGGGGACGACCGCGACAGCGTGGTTCGCGCCTTCGCCGGAATTGCTCGCAGCCGTGCTGGGTACTCGCCTTCGTGACGTTGCGCACCCCGACCGGTTGGCGCGGATCAGGTTCTACGACGTGGGTTTCGCCGGAGCGACGGCCGAAGGGTACCTCGGACACGATGCTGGACGATTTCGCGAAGCTGTCGTCGCGTTTCCATCGTCAGTAGGCGACGTACAGGGGGAGATATCGACCTTCATGTGGACCGACAGCGACGCCTACCAGGAGTGGGGGCGGGAGGGCTTCGGTTGGCCGCTGCGTCGTGCTTCATTCGTGCTGAGCGGTCCGCTGTGGACTCAGGCGCACGACCACGGAGAGTCTTCGGCCGGAGATGGGTTCGAGGCCCAAGGCGTCGCCACGGCCGAATTCGAAGGCGGGAGCATTTCGCTCTCGGTCGACGACTTCGAAGGTTGGCGCGGCTCGGGTGCCTCGCCCGAACCCAGCCCCGGCATCCCGTTGTGGATCACTCCACGGAGAGTCACACCCTCTGATCGGTCGGAGCCGTCCGTCATCGAGATCACCGCGGTGGAGCCACGCGTGCTCAAGCCCGGAATCCGTCGAAATGTGCGCGCCGCGGGCTCTGTAGAGATGGAAGCGGGCCACCCACTGCACGGACTGTTGCCCGACATAGTGACAGCCGAAGTTCACACCGGGTTCGAACTCGAGGTCGGACGATCAGTCCGAGTGCTCGAGCGCTGGTGATACCCGAAGGCGACTAGGCGTCCGTGCGATTCGAACTGTCGCCATCGCTTGCCTCATTGCTGGTGCGCCCGATTCGGGCGTAATCGTCACTCCGGGCATGTCGGGTTGCTTTGTACACGAACCACGACGTCGAAAGTGGACTGGACGGGGAGTCGTCGTAGAGAACTGGCCGCAACGGATAGCCGTAATCTTCGGCAGGCCAGTGCTCGAGGTAGAGGCTGCAGTGCACGCAGTACCACGGCACACCCGTCTTGCCCCACGTGTACGGTTGCGGGGTACGGTTCACTCCGGTCGTCGGCCAAGGCCCTTCCCCGGTCTCAGGATCACCGTAGCGGAGCATCCCGCCGGTGCCGCAGGACGCGAAGTCCATCCGATAACGGTCTCCCTCGTCGATCACGGCGAACTCGCCATCGCGCTCCGGCCCACCGAAATGCGTACGCATACCTTCGCACGACAGCTGGAGCCGCTCCTCCGCGCTGAGCTGATCCCAGGTCGCGTAGCGGGTGCGCCAGATCGACTCGTACGGCCCGCGAAGGGCGGCGATCGGCGCCTGTTCCCCCGACCGTTCGTCGAGAAACGTCAGGATGTCCTGGATGAACCGGACCGACTCGTCGTTCACGGTCTTCAGAACGCGACGCACGTGGTCGAGCAACAGAGCGGTCTTGACAACGTCTCTCGCATCGACGGCTTCCAGCGCTTCGCGCTGGAAGGTTCGGGCGACCGCGACATTGGCGTCCCACACATGATGTCCCGGCACTCTCAGCAGAGTCTCAAGTCCGGGGACTTGAAGCGTCGCAGTGAGATGGTCGAGCAGTTCGACCAGCCAGCCGTTCAAGACCGTGTCGAAGATGATTTCGAATTCGTCGAGCATGTAGCCGACGAGACCGGCTGCTATGTCCGGCTCGTCCCGACCCAATGCCAGGAGTGCAAGGTGTTGGGTCGGGACTCCGAGCTGAGCCGGCGGATCCTGCCGGATGTCGCGGCCGAACGCGGGAGAGAAGCGAAGGACGTCCGTGCGGATGGGCGAATCAGGCTCCAGATTCATCGCTCTTCTCTCCCTGCGTGCGCCAGGCGGACAGCGCAGACGAAATGACGTGAGCCGGGTCGCCGAGGTAGTCGTCGGGTTGGAGCTCAGCCGAAAGCTGATCTCGCGCGGCGGGGGGAGAAGTCCGCCGCAGAACGGCGAGCAGTGATTCACCGGATTCTCTGGCCTGGCTTGCGGCGGCGTACACAAGCTCGTGTGCGCTCGCGCGGCCGAGGACGGGCGTCAGGTGCATCATGTACGCCTCGGCCATGATCAGATCGCCGTCGGCACCGAGGTTACGTCGCATCCGCTCCGGATGGATCTGGAGACCCGCGAGCATATCGACCGTCGTCAGCAGCGCGGAGTTGGCCAGGCAGACGATTTGCGGCAGAACGTGCAACTCGATCTGCCATTCGCCGGCTGCTCGCTCGTGACCGGCCTCCATCACACGAGGCATTGCCGTGTTGAGCGCTTCAGCTGACACTGCCAGCCCGATGATTCCTTCCGAGCTGATCGGATTCTGCTTCTGGGGCATGGTCGACGACGCACCGCGCAGGTGGCCACCGGCTTCCGAGACTTCAGCTATCTCGGTGCGCGCGAGGTCGATGACTTCGCGGGCGAGGCGCGCGCATGTCGCCGCAGCTGAGGTACACGCGGATGCGTACGCCGCAAGACTGTCCCTGGCCACGTGCCACGGAACGTCGCAGTTTCGCAGGCCGAGCCTCTCTGCGACACGCTGTCTCAGTAGTGCGGCGTCGGGACCGTACGCCGACGACGTGCCGCCGGCCCCGAACAGCGACACAACGGTGACGTCTGCGGCCGCGGTGGCCAATCGCGCTCTCTGCCGGGACACCTCGGCGAGATAGACCGAGAGCTTGGCCCCCAACACAGTCGGAACGGCTTGCTGCGCATGAGTTCGGGCGGCCATCACCGTCTGGACATGGTTCGCGCACACCTCGGCGAGCTGGTCACCGAGGGTGGTGATCAAATCGTGCTGACGCCGGTGCGTTGCGCGCAGCTGGAGTGCGAGGCCGCTGTCCATGATGTCTTGCGTCGTGGCGCCGAGGTGGACCGATCCGGCGTGCTCGGGCGGCAGCTTGGCCTCGATCTGCGTGATGAGGGGCAGGATCGGGTAGCCGACAATCCTGGCCGACGACCACAATGCGGACAGATCCAGATTCGCCAGCGTTGCCGCATCGGCAATTGCGCGCGCCGTCGCCGCCGTAATGGTGCCGAGTTCGGCTTGCGCACCGGCCAACGCCACCTCGACGTCGAGCCACGACTGGACCATGCTTTGTTCAGTGAATATCGAGAGGGTGTCGTCGTCGCCGAAGAGCTCGAGCAGGATTTCGAACCGGACCGGATTCATCGGCCCGGTCGATTCGCAACCGGCTTGAAGGGCTTGGTCACAGCGGATCGCCGGCCGCTGTAAACCCGCGGACCGTGCCGTTCGGTTTGAAGGCGATGAGCTGCACGGATGCGCGCACGCTGGCGCCCGGAGTGAGAGTCCGGGCGGCCCCGCTCGCAATGGCCTGGTCCAGCCGAGCGGGCTGCCCGGTCCACGGCTCGACGGCTACGCAGCGAATTCCGCGCCAGCCTCCGTCCACCATCCAGATGTGCACACTGGGGAAAGTGTCCGTGGGGAAGCGCATCCCGAAACCCCAGCCCGCATCCTGATCGGATACAGCCAACCAGCCGCTATCGAGTTCGGAGAGGTAGAGGTGGACCCAGGTCAGTTTCGGCTCCGGCCCCGGCCGCGTTAGCGAGTTGATCGGCCATACGCCCGACGTCGGGTCGTCGTCCCCGTCGTCGCGGCCGAGCGGATGGGTGCCATCAGCCTTCCGCCACTGGTGCGCAGGGACATCAACGTGAGTCTGGCGGCCGATCGGCAAGCCAGGATGGATTCCCCACAGATACGGGAACGGCTCCAGGCCCAGGCTTGCCAGTTCGTAATCGACGGTGACGAAGCTGTCACCCGGGAGCAATGTCATTGTCCGGGTCAGACGAAACGGCGTGATCACACCGTCTCGCGTGAACCGCACGGCGTTCGGGCTGATCTGCTCCCAGGTCCATCCCATCGACCACACTTCGCCCAGGAACGGCAGCTCCTCGTCGCCGACGACGCACGGATGGCCAGTCGGGACGGCGTCGTCGATGCCTCCGGTCCAGTAGTTGTCGACGTTGGCGCCAAAGACCGGGGTACGAAGTTCGAGGCGCGGATGGTGAAACAGCAGATCACGGTCGATGCGCTTGTCGATGAATTGGAAGACCTTGGCACCGATCTCAGGGACGACCGAGACCCGGACGTGTTCGTTCTCCAGGGTCACCACGTCAAAACCGCGATACGTCCAGCCCAACTGGATCGTTCCCATCCCACGCCCTTTTCAGATAGTCGGCGGTGCGGTCGCGGTTGCGGTCGTATTGCCGACGAAAGCAGCTCTCACCAGGACTTAAGAATGTCGGACGGGGTCGATCAAGGCAATACGCCGCCACAGACTTCTTGAAGATGTGGCGGTCTGTCGCATGCAACTGTCTATGCGTCCGAGCGCTGCGGCCGGCACGTCGGAAAGCGGCGATTATGCGGTATCGTCGTGCATTCGTATCGACACTGACTTCACAGGCGAGGGCGACCAGTGATACAGCGACGATTTCCGCATTGGGATGAAATGCGCCCGCTGCTCCGACCACGCTCGCCCATTCTGAATCCGACCGACCGGCATCTTGCGGCGGCTGTCAGTGTAAGCGATCTCCGCCGGCTTGCTCGGCGGCGCGCTCCCCGTGCCGTATTCGATTATGCGGACGGAGGAGCCGCTGACGAGGTCAGCATGCGGCGTGCGCGGGCTGCCTACGGGCGCGTCGAATTTCAGCCACGAGTCCTCCAGGACGTCAGCCACATCGACTTATCCACGTCGATACTCGGTCGTCCGACGAGCTTGCCATTCGTGCTGGGACCGATCGGATTCATGCGCATGATGCACGCAGACGGCGAATCTGCAGTTGCGCGCGTAGCCACTCGGGCGGGAATCCCGAACGCGTTGTCAACCCTGGGTACGACATCGATCGAAGCGATGGCCGACGCTGCACCTGACGGCCGGCGGTGGTTCCAGCTCTATCTCTGGCGCGATCGTGGCGCCAGCCGTGACTTCGTACAGCGGGCGCAGGAGGCCGGATACGAGGCGCTCGTGCTCACGGTGGACACGCCCATCGCCGGTCCACGGCTGCGTGATGTTCGGAACGGGCTGACGCTGCCGCCGTCGCTCGCGTTCAAGACGTTCACCGAAGGGGTGTTGCACCCGGCGTGGTGGTTCGACCTGCTGACAACCGCGCCGCTCGAGTTTGCCTCGATGGCTCACTTCGACGGTACCGTCGCGGACCTGACCGCGCTCATAGCTGACCCGACAGCTACAGCCGTCGATGTCACCTGGCTTCGCGAGAACTGGCCCGGGAAACTCATCATCAAGGGAGTTCAGACTGTCGCCGACTCGGTGAAAGTCGTCGACCTCGGCGCCGACGCGGTGGTTATCTCCAACCACGGCGGACGCCAGCTTGATCGCGCGCCGGTGCCATTGGAACTCGTTCCCCCTGTCGTCGAGGCGATCGGTCACCGCGCTGAGGTATTCGTCGACGGGGGCATTCGCTCGGGCGGCGACGTCGTTGCCGCGCTGGCGTTCGGTGCTCGGGCCGCCTTGATCGGGCGAGCGTATCTTTTCGGGCTCATGGCCGGCGGCGAACGTGGCGTGCAGCGGGCCGTGGATATTCTGACCACTGAAATCACGCAGACGATGACACTGCTCGGCACGACCAGCGTGGCCGATCTCCGGCCGGAACACGTCCGCCTCCGCTAGAGGCGTCGTCGGCCCGGTTCGCGATCGTCTTCGCTGCTCGAGCGTGGTCACCTGCGGAGGCGGCCTGGATCTACGCGTCTCTTGTCACGACGGTGCGGTAGGCGAGTGCGACGAGAAGTGCCCCGAGGACGACGAAGATTCCTGCCTCGATGGCCTGGAACGTCCAGAAGCGTGCATCGGGTTGGTACGTGACCAGGCGGTGGTAGCCGAGATTGGTCAAGCACGGAATGACAAGATCACGGTCAGGTCGGTGTCGGCCACCGACTCGCTCAGCGAGGCCAGGAATTCGCGCCGCGCGAGCGGGTCGAGTGCTGCGACGGGTTCGTCCAGGACGAGGAGCCGTGGTTGTTTCGCCAGCGACAGACTCAGGCCCACCTGTGCGCGTTGACCGCCGGACAGGGTGCCAACCGGCCGATCGAGCGGAATCTTCAGGGCAGTCAGCCGATCCCGGGCGGCTTGATCGTCCCACCGCGGGTTCATGTGGGCACCGAGTAGCAGGTGGTCGCTCGCGGTCAGGCGCGCCGTGGCTCGTTGGGGGTGGACACGAGGGCCACAGCGCGAAGATGCTGCTCTGCATCGGATCGAGCGCGATCGAGGCCGTGGCGCAAAGAGGGGAGGGGCGCGCTATGTCCCTTGCGTTGTCGGATGTCGCCACCGAAGTGGGTGAGTCCTACCTGAGTGCTCGAGACAGCTCGCACGACGCGGCGGTTGTCGCCGCGTATCAACACTTGCAGGCCGAGACGGACCAGCTCTTCTACGCTCTCGTCCGCAGCGACGTCCCCCGCCCGGTGCGCGTCGTCTTCACGCGTTGTCGGGAACCGTATGCGTGCGATGCGGAGCTCATCGCCGCGGTTCGCGCTGGTGGCGTGCTCGAGATCGTCACCGCAGCTGTCAACTCCGAGCGCATTCATCCCTTGCTGGGCTGCGAATTCGGTGGCCCGTTCGACCGGTTTCGTGCCATCCACGACCTCATCGGTCACGCCAGGGCCGGGTTCGGCTTCGGACTCCAGGACGAGCTTGCCGCGTGGCTCACCCAGGCCCGACTTCACGGCAGCCTCGCGCGTGGCGCCCTCGCCACCGAGCTTCTTGCCATCAACTGCGCCCGATCGGTGCTGGGCGAGGCGCCGGCCCAGAAGGCCGTGCTCCTCGAACCGGAGCTCGTGCGCCGCGACTGGGCTCGAGTACTGACGGACCAGCCGGTCGTACCGACGTACGCCGACAGCTGGCATGCCCGCCCGCCGGCAATTCAGCCGAGAGAGGCGTCCTGACCGTCCCGGCGGAATCTGTGGGCCGTTGCACTGAAAGGGTCGCCTCGCCCATTTCAAGGCCCCGTGGCTGTCGATTTCGGCCCGCTCCCCAAGACCTCGACCGGAAGGGTCCGGAAGAACATCCTCAGAGTGCGCGACTGGGCAGGTCACAGTGCCGCCATCAACTAACCCGTCCACCCGACGCCAGCGGGAACCACACGACCTGCGAGAGTTGGGAGGGTGGCCGACTCCCCAGCAGTTCGGCCACTAGTCGTGAGGCTCTGACTGAGGGGTAGACGCGTGAGTCTCTTCAATTCGTATGACGGAACCAGTCTCAGTTACGACGTCATCGGCGAAGGCCCTCCCTTGGTGTGCATCCCCGGTGGGCCCGGCCGCGCGGCGGAGTACTTGGGAGACCTCGGAGGGCTGAGTCGGTCTCATCAGTTGATCCGGTTGGACTTGCGTGGCGTCGGTCGCTCCTCCAGTGAGGTGGACCCGGCGACGCTGCGGGCTGACCGTCTGGTGCTTGACGTCGAGGCGCTTCGTCTTACTCTCGGATTGGATCGCATGAACCTGCTGGCGCACTCTGCGGGCGCGATACTGGGGATGCTTTATGCCGCACGGTTTCCCGAGAACCTCGCCTCACTCCTTCTCATTACGCCGGGAATGGCCGCGATCGGGATCCATCGCTCTCTGGATGATCGGCCGACGCCGGGATCGCAACCCGGCGACGTGCCCACAAAGGACGCAGTCGGTGCGTTGGTGAAGCTGATGCAGGGTGATCTGTCGGCCGAAACTTTCCTGGCTTCAAGACCTTGCCTGTATGCGCGGTGGGACGACGCTGCTCAAACCAATGCCGGCATCGGGTTCTCCGAGGGGTTCATGCCGGCCCGTGTTGGCTACGGTCGCGACCTGACTCTGGACGCAGCCTCGACTGCTGCGGAGCTACACGAGCTCACGTCACCGGTATTGCTCTATGTCGGTGAATTGGACCCGCTTGTAACGCCAGCCATGGCCCGTGAGGCCGACGCGATCTTCCACGACTCAACGATGATCGTTCAGCCGGGAGCACTTCACTTCCCGTGGGTGGACGACGGTGACGCGTTCTCCGAAAGTGTCAGAGCGTTTCTTGCGCGATCCGGCATACCGATTAGGCCAGACCGCACGCAAGCCACACGTCGAGGGCGAGTGAGATCGCACTTAAGTCCGGGCGGGTCTAGCTCAAGAGCGAACGCGCGATGTGTTCCGCAACCATGATCGTCGGGAGGTTGGTGGTCCCGGAGGCGATGGTCGGCGTGATCGAGGCGTCGGCCACCGTGTCGTCTGTGAGGTGAGCTGGGTGAATGCGTGGCGGGTCAGTCGGGTTGGTCGAGGCCAGCCGCGCCCAGCCGCGTGAGCGCGGGGCCATGAGGCCGGTGACGAGTCCGAATACGGCGCCGTGATCCACACCTCCGCCGGATGGCGTCCTGGTCGCCGGGACGGATCGCCGTCTTCATTTTGGGTCAACTGTTCGGCTGTTCTTCAGTGTCGATTGGCCGAGTCGGGCGATCCGAGCGGCCGAGGGCTGCGGACCCGCTCTCGATCCACACTCGTTGTGCACACATTCGAGTGGAGGAATCTGATCGTGAACCGGTCACCCGTGGTTTCGGGCATCGTCGTCGTAGGGCTTCTGGCAGCGTCGGGATTGGCCGCGTTGGCCGGTGGCACGGCGTTGGCGCAAGCACCGAGCGCGAGCCAGCCGACGCTGGTCAACGCGAGCCCCAGCTCGGCGACTCCGCAGGTGGTGGACGGTCAGGTAAACGCCGTCGCCGTGGACGGGAACACGGTGGTGATCGGGGGAACCTTCACCAGCCTGCAGCCTCCGGGCGGCGGCGCGACAACGACGCAGTCGTTCCTGGCTGCGTTCGACCGGGTGACCGGCCAGCTCGACTCCAGCTTCCATCCGACACTCGATCAGCAGGTCAACTCGATCGATGTCGTGGGCAACACGGTCGTCGTAGGCGGAGCGTTCAGCACGGTCAACGGCGTGGCCATGCGGGGGCTGGCCGAACTCAACGTCAGCGACGGCTCCCTGACAGCTTTCAGGGCGCCGCTCAACGTCGGCGGTGCCATCAACGCGGTCGTGGTCCGGTCCGGCCGCCTCTTCGTCGGCGGCCGCTTCAGTTCGATCAACGGTGTGGCTCGCAACGGCCTTGCCGCCCTGAACCCGACAACGGGCGCGGTGGACACCGCTCTGAATCTGCCTCTCGGCGCACCTCGCACCGGCTCGACCGTGCCCTTTGTGCGCGTCTTGGACGTATCGCCGGACGGGACGTCCTTGTTCGTCGGCGGCAACTTCGGAACGATCGCCGGCCTTCCCCGCGCGCAGGTCGCTCTCGTCAACACTGCGACGAACACGCTGAGCGCGTGGTCCACCTCGGTCTTCGCGGTCGCCTGTGCCGCGTTGGACAACACCTACATCCGGGCGGTCAACTTCTCGCCTGACGGCAAGTACTTCGTCATCGGCACGTCCGGCGGCCCCAAGGCCGGGACGTTGTGTGACACGGCAACTCGGTGGGAGACCAATCCGGGCAGCGCCGGGCAGTCGCCGACGTGGGTTGATTCCACCGGCGGCGACTCGCTGTACTCGGTCGCGGCGACGGGGACCGCTGTATATGTGGGCGGCCACCAACGCTGGATGAACAACTCGTCTGGGTCCAACAGCGCCGGCCCGGGCGCCTACCAACTGGGTAGCGATCCGACGACACAGGGAGACCTGGCGGCACTCGACCCGGTCTCGGGCACGCCGCTGCCGTGGGGCGCCACGCTGAGCCCGCGCGGTGTCGGTGCGCAGGCGATGCTCGCGACCAGCTCCGGTCTGTGGGTCGGCTCGGACACCAGCACAACGGTCGGTGCCGAGCAGCGCATCGCGTTCTTCCCCGTGGCCGGTGGATCCTCCGTGCCGGCTCCCACGCAGCACTTCCTTCCCAGCAAGGTCTACATCTCCGGCCCCGGCAACACTCTGGTCAGCCGGACCTACAACGCGTCGGCCTTCGGCGCGTCATCGCCGGTGACCAGCCCCGGTTCGGTTCCGTGGAACCAGCTCAAGGGCGCGTTCATGATCAACGGCGAGATCTTCTACGCGATCGGCGACGCCAACCTGTACGAGGCCACCTTCGACGGAACGACGGTCGGGACGCCGGCCATCGTCACCAGCAACTGGTTTGCGTTCAACTCGGTCAAGGCGATGACGTTCGACTCGGGCCGGATGTACTACGTCACCGGCGATGGCAAGCTCTACTACCGCTTGTTCAACGGCGTGACACCGATCGTCGGATCCGCGCTTCAGGTCGCGGCAGCCAGCGGCTACGGATCGGTCACGTCGATGTTCATCACCGACGGCGACCTGTACTTCCAGGAGGCTGGGAAGCTGTGGCGGCAGGCTATGAACGGGGCTGTCCCCTCTGGGCCTTCGGTTGAGGTCAGCGGGCCGAGCGTCGATGCCGTCACTTGGGCGGCCACTTCCACCTTTGTTCCGCCCGCGCCCGCCGGCATCGCCTCCGGGCCTGTCGATCTCGCCGCTCGCGACGCGCACGGCAAACTGTGGCTCTACCCCGGCACCGGCACCGGCGGGTTCGCCAAATCCCGCCTCATCGGCGTCGGTTGGAACGCATTCACCGCAATCCTCGGACCCGGTGACTTCACCGGCGACGGACATGCGGACATCATTGCCCGCGACAGTGCGAACCGGCTGTGGCTATACCCCGGTAACGGCCTCGGCGGCTTCCTCCACGCCGTCCAGATCGGTGCGGGATGGAGTTTCACGGCGATCATCGCCATCCACGACTTCAACGGGGACGGCCACGCCGATCTGGCCGGTCGCGACACGAGCGGGAGATTGTGGCTCTATCCCGGCAATGGTGCGAGCGGATTCCTGGCCCCCCGCCAGATCGGCACCGGGTGGAATTCGATGACCGCGATGATCGGTATCGGCGACTTCAACGGCGATGGGCACGCCGACCTGGCATCCCGTGACACGGCCGGAAAGCTGTGGCTGTATCCCGGCAATGGCACGGGCGGTTTCCTGCCGCGGGTTCAGATCGGCACCGGCTGGAATTCCATGACCGCAATCATCGGTATCGGCGACTTCAACGGCGACGGGCACGCGGATCTGGCATCCCGTGACACGGCCGGAAAGCTGTGGCTGTATCCCGGTAACGGTGCGAGTGGTTTCCTGCCGCGGGTTCAAATCGGAACCGGCTGGAACCCGTTCACGGCGATCATCGGCACCGGAGACTTCACCGACTAGAGCGTCCAACCCGGCCGGTGGCGCGGCTCACGCCATTGGCCGGCGGCGGGCGACGCCGGACGGTCCCGGACAGGTTGTGGAACCGCAACGAGTCAGGGCGCGACCAGGTCGGCGTACTGGCTGCCGTGGCTGGCGATGTAGCTGGCCACGTACGGGCACCGAGCGACGATCTTGTGGCCCGTGGCGCGGGCGTCATCCAACGCTGCTTCGGCCAGGAGCCCCGCATAGCCGCGGCCCTCGTACTCCGGCCGCACCTCCGTGTGGGTGAAGATCAACACCCCGTCGAGCCGCGGCGAATAGGCCAAGTAGCCGGCTAGCTGCCCACCGACGTGCAGCTCGTAACGATGGCCGGCAGCGTCGTGCGAAACGGTCACTTCGTCGCTCATGGACCGACCCTAGGCGACCTTGGCGGCACCCGTCCTCGGGGGCCGCGCGATCGGGCGCCCTCCACGCCCGCTTTCCCGACGATCGCAAGTGCTCAAGCACCCGTTTGGTCGTTCCGATACTTCGCCCAAGATCTTCCATCGAGTGGAGGGCTTTGATGGCGATGGGGGGTGTAGCCGAGGCACGCGCGGAGAACGAGACTTCGCCGCTCCCTCGATGGGCGACGCGGAGCTTTTATGTCTTCGTTGCGCTTGTCTACGGCGTCTTCGTCATCTCGACGCTTCCGCATGTGCGGCCGCATCCGGGGTACAACCTCGTCCTGGACGGCTGGCTCAACAACATCGCGTACATGGTCAGCCCGATCGTGTGCTGGATGCGCGCCCGGCAGGACGCAACGTTCAGGCGCGGCTGGACCGTGCTGGCGTTCGGCCTCTTTTTCTACGGCCTCGGCAATGTGTACTGGACGATCTTCGACAGACCGCTGGACCCCGAACCGTACCCCTCGATCGCAGACGGCCTGTGGCTGTCCTTCTACGGCTTCGCGTTCGTCGCGCTCGTGCTCACCGTCCGGCAGATGGCCGAACGGGTGCCATTGAGTCTGTGGCTGGACGGCATCGTCGGCGGTCTCGCCGTTGCCGCCGTGACTGTCGCGTTCGTCGGCCCAGTCCTGCAGCTCACCGGGGGCAGCGCAGCGGCGGTCCTGACCACCCTCGCATATCCCCTCCTGGACGCGGTTCTCCTTCTTGTCGTGACTGCCCAGATGGCGATGTTCCATTGGCGACCGCCGGCCGGAATGTGGTACCTGGCGGCCGGCCTGGTTCTCTTCTCCATCGCCGACGTCATCTATGTGAACGGCGCAGCGAACAACACGTACCAACCCGGTGGGCTCAACGACTCGGTATGGGTGTGCGCGACGTTGCTGATGGCGTTCGCACCGGGCTGGCCGAAGCGACCTACCGGACTGGTGCTGCCCACCTGGGCGCTGATCGGCGTTCCGGTGTTGGCGACGCTGGTCGCCGTCGGTTTGCTCGTCTACCACGGCCGCGAGCTGCACCCGATCGCGTTGCTGCTCGCAGCCTCGACCGTCGTCGCGGCGCTGGTCCGGCTGATCGTCAGCGTTCGAGAGGTGACCACGTTGGCGCACAGCCGGCAGCTGGCGCTCACGGACGAGCTGACCGGGCTGGGTAACCGCCGCGCGTTCTACGAGAAAGTGGAAGCACTGATCTCGGCCGACGGCGACGAATGCTCGAACGGCGCGCTGCTTCTGCTCGACCTCGACCGGTTCAAGGAAGTCAACGACTCATTGGGTCACTCCGCTGGCGACCAATTGCTCTGCCAGGTGGCCGGCCGACTCGCGGAAGCGCTGCACGACGACGACCTGATGGCCCGTCTCGGCGGAGACGAGTTCGCGGTGTTCGTCAACGGTGTCGGAATCGATGTCGCGGAAGTCGTAGCCGAGCGCATTCGTTCCGGGCTGGCGCCGCCGTTCTCCGTCGATGGCGTGACGCTGCGAATGGATGCGAGCGTCGGTATCGCCCTTTACCCGGAACACGGTGACGAGGTGTCGACGCTGCTGCGTCGCGCGGACATCGCGATGTACAACGCCAAGGGTCGCCGGGCCGGACACAGCGTCTACAGCGCGTCCAGCGGCGGCCTCGGCGGCGAAGAGCGCCTGCGGCTGGTCGAGGAGCTGCACGAGGCGATCCACCAGCGGCGCCTGACCGTTTACTACCAGCCCAAGGTCGTGACCCGGACCGCTGACGTCAGTGGTGTCGAAGCCTTGGTCCGTTGGGAGCACCCGGACCGAGGCCTGCTCTTCCCGGATTCCTTCCTGGCGCTCGCCGAGGAATCCGGCTTGATGCGCGAACTCACCACGGCCGTGATGGAGCAATCGCTCGATCAGATCAAGAAGTGGCGTTTGGCCGGCCGGGATCTCAGCGTGGCGGTCAATCTGTCCGCGTCTTCGCTCGTCGACCTCGAGCTTCCCGAACGGGTGCGCCAGCTGCTGTTGACCCGCCTGCTACCGGCGTCCGCGTTGGAGCTCGAGATCACCGAAGACTTCTTGATGGGTGACCGCGAGCGCGCCCGGGAGATTCTCACCCAGCTGCGCGGCCTGGGCATCCGGGTGGCGGTGGATGACTTCGGCACCGGCTACTCGTCATTGGCCTACCTGCGCGAGTTGCCGATCGACGAGCTCAAACTGGACCGGTCGTTCGTGCAACCGATGAGCATTGATCCGCGTGCCGCCGCGATCGTCCGATCGACGATCGACCTGGCTCATTCGCTGGGGATGACGTTGGTGGCCGAAGGCGTCGAGGACGAAGCAACGGCCGGCCACCTCGCGTCGTCCGGCTGCGACGAGTCGCAGGGCTTCTTCTTCTCACGGGCGCTGCCCGCGATCGAGCTGGAGCTCTGGCTCGACGAGCGGCCCGACCGTGCGACGTCCCATGAGCACGCGGACGTAGCGAACGCCGCCGATGCCGCCGATGCCGCGGCTCGGGCGGCCGCTGACGCCGCTGCATCCGGCGAGGATGCGGGCAGCCCGCCGGTGCCGTCGAGTGCGCCGTCGAACGAAGTTGCCGCGGTGCAATGACCGCACCTCCGGATATGTTCGCTCGCACACCGGGGCGCAGCGCTCGGCTCACCAGCCCCGCGGCGCCTTCGTCCTTGTTGCCGTCTTCCGCCGCGCCCCGCGGCGTCATCGCCAATCCGGCGACGCTTCAGTCCGTGGCCTGGGAGCTCGACGCTCTTGCGGACCGAATCGGGGCGCCATCCACCTCGAGACCAGCATGGTTACTTCCCGGATTCGAACCGACGAAGACCGCCCGCCCGTGGGCGGTCTTGTTGCGCGACCCGGACGACGTCTTGCGAGCGGCCGTCGGCGCTGTCGATTGGAGTGACGGCCAGGCACAAGCCGGTGGCGGGTCCGACCCCGTACTTCGCAGCGTCAACGAAGTGCATCGAGCGGCATTGCTCGCCGAATCCGACGAGCTGGCTCGCCAGCTCGGACAAGCCGTCGATGCCGAGCTACGTGGACGGACCGGTCCGGTCCGGGTCGCGTTCGGCCCGCTGCCGGCGGACTCATCGGCCACGGCGGCGTTCGCCGACGGCTTCCAAGCAGCGACCCTCGTCGAAGCGTCGCCCATACCGGCGATTCGGCGCGATTCAGGCACGAACGTGGATGACTACCTGACCTCGTCGTTGCGGCGGACCTTGCGAAAAGCGCGCAACCGGATCGAGAGCGACGGGCGCCGACTGGTCACAACGTTCGAGCGTCGACCCGCCCAGGTCGCCGAGATGTTGCCCGCGGTCGAGTTCGCGCACCGGGAACGCGATCATGCGCGCGGGCTGCCGAGTGAGCTCGACCAGGCGCCGACGACGGCGCGGTGGCGTCGCCGCATGCGCGGTCTCGGCGACGCCGGTCGCCTGGAAATCGGTCTGGCGTACCTGGACGGCCAGCTCGCCGCCCACGTGGTCGGAATCATCGATGGCTCTACTTACCGCGTGCTCGAGGGGCACCTCGTGACCCGGTGGTCGCGTTATGCGCCGGGACGACTGCTGGAAGCGGAAGTCGTCCAGCGCATGCTCGACGAACCGAGCCTGACGTCGTTGGACTGGATGACCTCAGTGGCTCCTGAGGCGCTGCTCGCCATGAATACCGCGGAACCGGTCGTCACCGTTCGAGTCGGCACCGGAACCGGATGGGGTGAGTGACGGGGCTCGAACCCGCGACATCCTGGACCACAACCAGGTGCTCTACCAGCTGAGCTACACCCACCATGGCCGCGGCGACCGCGGCCCCAGCAGTGTACCGGCTCGCCTTCGGCGGTCGCCCGGCTCAGCTGTCGGGCTGGCCGGTGGGCACGGGCGTGGCGTGCTTGGCCGCAATGTCCTTTGCCGTTGCGCTGTCCGGGCCGGGTTCGGGAACGAACACCGCATCCCGGTAATAGCGCAGCTCCGCGATGCTGTCCTTGATGTCAGCGAGCGCTCGGTGCCCGCCGTGCTTCTCGGGAGAGTTGTAGTACGCCTTCGGGAACCATCGACGCGCCAGTTCCTTGATCGTTGACACGTCGACGAGCCGATAGTGCAAGTGACCGTCCAGCGAGGGTAGGTCCCGACTGATGAACCCTCGGTCGGTGTACACCGAGCTGCCGGCGAGCGGGGCTTTGCGCGGCTCCGGAACGTACTGCCGCACGTACTCCATGACCCGTGCCTCCGCCTCGGCGAGGGTTACGCCGTTCGGGATCTCGTCGATCAGGCCGGACGCGTCGTGCATGTCCTGGACTACGGGCAGCATTCCGGCGAGCGCCGCGTCGGGCGGTTTGATGACGATGTCGACGCCTTCGCCGAGAACGGTGAGGTCGCTCTCGGTGACGAGGACGGCGATCTCGACCAACGCATCGGAGTCGAGGTCGAGTCCGGTCATCTCGCAGTCGATCCAGACCAACCGGCCGTCATTCGCCATGACCCGAGGTTATCGGTCCTGACCGGCCGGCCAGGTGGAGCTCACGTGTGTGTCTCTCGACTCGGGGTGCTCAGCCGGCGATCGCGCGTGCGATGAGCGCGGCGAATGCGTGGATGCCCTGCGTGGTCAGGTGGACGCCGTCACTCACGAAGTAGTTCGAATGGCCGGCTGACGCAGCCGACCAGTTGGCCAGGACCGCATTGTGGAAGAGCGGGACCTCCCGGGCGATGACGTCGTTGGCGTAGTCCTGCCACGGTCGCGGCACGTGGGTGTTGACGACGATGACGCGCTTGCACCCCGCGAGCATGGCGAGCATTTCGTGCAGCTGCTGGTAGGTGACGATGCCGTTTGTCCCCATGTGAAGGACCACGACCGGCGCGAGTGCGGCCTCCTTCTTGAGTGCTTCCAGTCTGCCGAGGACGCCGGCGGCTTGCCGGCCGACCGACGCGTCGATGTGGGCGCCGGGAATGTCACGCCACAACCCGAAGCTGGCCCCGAGCACCACGGAGTCTCCGACGATCGTGACCGAACCCCGAATGATCGGGGTGGGCCGGATCTGCTCCTCGACCACAACAGCCGGATGCGAACCCGGCGCCACTGCTCGGATGGTCGGCGGCGGAGACGACGGGTGGGTGAACGGTGGCGTCACCGACATGCTGGTTCGCGCAGGTGCGACCGGAGGACGGCTGCCGTCCGCGGGCGGCATGGTGCTGGGGCCGGCGCCGACGAGCCGTACGGGTCCGCTGGACCACTCCGGTCCGAGGGAGGCAAGACCCTGCGCCGAACCGTCAGGGCCCGCACCGTTGCCGTCGGCAGACAGCGAGTCGGGGATTCCCGCTCCGAGCACGTTGGCGGCCGATGGAACCGGCGCCGAAGCGAGCGACACGGCCGATACGGAGAGCACGGATGTCACCGTCACGGCGGCAGCCACCGCGGCCACCAGGCGTGATCGCACCGAGGCTGATCCGCTCAGGCGGCGGCTCCACAGGCGTGCCAGCGCACCGTTCCGTACCGGCATCTCCACGAAGCGGTAGGACAACTCGGCGATGCCAACCGTCAACGTGCACCTAAGGATGAGGTTTAGGGTCTCGTAGGTCGCGGAGCCGACCGTGGGACGGGTGACCTGGTCTATGGGCCAATGCCACAGGTAGATCCCGTAGGACCTTTGGCCGATCCAGCGCAATGGCGCCAGGCTGAAGAAGCGGGCAGGAACCGTCTGTACGCAGGTCGTGGCCGCGATCAGCACAGCCGTGATCATCGCAACGACGAGGAATCCACCGCGGTAGAGCAGCGTCGACATGAAACCGACGCGGCACATCACGACGACGAGCGCGGCTGCCGCAACCGCACCCGATGTTCCGAGCAGGCGCCGCCCGAGTGGCGTGAGAGCAGACTGAATCCGGTCGCCACGCCACAAACATGCGAGCGCCGCGCCGGTGAGCAACGTCATTGCGTGCGTATCTGTGCCGAAATAGGCACGACTCACGGCGTTCGCTGATTCGAGCGCGTTCGGATAGCCGCCGCGGATCGATAGCCACGCCATCCAAGCCGTTGACGCCAGCGCCCCGACGATGGCCACGATTCCCAGAACCAAGCGCCCTGACGGGTGCGAGCTGTGGGTCTTTCGCCAACGCCGTACCAGAACCAGGACGGATACCGCGACGAGCGGCCACACGATGTAGAACTGCTCCTCCACCGCGAGCGACCACAGATGCAAGAGCGCGGGCGGAGGTCCGAATGAGGCGAAATAGGACTGGTGCCGGAGGATGTACCCCCAGTTCGACCAGTACGTCAGCGCCGCTGGGAGGTCCTGCCGGACGCCGGCGGCCTCGGCGCGGTAGAAGATCCCGGATGCGACCGCAACCGCGGCCAGCATGAGGAAAAGGGCCGGCAAGAGGCGCCTGGCACGCCTGGCGTAGAACGCCCTGAACCGCACGGCACCCGTTTGCGCGAACTCCTGCAGAAGCAAGGAGGTGATCAGGAAGCCGGAGAGTACGAAGAAGACGTCAACTCCGAGGAATCCGCCGGGGATCCAGCTCACGTCGGCGTGATAGAGCACGACGCCTGTGACGGCAAGAGCTCTGAGGCCATCAAGACCGGGGACATAGCGCAGACCCCGCGTCCGGTCGGTCACCGCCAACGCGGTCCGACTGCCATCCGATCTCAAATCCGCCTTGCCCTCCGCGATTCCATCGCCCTCCGCGCATTGCTTCAGGCGGCCCATTTTCGGCCACCTTCCGTGCCGGTGATGTCACCGGACACCGGAGGCTACATCCGTTGCCCGGTCAGGTCGACCTGGTTCGCGGCGGGTCGCGACTACAGTCTTTCCGGTGCCCCCTGTAGCTCAGTGGACAGAGCGGCGGACTTCTAATCCGCGGGTCGCAGGTTCAAGTCCTGCCAGGGGGACGTCGCTGACCTGCAGAGATCCGTCCATTCGAGATCAG
>Ga0075017_100000705_pt1 | contig 19194 bp, 17 predicted proteins | sample AleBraG_ABR_2012_FD_71475 | JGI IMG/M metagenome (GOLD analysis project Ga0075017, IMG submission 71475) | Freshwater sediment microbial communities in response to fracking from Pennsylvania, USA - Alex Branch Run_MetaG_ABR_2012 | ecosystem: Environmental > Aquatic > Freshwater > Creek >... | reverse complement strand
TCGACGCCGACGACGGCCAGGCCGCTACGAGCGAAGACTTCGACGATCCCGGCACCCATCGTCCCGAGACCGACCACTCCGACTGTGGAGAACGCTCGTGCCATCCCGCTTCCGCCTCCCGATCGCACCGACCGCCGAAGTCTCCCACCCGGGGCGCGGCTACGGTGCAGGGCATGCGGCTGGTGATCGCGCTGTGCAGCGTCGACTACGTCGGCCGGCTGACGGCGCACCTTCCCCTCGCTCCGAGGCTGATCTTGGTGAAGGCGGACGGTTCGGTCTCCGTCCACGCCGACGACCGCGCGTACAAGCCGCTGAACTGGATGAGCCCGCCCTGCGCTCTGCGGATCCAGACCGCCGACGACCCACCGGGCTCAGACGTCTGGACCGTGACCAATCGGGCCGGCGAACAGCTCGTGATCACGATCCACGCGACGCTGCACGATTCGTCCCACGAGCTCGGAGTCGATCCGGGCCTGGTCAAGGACGGCGTCGAAGCGCACCTGCAGGTGCTCCTCGCCGAACAGGTCGAGACGCTCGGCACCGGCTGGCGGCTCGTCCGCCGCGAGTTCCCTACCGCGATCGGACCGGTCGATCTGCTCTGCCGGGACGATGCCGGCCGCGCGGTCGCCGTAGAGATCAAGCGCCGTGGCGAGGTCGACGGGGTCGAGCAGCTGACGAGATACCTCCAGCTGCTCAACCGCGACCCTGCGCTTCGACCGGTACGGGGAGTATTCGCGGCCCAGGAGATCAAGCCGCAAGCCCGAGTCCTTGCCGCGGATCGCGGCATCGCCTGCGTGACGCTGGACTACGAGGCGCTTCGAGGCCTCGACAACATCGACGACCGGCTGTTCTGAGGACCTCGCGGACAGTCGGTTGCGCCTTCGGGTGATAGCCCTACGATCGCACCGTGCCAGCGTCGCCCTGCGAAAGCGCCATCGTCGTCCGTGACCTGCGCAAGTCGTACGGGGACATCCACGCCGTCGCCGGGGTCTCGCTCGAAGTCGAACCGGGTGAGATCTTCGCGCTGCTGGGTCCGAACGGGGCGGGGAAAACGACGACGGTCGAGATACTCGAGGGATACCGGAAACGAACGGCGGGCGACGTCCTGGTGCTGGGTCACGATCCCGGCAGACCCGAACCGCACTGGCGGGCTCGAATCGGGGTCGTACTCCAGTCCACGAGCGATAACGCGGATCTCAGCGTTCGCGAGGTCCTCCAGTACTTCCGCACCTACTACCCGCGCCCGCGCTCGGTGAACGACATCATCGACGCGGTCGGCCTGGTCGAGAAGAGCGAAGCGAGGGTGCGCGATCTGTCCGGCGGCCAGCGCCGCAGGCTGGACGTCGCGCTCGGGATTCTGGGTGACCCCGAACTGCTGTTTCTCGACGAGCCGACGACCGGCTTCGACCCCGAGGCACGCCGCCAGTTCTGGGATCTCATCCGCCAGCTCAAAGCCGACGGGAAGACGATCCTGCTGACAACGCACTACCTCGACGAGGCCGAGCAGTTGGCCGACCGAGTCGCTGTGATCGCCGGTGGCGTGATCCTTCAAACCGCCACCCCGGCGACACTCGGCGGTCGGGACTCCGGAGCGACCACGGTCACCTGGAAAGAGGACGGCACCGTGCACAGCCTGCGTACCGACCGCCCGACCGAAGCCGTGCGGGACCTGTCCACCCGTTTCGACGGCGAGATTCCCGAACTCGCGGTTCGCCGACCCAGCCTGGAAGACGTCTACCTGGCGATGATCTCCGAACGCGAGGCTCAGACGGCCGGAGCAACAACGTGACGGCGACAGCGCCGAGCCGGCCCGCGGAGCTGCCGTCGCTTGCGACCACCTCGCTCAGCCGCGGTTCGCTGGAACTGAAGCAGTTCATGCGCGATCGCCGATCGATGGTGTTCACCTTCGCCCTGCCGCTGATTCTGCTGTTGATCTTCGGGTCGATCTTCAACAAGGACATCGTCCCCGGCGTCACCTTCAGCGAGTACTTCGTGGCCGGAATGATCGCCTCGGGGCTGGTCTATACCGGCTTCCAGAATCTCGCCATCGTGATCCCGCAGGAGCGCGAGGACGGCACGATGAAGCGGCTCGCGGGGACGCCGCTGCCGAAGGCCGCGTACTTCCTCGGCAAGGGCGCGTTGGTGTTGGTGTCGCTCGTCGTCCAGGTCGCCGCCTTGCTTCTGATCGGCGTGCTGTTCTTCAAGGTCCATCTACCGAGCACGCCGGAGAAATGGTTCACGTTCATCTGGCTGCTGATCCTCGGCCTGGTGTGCTGCACCCTCCTCGGCATCGCATTCTCGTCGGTGCCCAAGACGGCTCGCGGCGCACCAGCTCTCGTGTCGCCCGTCGTGCTCGTCCTTCAGTTCATCTCGGGTGTCTTCATCATCTACGCCCAGTTGCCGCATTGGATGCGACAGATCGCAGCTCTGTTTCCGCTCAAATGGCTGTGCCAAGGCATGCGGTCTGTGTTCCTCCCGGACTCGTTCCAGGTCCAGGAGACGGCGCACGCCTGGGAACTCGGCAAGGTAGCGCTCGTACTCGGGATCTGGATCGTGATCGGGGTCGTCCTGTGCAGGTTCACGTTCCACTGGCAACGTGCGAACGAGCACTGACGGCTCTGCGGGCCTCGGGTCAGCGAGCCAGCGCTTCACTCATCGCCAGGACGTGCTCGGGAGTCGAGCCGCAACACGCACCGATCAAGTCCACACCGGCTTCGCGCAGGCGCATCGCATGCGCGGCCATATCGGCGGGCTCGGAGTCGTACTCGAACCGATCACCTTTCAGACGTGGCAATCCGGCGTTCGACTGTGCGATCAACAAGAGTCCGGCCGGCCGCGCCTGCACCATCTCCCGCATGATGGCTTCCATTTCCTCCGGACCGCGCCCGCAGTTCGCACCGACCGCAGTAACCCCGATCGCGGCGAGCGCACGAACGGCACCTGCCGGTGTGACGCCCATCATCGTGCGGAGATTGGTGTCGAAGCTCAACGTCGCGACGATCGGCAGCTCAGGTGCCACCATCTGCGCCGCGCGGACCGCTGCCTGCGCCTCGCCGAGGTCGCTCATGGTCTCGATGAGAACCAGATCGATGCCGCCGGCGACCAGCCCGCGCAATTGCTCGGCGAATAACGCCTCGGCCTGCTCGGCAGTCAGGAGCCCGAGCGGTTCGAGCAACTCACCGGTGGGCCCGAGATCGCCGGCAACCAGCGCGCCGAACGGAGCGGCGGCCGCGCGCGCAAGCTGGGCACCGGCCCGGCTGAGCTCCTCTACCCGGTCCTCGAGCCCGTGCATCGCGAGCCTAGGCCGAGTCCCACCGAAGGTGTTGGTCGTGATGACCCGGGCGCCGGCGTTCAGGTAGCCGGTGTGGATTGCAGTGATCTCGTCGGGACGGTCGACGTTCCACAGTTCGGGCGCCCCGCCGTCGTCAAGCCCGACGCCTTGGAGCATGGTGCCCATCGCGCCGTCGAACAGAACGAACGGATCACCGGCGAGTCGCTCGGTGAGATCAGCAGCCTGGTCCGCCATGTGCCCAGCGTAGACATCTTTCGCGCCGCGACGTGCACCACCGCCACTGGGCAGCGAGGCGGCGCAGGCCTCGGAATCGGCGGCAGTTCGTGGTCTGATGCGGGCGTGGGTGGATTCTTGGTGCTCTTCGTCGCAGCGCTGATCATCGTTGGTGTCACGATGCTGCTCGGCCGCCGGAAGTAGCGTCTGCCGCCACGCCGAGACGCCAGACTCACTCAGCCCGAACGGTTACCTCGACCCCGTGCACCGCGGAGCTCTCACCCATGTCGGTGCGATCACCGGGGTTCAATACGTTGACGTTGGCTCCACCGGGTTCGAGCTTGGGCCACCGTCCCTTGGGTATCAGCGCCACCGAGACGGGAACGTCATCGCTCGTCACCAGGATTCCCGTCAGCGCTCCCTCCCGACTCTCCACGACAACCACGGCACCGTCGGTCAGTCCGAGCCCGGCCGCGTCACGCGGATTGAGGGTTACGGTGAGCGGACCGCTTCTGCGCACGACCTGCTTATCGTTGCTGAACTCGGTGTTCAGCGCCCAATGCGACGCCGGAGACAGCAGCCGCAGCCGGCCCGGAGCCGGCGGCGCGTCGGCCAGTGGCTGCGGGACACGTGGCAGCCCGGCGGCCTCCGCGGCTGCGGACGCGAGTTCGATGTGCCCGGAGGGCGTCGGGAAAATGCGGTCGGCGAACGGCACGACCGGCTCCGGCCAGACGGTGCCGGCCTCGGACAGCTCGACGAAGTCCACACCGAGACCGGCGCGTTCGAGCAGCACATCGATGACCTGGCGATCGCTCTCGAAAAGTTCGGGTTCGCTGAAGCCCATGCTCGCCGCGATCCTGCGGAACACCTCCGAGTTCGGCTGAGCCTGCCCGGGCGGGGGAAGCACGGCGACCTGCGCGCTCAGCGCTTGGTGGAAATACGGGACCACGAGGTCATCGCTCTCCAGAAAACTCGCCGCCGGCAGAACGACGTCGGCCAGGTCGGTGGTATCGGTGGCGAAGAGATCAATCACGACGGTGAACAGATCCTCGCGTTGCATTGCTTGGCGTAGCCGTGCCTGTTGCGGATTCGACGCGGCGATGTTGATGTTCCAGCAGAACAACGCACCCGCTCGGTCGGCGTCCTCGAGCGTGGCCGCGAGGTCCATCTGGCTCAGTACCGGGCGTGCGGCGGCGGCCAGGTGAGCTCCGGTGACGTAGTCGTCGTCGATTCCGCGGGTCTCGGGGCCATTGAGATAGAGGAGGCCGCCACCCGGCAATCCGATCTGTCCGGTCAGCGCCGGCAGCATCGCAACCGCGCGCACGACATTGCCACCGAACGGCTGCCGCTGCAGTCCTTGGCCGATCCAGAGGAGGGAGGGCCCTGCACCGTACAGCTCAGCCGCCCGCTCGATCAGCTTCGCGCTGACCCCGGTGGTGCGCTCAGCCCATTGCGGAGTGCTCTCCCGCACTTCCGGAAGCAGCTCCTTCCAGCCGACCGTGTGGGCGTCGAGAAACGGTCGGTCCCATCGGCCGTCTCGTTCGAGCACGTGCGCGATCGCGAATGCGAGTGCCGCGTCTGTCCCCGGCCGTGGCGCCAGGTGCACGTCGGCTGCGGCCGCGGTCGGAGTACGCAGGGGATCTACCACGATGACCGCTCCCGGCGCTTCCGGGAGCCAATACTCGTGTTGGTGCGGCGCCGACGCCGACGGGTTCGCGCCCCAGACAAGGATGCTCGAGGCCTGCGCGGCGTGGCGCGGGTCGAACCCAACAGTCGAGGTGCCGTACATATAGCCGAGCGCGACGTGTCCGGCGTTGTTGCAGATCGTGTCCGGATCGATCTCGGTAGCGCCGATGCGATTGAACAATCGCTGACCGAACCCGTACCCGAGCACCGCCATGGTGCCGGTGTAGTGCGTGTTGAGCACGGCCTCGGCACCCAGTCGGCGCACAACATCCGCGACCCGCTCGGCGATCAGATTGGTGGCGGTCTCCCAGGAACATGGCTCGAAGGCCGCGGCGCCCTTGGGGCCGACCCGGAGTTGCGGCTGGGTTAGTCGCGCGTTCTCGTCGAGGAAAACGCCGTTGTAGCCCACGGAGCATTTGCGGCACAGATGGCCTGCGGCCACCGGATGGTCACGGTCTCCCAGCACGCGGGTGCGCAAACCTCCGCCGACGGCCACCACGATCCCGCACGAGTCGTAGCAGTCACGCGGGCAGGTCGTGCGGACAAATCTCAGCTCGGGGTGAGTGCCGGTCGGCGTGGCTGTCACCTTGAGCTCCACTCAATGGGTCGGTGCTTCCCAGCCTTCGAGTACCGCCGGCTTCCAGGCAGTGCCGACCGTAGCGGATCCTACGATCCAGGGTCCGAGCTCGGGCTGGGGAAACTTCGCGTGGGCCCGCTTGAGGCGGATGCCGTACGAATTCCCGGCTTGCAAGTGCGCGATCAAGACCTTCCGGGCGATCTCGTCGGCCCGCCCTTCCGGGATCGGAAAGTAGATCTTGATGAAGGAGTTCGAGTACCGGTCGAAGACCGCCGGCACGTCGTCCTCAGTCAGCAACTCGACGTCTTCCAGCCAATTCAGATCTTGTCCCGGTGTCGCGGCGATCAAGTCGATGTCTTCGACCAGAGCGATGTCCTCCTGATACGGAAAGCGTTGACCGGACAGTTCCTCCGAGTCGAGCGACCGGCTCCGGGAGAGCTGGGCATAGTTGTCGGTCACGGCCGGCCTCCTTCCTTCTCGGCCAGCTTCGCGAGCATCAACTTGATCTCGTCGAGCGATTCCTGCTCCGTGACACCGGGGATGTAGTTGGTCCCGGCGAGCGGAACTTTGGCCATCGCCGCTGCTTCCACGGTGAGCGCACACAGATCTTCGGGTTCGAGCGAGTGCACATTCGTCTTGCCGCAGGCTCGGGCCAGCATCTGGACCTCGAGGGTCAGCGTGTGCAGGAAGTTGTAGATCCGGTTCGCGCCTTCTTCGACCTTCAGCCGTTGCCGAAGTTCCGGGTCCTGCGTCGTGATACCTACCGGGCACCGGCCCGTGTGGCAGTGATAGCAGTTCCCGGCTGACACACCGATCGTGCCCTCGTAGTCCGTCACGCCGGGAATCTCCCGGTTGCATCCGAGGGCCATCAGAGCCGAATGCCCGATGGCGACCGCTTTCGCTCCCAACGCGATCGCTTTCGCTACGTCGCCGCCATTTCGGATCCCACCGGCCACCACCAGATCGACCTGGTCTGCGAGCCCGACGTCCTCGAGCGCCCGCCGCGCCTCCGGGATCGCCGCCATCAGCGGGATACCCGTCTCCTCTGCGGCAATATGCGGTCCTGCGCCTGTACCGCCCTCCGCACCGTCGAGGTAAATGATGTCCGGCCCGCACTTGGCCGCCATCCGCACGTCGTCGTACACGCGCGCCGCGCCGAGTTTGAGCTGGATCGGGATCCTGTAGTCGGTTGCCTCGCGGATCTCCTGGATCTTCAAAGACAGATCGTCCGGGCCGAGCCAGTCCGGATGCCGAGCCGGCGAGCGTTGGTCGATCCCTGCGGGCAGCGACCGCATCTCGGCCACCTGCTCGGTGACCTTCTGACCCATCAGATGGCCGCCCAGCCCCACCTTGCACCCCTGCCCGATGAAGAACTCGCAGGCGTCGGCGAGCATCAGGTGGTGCGGATTGAATCCGTAGCGACTCTGGATGCACTGGTAATACCACTTGGTGGACAGATCACGTTCCGGCGGAATCATCCCGCCCTCGCCCGAGCAGGTCGCCGTCCCAGCCATTGACGCGCCCTTCGCCAACGCCATCTTCGCCTCGATGGAAAGCGCGCCGAAACTCATTCCGGTGATGTACACAGGGATGTCGAGTTCGATCGGGTTCGAGGCGAATCGCGCACCCAGGACGGTTTTCGTCGCACACTTCTCGCGATAACCCTCGATGACGAACCTGGTGAGCGTGCCCGGCATGAACATCAGCTCGTCCCAGTGCGGAATCGGTTTGAACATCGAAAACCCGCGCATGCGGTAGCGACCGAGGTCACTCTTCACGTGGATGTCGTTGATGACTTCGGGCGTGAAGATCCTGCTGTGACCCAGGATGTTCCGCTGGGATGTGCTGTCTTCGACGGCCATCGGTCTGCTCCTAGAGAACGAGCTTGCGCTCGTTGGGTTCGAGATTGTCGTAGTTCCAGAGTTGCTTGCCGCAGACGAACTTGCGGAACGAGGCCGGTTTGTCGAGAGCGTAGAGGGCGAATTTTCGGTCGATGAGTTCGGCGTCGGCGGGCTCGAACTCGGCTTCGACGCAGTCGACGCCAAGTGAAGCAACCTTGCCGGCGACGTACAGCGCTCCCGAGTACATCGAGTCACCCAGTCCCGGGCCGACGTCGCCGCAATAGATCTGCCGCCCACGCTGCATCATGAAACCGATGTTCATGCCGCCGTTGCCGCCGACGATGATCGTCCCACCCTTCTGGTCGATGCCCGTCCGCGCACCGACGGATCCGCGGACGACGAGATCACCGCCCCGGAACGCCGCTCCGGTCAAAGAACCCGCATTCTTGTCGATCACGACGACCCCGGACATCATGTTTTCGCAGACCGACCAGCCCACCCGGCCAGTGATGTGGATTTCCGGCCCGTCGATGAGGCCGCAACCAAAGTAGCCGAGACTGCCCATCAGGTTGATGCGGCACCGGGTCAGGATCGCGACGGCTAGAGAATGCTTGGCGCCCGGATTCTCGACCGTTACCTCGGTGATTCCTTGTTCGTAGAGCAACCAGCGCAACTCGAGGTTGATCTCGCGTGTGGTCAGCGGCCCAGCGTCGAACGTCGCGTGCTCGCCGTCGATCCGGCTGACCTTCGGGACCGAGGCGATCGGCTCCGCCAACCCTCTCGCGTCATAGGTGATCCTGCTCTCTCCGACGGCCACCTCGAGCTCCTCTACAAGGTCCAGACGAGCACTTGCCGCTCGTAAGGGTCGTAGGTATCGATCTCGCGATCGAGGACAGTGCGGATCGCGACCTCTTCGGACGCCAGGACGACCAGTGCGTCCGACTCGAACAGCACTAATGGTTTGGCGGCCATCTCGTCTTTCGCCACACCGAGCGAGTCCTTCGTCACCACGACATAGGTGAACACGCCGTCGAGCTCGTCGAGGCTGGTCTTCATGGCCGTCTCCAGGGAGAGGCCCTCACTCATCTTTTCGGCCAGGTAGACGGCGATGATCTCCGAGTCGCATTCCGACTGGAACCGGTGACCCGAACGCTCGAGCCGGTGACGCCACTGGAAGTAGTTGGTGAGCTGACCGTTGTGTACGACGGCGACGTCGCTGAACGGATACGCCCAGTAGGGATGAGCTCCGGCGATGTCGACGTCGGACTCGGTGGCCATCCGTACGTGTCCGATCGCGTGCGTGCCCCGAAACCCGGCAAGGTCGTACTGCGCAGCGACGGACTCGGCGTCCCCGAGGTCCTTCACAATCTCGAGCGAATTTCCGAGCGACAAGACCTCGCAGCCGGGAACGTCCTCCAGGTAGTCGGCAAGCGCCTTGAGGTCTCCGCTGTAAGCCACGCTGGCCCGAAACGCGTACTCAGTGTCGCCGCGAACCGCGTGGACCCTGGCGCCGATCTTGGCCAGGCGGGCTTCCACTTCGAAACGGTGGCTCTCGAGCCGCTCGGCGAATTCGAAGTCGCGATGGTCCCCGGCGTCGGCAAGCGTGAACCGGATCACGATGTCGTCGGATGGTTGGCCGAAAAGCGCGTATCCGGTCGAGTCGGGTCCACGGTGCTTCATCGACTGGAGCATCTGGGTGATCTCGCTGCCGATGTTGCCGGCTCCGTCGCGATGGATAATTCCTGCGATCCCGCACATGGTCGCGCCCTTCTTCCTCAGCCCGGAGTGCGGTGGTGGCCGCGACACCGGTTTCCATGGTTCCCGACGAGCGGCCAGCCGCCCCGGCTCACGGCAGGACGTCCAAGTATTCCCTGACGTCCCAATCCGACACCGTCGAAATGAAACGGATCCATTCGTCGTCCTTGTAATGCTTGAACACCCGGTACATGTCGCCTGGAAGCGCGGACTTGATCAGCTCGTCGGCCTCGAGGGCTTCGAGCGCCTCGCCGAGCGTCGCCGGGATCCGGTTGACACTCTTTCCTTGCGCCATGGCCTCGTAGATGTTGCGCTCCTCCGGCTCGCCAGGGTCGAGGCTTTGCTCGAGCCCTTCCCGCATGCTGACCAGCAGTCCTGCCATCGACAGGTACGGGTTCACCGACGAGTCGACCGAGCGGTATTCGAACCGGCCCGGTGCGCTCACCCGCACCGCGGTGGTGCGGTTCTGGAATCCCCAGTCGGCGAAGATCGGAGCCCAGAAGCCGGCGTCCGCGTACCGCCGGTAGGAGTTGACGGTCGGAGCCGAGATGCACGTCAGTGCCCGGAGATGTCGGAGCACGCCACCGAGTGCCTGGAGACCGACCTTGCCGGGCATTCTCGGATTGTCGCCGTCGGGCATGAACATGTTCTGCTCGGTCCCGTCGATCGTCCACAGCGAGAAGTTGTGGTGGCACCCGTTCGCCGAGACACCCATGAACGGCTTGGGCATGAAGCAGGCATAGGCGCCCATCTCGCGGCCGACCTGCTTGCAAATCTGCCGATAGGTGGACAGCCGGTCGGCAGTGTGCTCGGCCTTGTCGAAGTTGAAGTTGAGCTCGAGCTGGCCCGGTGCGTCCTCGTGGTCGCCCTGAATCATGTCCAGGCCTAGAGCCGTGGAGTACTCGATGACCTTATGAATGATCGGCTGGAGCTCGGAGAACTGGTCGATGTGGTAGCAGTAGGGCTTGGTTATGCCTTCGACGGAAGGCTTGCCGTCCGGGCCCAGCTTGAGCCACATCATCTCGGGCTCGCAGCCGATCCGCATCTCCAACCCGGTCCGGGCGCGGAAGTCGTCGTGGATCCGTTTGAGATTCCCACGGCAGTCCGAGGTCAAGTACGCCCCCGGCTCGATTTCTTCCTCCCGACCGCGGAACAGGGTGCAGAAAACCCGGCCGACTTTCCGGTCCCAGGGCAGCACTGCGAACGTCTCCGGCTCCGGGACGCCAACCAACTCGCGCGCCTCCGCCCCGTAGCCGATGTATTCACCGTTCCGGTCGGTGAACAGGTTCGCTGTCGACCCGTAGACCAACTGGAAACCCTTATTCGCGAGGTTCTCCCAATGAGCCGCCGGAATGCCCTTACCCATGATCCGGCCGGTCACCGAGATGAATTGGTAGTACATGTAGACGACACCGGACTGGTCGATCTTCCGACGTACGTCGGCGATCGCTTCTGCCCGGCCGTCCCGCCCGACGAAGGCTTCGATATCCGTGGTCACCGGCACATCCTTCGGCTCGACGGCTGACGCCCTTGCGTTTCACCACAGTCAACCTTGTTTGGTGTGATGAGACAAGACCTAACAATAGGTGATTCGCTCACCCCCCGGGGCCGGAGCCACAGTTCGATCAAGGGCCGCTACAGTTTTCGGGTGGTGCGCGTGCAGGCCGAATCCGCTGACGGCGTTGGAGATCCTCCGCTGCCCAGTCACGACGACGACGCGGCCGTCCGCGAGAGCGCGATCAACCTGGCCATCGCTCGCCACGTCCGGGAATACCGACTTCGGATGGGGCTGACAGTCGGCCAGCTCGCCGCGCGCGGTGGCCTGTCCAAAGGAATGCTTTCCAAGATCGAGAATGCGCAGGCGTCCCCGAGCCTCGCGACGTTGGCCCGCCTGTCCGCTGCCATCAACGTCCCGGTGACGTCGTTCTTCCGCGGGCTGGAAGAGGAGCACGATGCTGTCTTCGTGAAGGCGGGCGAGGGCATCGAGATCGTTCGTCGCGGGACGGGTACTGACCACAAATACCGCCTGCTCGGTTCGCTGCGGGGCGTGAACCGCCTGTTGGAGCCGCTGCTTGTCACTCTCACCGCCCGCGAAGAAGTCTTCCCGCTCTTCCAGCACGAAGGCAGCGAGCTGATCTACATGTTGTCGGGACGGATGGAGTACGGCTACGGGTCCAGCCGGTACCTGCTCGAGCCGGGTGACGCGCTTCAGTTCGATGGCGGGGTGCCACACGGCCCGACCGAGCTGCGCAGGCTGCCGGTCGAGTTCCTCTCGGTCAAGAGCCACGGGGCCGAGCGCGATTGAGTGCGCCCGTTCGGGCGGCGGATATTTCACGGTAGTGGACAACGTTTCATCGCCGCGTCTACACTCGGCGGGTCGAAGGAGGCCGCTCATCGATGGGCAGCAACGGGCAGCGGCAGGCGGTCAATGGGCAGCGGACCGGCGCCCGGAGCCGGCTGCCGGCCAAGTACTCGGCGCTCGCACTCGTTAAGCGCGGCGCCACACACTCGGACTGGCCGCTCAGCTGGCGGACGCACGAATTGCGCTCGCGGTACGACGTGGTCATCGTCGGAGCCGGCGTCCACGGGCTCGCCACCGCCTACTACCTTGCGGCGAACCACGGCGTGACGAATGTGGCGGTGTTGGACAAGTCGTACCTCGGCGGCGGTGGCTCGGGGCGCAACACCGCAATCCTGCGAGCCAACTACCTGACACCTGAAGGGGTCCGCTTCTACGACCGGTCGGTAAAGCTCTACGAGAACCTCGCGTCGACGCTGAACTTCAACGTCATGTTCTCCCAACGCGGCCATCTGACCCTGGCGCACAACGACTCGTCGTTGCGGACGATGCGCTGGCGGGCGGAGGTGAACAAGCTGCAGGGAGTGGACTCAGAAGTGATCGGCCCGGACGAGGTGAAACGCCTGGCGCCGTACCTGGACGTTTCCACGCACACGCGCTATCCGATCCTCGGAGCCCTCTATCACCCGCCGGGCGGAATCATCCGGCACGACGCCGTCAACTGGGGTTACGCCCGCGCCGCCGATGCGCTTGGAGTGGAGATCCACCAGAACACACAGGTCGTGGGCATCGACGTGGCCGCGGGCGATCCTGGCAAAGTCACAGGGGTCCGGACGACAAGGGGTGCGGTGTCCGCGCCGGTGGTGATCAACTGCACAGCCGGGTGGGCGACCACCATCGCCGACCTCGCCGGCGTCGCGCTGCCCATCACCACGCACCCGCTGCAGGCCGCTGTGACGGAGCCCGTCAAGGTGTTCCTGCGCACGGTCGTCGTATCAGGCTCGCTACACGTCTACGTCAGCCAGACCGACCGGGGCGAGCTTGTTTTCGGAGCTAGCGTCGACCCGTACCCGTCGTACTCAACTCGCGGCTCGCTCGAATTCATCGAGGAAGTCGCGTCGCACGTGCTCGAGTTGATGCCCGCGATCGCGAAGCTCCGCGTGCTGCGACAGTGGGCCGGGCTGTGCGACATGACCCCCGACTACTCGCCGATCATGGGACTCACGCCGGTCGACGGGTTCCTCGTCGACGTCGGCTGGGGAACGTACGGATTCAAAGCTGGTCCGGTTTCCGGGGAAGCCATGGCCGAACTGGTCGCCACCGGAAAAACTCCCGAGCTGATCGAACCGTTCACTCTCAGCCGCTTCGACACCGGCGACCTGGTTGGCGAGAAGGGCGCCGCCGCGGTGGGGCACTGATGATCAGCATTCCGTGCCCGTATTGCGGGCCACGCAACTCCGGGGAGTTCCGGCATGTGGGTGAAAGCCGTCCCCGGCCCGATCCCCAGACGACGACTCCGCAGGAGTGGCGTTCATACCTCTACCTTCGAGCGAACCCGCAGGGATGGACGACGGAGAGCTGGTACCACGCGGCCGGTTGCCGCCGTTTCTTTCAGCTCGAGCGCAGTACGGACACCGACGAGGTTCGCGCACTCGCCGACCGGAACATGACGTGACGTCGTATCGGCTCCCTCCCCTTCCGGGTGAGGAGATCGACCGCGCGCAGCCGATCTCGTTCACCTGGAACGGAAAGCCGCACTCCGGATTCGCCGGCGACACGATCGTGTCCGCGCTGGCCGCCGCAGGGGTACGGACGTTCTCGCGCAGCTTGAAGTACCACCGGCCACGCGGCGTGCTCACGGCGTCGTTCGTCGACCCGAACTGCACGCTTCAGGTCGACGACGAACCCAATGTCCGGGCAGCGCACCGCAGACTCGGGCCGGGTATGACAGTCACCTCGCAGAACGCGTGGCCGACACTCGAGTTCGACGTCAAGGCGGCGAACCAACTAGTCGGTCGGTTCCTGACACCCGGCTTCTACTACAAGACGTTCATGAGTCCGCGGCCGCTGTGGCCGGCCTACCAGAAAGTGCTCTCCCGCTTCGCGGTCGGTGGGCGGACGACCCGCGACGCCCCGCACGGTTACTACGACCAACGGTTCGCGCATGTCGACGTCGTCGTCGCCGGGGCAGGACCCGCCGGCATGGGAGCCGCGCTCGCGGCCGCGGAGGCTGGCGCGGACGTGCTGCTGGTCGAAGAGGAGTACGACCTCGGCGGCCACCTCCGCTGGGGCGGTGCTGACGAGCTCGCCGCGCTGGCTGCGCTGCGCGCCGAGATCCGTGCTCGGCCTGATATCGAGGTCCTGCCCAACTCTGTGGTGACCGGTCGCTACGACCACAACTGGATTGCCGTGCTGCAGCGTTCCGGTCTGAGGGACTCAGGTGTAGTCGAGCGTCTGGTCAAGATCCGGGCCGGTGTCCTGGTCGTCGCACCGGGACTGATCGAGCGGCCGTACGTTTTCGAGGGCAACGATCTTCCCGGCGTGATGCTCGGCACAGCAGTGCGGCGCCTGATCAACCTCTACGGCGTCCGGCCCGGCGCCCGAGCTGTGGTGATGACGGCGAATCCCGAAGGCGATGCGGCGGTCGCAGATCTGCGGCGCGCCGGAGTCGAGATCACCCGAGTGGTCGACGCACGTCGCGGCGAGGACATCCGACGAGCGATCGGGCATGGAGGGGTGCGCGAAGTCGAACTTGGTGACGGCACACGCGTCGAGGCGGATCTGCTCACTGTGTCGATCGGCTGGACCGCCCCGACGTCGCTGCTCAACATGGCCGGCAACAGTCCCGTCTACGATGCCGACGCCGCGCGCTTCCGGCCGGGCGCCGCGATGCCACCGGACGTGATCGCCGCTGGCGGAATCGTCGGCGACGGTACGACGTCTGACCTGGTAGAGCATGGCCGGGAGGCAGGGCGGGAAGCTGCGCGGCGGGCCGCCGGAGGCGAGCCGCAGGCTATCCAGGACCTTTCGGGCGCACGGCACCCAGAGGTGTTCCGAGCTGACACGCACGGATTCGTGGACTACTCGGAAGACGTAAGCAGCAAAGATGTTTTCGGGGCCGTGCGGGAGGGCTACGAGAGCGCCGAGCTGGCGAAGCGTTTCACGACCGCGACGATGGGGCCGTCCCAGGGCAAGCTCGAACTGGTCAACACGATCTCCGTCATTGCGGAGGCCACCGGTTCACTACTCGCCGACGTGGGTACGACGGTCTGGCGGCCGCCGTACGCGCCACTCAGCCTCGGAGCACTCGCCGGTCGCAGTTCCGAGCCGAGCCGGGTGTCTGCCATGCACCGCTGGCACGTCGAGCACGGCATGGTTCCACTCGTCGCAGGCCAGTGGATCCGGCCGGACAGTTACGGCGACCCGCAGGCCGAAGCGCGGAATGTGCGCGAGCGGGTCGGCATCATCGACGTCACCCCCCTTGGCAAGCTCGACCTGCGCGGGCCCGACGTTTCCAGACTGCTCGAATGCGTCTACACCAACACCTGGGCGAATCTCGCCGTGGGATCCGTCCGGTACGGGGTCATGTGCGCTGAGGACGGCGTCGTGTTCGACGACGGCGTCACCGGTCGACTCGGCGAGGAGCAGTACTTCATGTCGACGACGTCTTCGGGCGCCGCTGCTGTTTGGGAATGGCTGGAGAACTGGCTCCAGACGGCTCATCCGGAGTGGCAGGTCCACGTGACCCCCGTGACTACTGCCTACGCGAGCATCAACGTCGCCGGTCCGCGTTCGCGGGACCTTATGTCCCGGCTGGTCGAGGACGTCGACCTGAGTGGAGACGCATTCGAGTACATGCGAGTGCGGACCGGGACGGTAGCCGGCGTCGAGGACTGCCTGATGTGGCGAATCGGGTTCACCGGTGAGCTCAGCTACGAGCTGCATGTTCCTGCCTCCTATGGCCTGCACGTCTGGGAGGCGCTGATGGCGGCGGGAGCGGAGCTGGGAATCGCGCCGTTCGGTGTGGAGGCGCAGCGGATCCTGCGTCTCGAGAAGGGGCACTTCATCGTCGGCCAGGACACCGACGGGCTGACCAAGGCGGGCTCGGCCGGTCTCGGCGGTCTGGTCAGATTGGACAAGGACGATTTCTCTGGCAAACCCGAGCTGGTCTGGGCTCAGGGCACCGACGCGCCACTGTTGGTGGCGTTGCAACCGATCGACGGCACGGTCGTTCCGGTCGAGGCGAGCCAGATCGTGGTCGGCGATCGTCGGATCGTTGGGCGGGTCACCTCGAGCCGGATGTCGCCGACTCTCGGTCGGAGTATCTGCCTGGCCCAGTTGGCACCCGAACTCGCCGACCCGGGCACGACGGTCACCATCGTGCGACCCGAGGGTGGCACCATCGACGCTGTCGTGATGGCCAGCCTTGCGCAGGTCGATCCGGACGGGGTGCGGCTCCGTGCCTAACCCCAACTCGCCTGACACAACAACGGCTGATGACACGGAACGCGAAACCTCCGACGCAGCGGCCGGCCCGGTCGCGCGAAGCCCGATCCACCAGATCGGCCCGACCTCGGTCGTCGACGGGTGGGAAGTGTCGCAGCGCAACTCGAAGGCTGCGCTCCGCCTCGCGGATTGGACCTGCGCCGCGAAGGTAGCGGTCCGGGCAGCCGCAGACTCGGCGACCGCACACGCGCTCGGGGTGCCGTTCCGCCGCGCGGCATGGCGCGGCCGACCAGAGAATCCCGTCCTGGTCGTCGGCTCCGGACCGGGCGAGTGGTTCCTGATCGGGCTGCCAGGCACAGCGGCGGGATTGATGGACGTCGCCATGGCTCGATCGACCACTCCGGCCGCGAAGTCCGCTCGCCGGGGCACGAACCCGGAAATTGGTCGGAACGAGCAGGGCCTGGTCAGTGTCGTCGACCTGACGCACGGCCGAGCTCTGGTCCGCATGACCGGGTCGGCAAGTGCCAAAACTCTGGCCAAGGTATGCCCGATCGACCTGCGGGACCGGACGACACCGGACGGCACGGCATTTCGAAGCACGGTGGGCAGGCTCACGGTAGACGTCGTGCGCGATGACGTCGCTGCCGCCAGCCGGCCGGGCAGCACCACCACAGCCCCGACGCCCGTTCTGCCTTCCTATCAGGTGCGCTCCTACCTGCTGCACTGCGAGCGCTCGACCGGTCAGCATCTTTTCGATCTGCTGCTGGACGCCGGCGCGGAGTTTCAGATCGACATCGACGGCTTCCGGTTCGAGCCCAACGGGTCATCGCGGCCGTAGCAGCGGTCAGCCCCAGAGGCCTGCGCCGACCAGGACAGCACGCGCCAAGAGCGGCTCGACGCCGGCCCGCATCGACCTCGGTCCGAACCGCCCGGCCGGTCCTTGGATCCCCAGCACCGCGACCAAGTCCCCGCTCCGATCGAGCACGGGTGCCGCTATAGCGTTGAGGTCGTCCTCGCGCTCGCCGATCGCCTGCGCCCAGCCGACCTCGCGGACGCGGGCGATCTCGTCGCCGAGTGCGGCGCGGTTGGTCACCGTCCGCTTCGTGTACGCGGCCAGCTCGCCGTCGGGGAGCTTGCCGCCCCACGCCAGGAAGACTTTGCCGGTTGCCGTCGCGTGGGCCACGCTGTTTCGACCGATTTCGGCGACGCTCCGGACCGAGTGCGGTCCCTGGGCGAGGTCGATCGTCATTAGTTCGTGGACACCCGGCAACGACAGGGTGCTGGTCTCGCCGGTCAGCGCGGCCAGCTCCTCGAGATGCCGGCGAGCGACCGAACGTACATCCAGCGAATCCCGGGCCACGCTCGCCAACTGCACCAGCCGGACGCCCAACCGGTAATGCCCGGTCGTCGGCTGGTGCTGGACGATGCCGTCCGCAGCGAGGGTCGCCAGCAGGCGCGAGACGGTGCTGATGTTGATACCGCTGCGGCGAGCGAGAGCCGTGGTCGTGCTTTCGCCGCCCGCCTCCGCGAGCGCGTCCAGGACAGCTATGGCCCGCCGGACCGAATCCACTGTCCGGACGGCTGGTCGGCCGGTACGCGGCATGTTAGTGTCGCTTTCATTAGTGGATATTCTATTTCCTCTGTGGCAATAACTTACAGCTCCATCCGACTCGTGTCGAGGTGATGACGAAATGGATCCCGAGCATTACTCCTACGTGATCATCGGCGCCGGCGTCCACGGCTTGTCCACTGCCTGGCACCTGGCCCGCGAGCTGCGTACCAGCGGCCGTGGCAGCGGGGCCGACATCGTCGTCCTGGACAAAGCGGGAGTCGCGGCGGGCGCCTCGGGCGTCGCGTGCGGTGTCATCCGAAACAATTACTTCCAGCCTGCGATGCGCGAGCTGATGGCTCATTCCGTGGGTATCTGGGAATCCGATCCAGAAAAGTTCTCATACCACCCGGTCGGTTATCTGCAGATCGCTCCCGAGGTCATGCGCCCGGGAGTGGAGCAGATCTACACCGAGCAGCAGGCCATCGGCTACGACTCCGAGTTGGTTCTGGGCAGCGGCGCCTGCAAGGCGTACCTGTTGGACATGTTCGCTGATTGGCAGGCACCAGGAACCGAGGTCGTGCTCCACGAGAAGCGCGGCGGATACGCGAACAACGTCGCATCGATGCGCGGGCTGGCTGCTAAGGCCGAGGCCGAAGGGGTGTCGATCCGCACCGGGGTTCGTGTCACCGGCGTGCGGATCGACGGCGGGGCAGTGACCGCCGTGCAGACCGATTCCAGTGAGATTCGCTGCGAACAGCTCGTGGTCGCGGTCGGCCCGTGGATTCGGGACGTGTGGGCGATGCTCGACCTGCCCGACCGCATCTCGGTGAAGGGGCTCGACGGCACGGTGCAAGCCGACCGCCCGATGTGGACCTACTGGGCATTGCAGGAGGGCACCCTCGACATGGATCCCCGCGAGTTCGTCGACAACCGTGGTCAGATGCCGCCCGTGCTGCACGTCGACTCGGATCAGCCGTTGTACGACGACGAGGACGGCACTCTGGTCACCGACAAGATGTGGGGCATCTACTACAAGCCGGACTTCGGCTTCGGCGGGGTGCAGGGCGGCGCCTCACCCGAGGTGGTCCACAAGCCTGCGGCCCAGGTCGCCGTCGACCCTTACGGTCACGCGAGTCCGGAGTTCGTTGTCGGCGAAGACTTCGTCCGGATGTGGACGTCCGCGCTGGCGCACTGCCAGAAGCGGTTCGAGGGGAAGCGGTCTTTGTACCGCCGCGAACCGTCCGGGGGCATCGGAGCGTTCACGCCGGACAGCTTCCCGGTGTTCGACCAGTTCCGGCAGAACTGCTACGTCATCGCCGATTCGAACCATGGCTACAAGATGATCGGGGTCGGCGCGTTGGTCGCCAAGGAGCTCCTCGGCGAACCGCAGGGACTGCTCGAGCCGTTCCGATTCGCCCGCTACGAGACGGGCCGCCTGCATCCGACCAGCAAGTCGCCGTTCCCCTGGAGCTGATCGGCCCGAGCATCAGTGGGGGCGCCAGGCCTGGCGCCGGGCCGGGCGGCGGCGAACTC
>Ga0075017_100000704_pt1 | contig 19199 bp, 13 predicted proteins | sample AleBraG_ABR_2012_FD_71475 | JGI IMG/M metagenome (GOLD analysis project Ga0075017, IMG submission 71475) | Freshwater sediment microbial communities in response to fracking from Pennsylvania, USA - Alex Branch Run_MetaG_ABR_2012 | ecosystem: Environmental > Aquatic > Freshwater > Creek >... | reverse complement strand
GAGATGGCCTTCAAACAACTTTCCCGATACATGAATGTTGACTCGCGGACTCGTAAACTTTGGGGGAAGCAAACGACTTTTCATTTCTCTCCTTCGCAGTCATTCGTTGGCAGAACATTCGTTCTTGTTGATAGTGATCCGTTTGAACAGATTTCGTTTTGTCATTCCGAATCGGGCCGAAGGCGCGGTGAGGAACCTGCTGTTCGTCCGGAGTGACAACTTTCAAACGCACTACCGTTTGTCATTTCAATCGAAGCTCGCGATCACGTCCTACTTCTCTTTGACGCGCCGAGTCGTGAATTCTTGCTGAGAGAGATGTAAAGAATGGTAATCAGGAGGGCAGCACTGCTGAGTAAAAAGCCAGGCACCGGGAACTCGCTGCACACGCAAGAGCCCGTTACCGTTGCTTCCTTCCGGACCTGGCGGGGTTGGCGAGAGTACGTCGCGCGAGACCGATGCCTGACTCAACATTCTAGCATTGGCGAACGAGCGTAGGGGCGGAGGCATTCCTCGGCCGCGCGAAACCACCGCCCGGACGAATGCGTCCGCGGCTACGTAGCCCACTCCCCGCCGGTGACCTTTGGTGCAAGAATTTCTCCGCCGAGCCTTCCTTTATTGCGCTCACTGTCGAACAATAGAATCTTCGCCCGCGATGGTGCGTTAGCCGGCGAGCTTCGCTCGCCTGGACAGCAGGGGGCGGCTGTCCCTACATAAGAATGTAATGTCTGAATCCGTCCAACCCGGCGTGATCCCGCTGCAGCGGGCCATCGATTTTTACTTTGAGATGGCGCTATATCTACTTGTGCTCACAGGATTTGGCACGCTCGCCAGTACCGGCGGCCTCGACTTACCTTCGATCATTCTGGTAGGCGCGGCGCTCGCTCTCCGCGGATTCCTTCTCGCCAAGCGCCGTCCCATCGTCATTTCCGAGCGCTGGACCACTCCCCTTTCCATCGCCTACTTCGTCTTCTTCGGCGCTGACTACTTCATCGTCTCGCACAGTTTTCTCCCCGCCACCATTCACCTCGCCCTGTTCGGTGTGGTCGTGCGGATGTTTTCGCTGCGCCGTGAGCGCGACTACATCATGCTGTCGATTCTCGCCTTCCTGATGCTGCTGGCGTCCGCCGTGCTGACAGTCGACAGCACATTCCTGTTCGCCTTTGTGGCGTTCATGCTGGTGGCCGTCGCCACCTTCGTCCTGATGGAGATGCGCCGCTCCGGACACGCTGCCAGCATTCAGGCCCGGCATACGAATGATCCCTTCGAGCATCGCAATCTGGCGTTCTCCTTGCTGCTGACTTCCCCGGCGCTGGTGCTGATGATCGTTCTCGGCGGCGCGCTGGTTTTTTTCCTGCTGCCGCGCATGTCAGCCAGCTATCTCGGCGGATACTCCTTCGGCACCGACTTCTCTTCCGGCTTCAGCGATCACGTGCAGTTGGGACAGATCGGCCAGATTCAGCAATCCACGGCCGTCGTGATGCACGTGCAGATCGATGGCGACACAACCGGCCGCTACGACCTGCATTGGCGCGGCGTGGCCCTGGCCAACTTCGACGGGCACACCTGGTCGAATCCGCAAGATCAGTTCATCCTGCAGCGCCGCGAAGATTCGAGCTTCGCCGTGCCGCGCTTTGATAATCCCGTGTTGCGCTCCTATGTCACCGCGAACCTGCGGCGCGAGCAGATGATTCACTATCGCGTGTTGATGGAGCCGGTCGGTACCAGCGTTTTCTTCCTGGCTCCCTGGGCACACAGCGTGAGCGGCACCTATCGCATGCTGGCCGCCGATTCTGCTGGGGCCATCTACGACTACGACGTGGCCCATGCCATCAGCCGCTATGAAGCCGACTCTGACATCGCCAAACCGGGCGCCGGGGAATTGCGGACTGCGGGAGCCGATTACCCTCCGCTGATTGCGGCAACTTATTTGCGCTTGCCAGCCGTCGATCCGCGCGTGCCGCAACTAGCTGCCAGCATTGCCGCCTCGGCGCAAAACGATTACGACAAGGCCTCGGCCATTGAGAACTACCTGCGAACCCGTTACGGCTACACCCTGGAGTTGCCCCGCACCAAGGTGAAGGATCCGATCGCAAATTTCCTGTTCGAGCGCAAGCAGGGCCATTGCGAATATTTCGCCTCCGCCATGGCCGTCATGCTGCGCACGCAGGGCATTCCGTCGCGAGTCGTCAACGGATTCCGCAGCGACGAATTCAATGACCTGACGGGCAATTACGTGGTCCGCGCCAAAGACGCGCACTCCTGGGTCGAGGCCTACTTTCCCGGATACGGCTGGCAGACCTTCGATCCCACTCCCGCTGGTAACGGCGGCACGCCCCAAGGCTGGTCAAGGCTCGCGCTCTATGTAGACGCCATGGCTTCCTTCTGGCGCGAATGGATTGTCAGCTACGACACCACGCACCAGTACGTGCTGGGGCAGGCCGCACTCACCGGCACGCGCGGCATGTGGGAGAAGGCGCGCCTCTGGGCCGGCACGCACTACGCGGCGATGCTGAAGTGGGCCGAGCACAGCCAGGATCGCGTCGAGCGCTCGCCCGCCAGATGGACAATCCTCGGCGGAGCTACCATCCTGGGGCTGCTGCTTCTCGCCAATCTGGGCCGTATGGCCCGCTGGCTGCGCGAAAAGTGGCTGCAGGCCAATCCCAAGCGTTTGCCCGAGCAGGTTGCTGCCATGTGGTACACGCGCATGTCGCGGGTGTTGGCGCGACGTGGAGTGCAAAAATCTCCCGCGCACACACCGCAGGAATTCGTGAACAGGATCGCAGACGCGCGGCTGCGCGAACCGGTGGCCCACTTTACCGCAGTCTACGAGTCCGCGCGCTTTGGCAATTCCGCCGACGCCGCGCAGAAGCTGCCGGAGCTGTTTGAGGAAGTAGAACTGGCAGCCCGAGGGAAGTAGTGGTTGAGATTTGTATTCCTAGAATCTCCAGAATGCGCCGCCGCCCACGAAGAAATTGTGCTGCCGCGACTTTCCTGTCGGGGCTAGCGGGAAATCCGGTTCGCCCGACCAGAAATCGCGCACTTCGCCGCGCATGCTGAGACTCTTCCAGACCTTCACATCCAGCCCAATGCCACCTTCAAGCACGAATCCGGTGGTCGACTTCCCCGGGTTGGCGCCACTAAAAATCAGCATGCTGCTTTCGCTGAAATGGCCGAATCCGGCGCCCAAGCTCACCCATGGGGAAACGGCAGTCGTGGGAAACAGATTTACGCGCGCCGCCGGCGTAATGAAAAAAGACTTCAGATCGGTCGGCACTCCCGCAAAAGGATAAGCTCCGGCATTCAAGTCAATGTCGCGGTTGTACACGCCCACGACTTCGCCGGCGAGCGAGTAGATGGGTGTGATCAGAAAACGGTGCGCGTACTCGCCCTCAAAGGCGAGGCTCTTGCCGAAGTGGATGGTTGGGTCAAAGAACGTTGCACCCTTGATGCCCTGGTCACTGATGAAGGTGCGGCCAAGCGCGCCGCCGACCTCGTTTTTTTCGTCCTGTGCCGCCGCCAACATCGTCAGCATCGTTATCGCAGACAGGACCGCAATCCAGAGCCTTGTTCCAGACATATTTCGCTCCTGCTAGGTTCCAAGTTGTTACGGCGGTAAGACATAGCCTAGCACGCCAACGGCACTTTTGAATCTCACAGGTACACCCGAATCTGTGACTATTGTGATGCCCCGGGGAAATCAGGTGGCAGAGGGCCGGGTAGCCGCCGGTTGAATCCCGCGCGAATGCTAAGATTGATGGATCCCATGCCATTGAAGGAACTCACCGCCACAGGCCCGGCCGAATCCGTGAAATCGAAATCTTCAGGCAATCCGCGGAGCGAGAGCCCGCAGGCTGCCCAGAAGGTCGGATTCGTCAGCCTCGGTTGCCCGAAAAACCTCGTCGACAGTGAGGTCATGATGGGCCTGCTGGCCCGCGCCGGCGCGGAACTGACGCCCCGCGCCGAAGACGCCGACGTAATCGTCGTAAATACCTGCTCGTTCATCGAGAGCGCGCAACAGGAGTCGATCAATACGATCCTCGAAATGGCTGCGCACAAGGCCACCGGCAAGGCGAAGAAGTTGGTGGTCGCCGGATGCCTGGTCGAGCGCTTCCGCGATCAGATTCGCAAAGACATTCCTGAAGTCGACGCCGTAGTGGGGACCGGAGAGCTGGAAAACATTCTGGCTGCATCAGGAGTCGCGCCCTCTTCTCCCCAGTCAGACTCGCCGTTCGTGATTCTCACTTCGCGTCCCGAAGGCGACGCCCGGGCCGCTCAAGGCCGCTTCTCCCGCGAATCGTGGGACGGCGCGGTCAGCGATCTGCCCAACTATCTCTACGATGACGCCACGCCGCGCATTCTGGCCACTCCGCGGCACATGGCCTACATCAAAATTGCCGAGGGCTGCGATCATCCCTGCACCTTCTGCATCATCCCGCAATTGCGCGGACAGTTCCGCTCGCGCCGCTTCGAGTCCGTAATCGCCGAGGCCGAACGACTGGCGCAGTGCGGCGTCCGCGAAATTACGCTCATCGGCCAGGACACCACCTGCTACGGCGAAGACTTCGGCCTGAAAGACGGCCTGGCGCTGCTGCTCGAAAAATTAGCGCACATCGACGACCTGCGCTGGATTCGTTTTCTCTACGCCTATCCCAACAAGATCACCGGCAAGCTGCTCGAGACGATCGCCCAGCACGAAAAGATCTGCTCTTACATGGACGTGCCTCTGCAACATGCCTCCGCCTCAGTGTTGAAGCGCATGAAGCGCGGCGGCGGCGCTGACGTATTTCTACGATCGATCGCTAAGATGCGCCGCACCATCCCCGACCTGACGCTGCGCACCTCGTTCATCGTCGGTTTCCCTGGCGAGAGCGAAAAAGAATTCGAAGAACTCTGCGACTTCGTCCGCGAAGCCCGGTTCGACTGGATGGGCGCCTTCGCCTACTCCGACCAGGAAGGCGCGGCGGCCTATGCTCAAGAAAAGAAGCTACCGGCGCGTGAGATCGAGCGCCGCCGCAAGCACTTGATGAGCATTCAGCGCCAGATCAGCAAGAAGAAAAAGAAGGCGCTGGTGGGCCGGGAATTCGATCTCCTGCTCGAAGGCGAATCCGACGAGAGCGATCTGCTGCTCGAAGGCCGCACCCCCATGCACGCCCCGGAGATCGACGGCAAAGTGTTCGTCAACGATTTTCCGGAAGACACCGTGCCGCAGAAGGGCGAGTTTTATCGCTGCCAGATCACCGAGGCCCACGACTACGACCTGGTCGCCAAAATCTTGTAAGTCGCGCAATCTTCTACAATGAACCTATGGCGCAGAAGCGCAAGCTGAAGTTGCATTGCCCGATCTGCAAGAAAGTGGTCAAGAACACCGACCCGGATTTCCCTTTCTGCAGCGACCGTTGCCGGATCATCGATCTCGGCAAATGGGCCAGCGGCGGCTACGTCATTTCATCGCCAGTGACCGACGCAGACGAACCCATTCGCGACCGTAATCCCGAAGATCCCGAGGATGAATCGTGAAGCAACAAAATCCGGTCGCCCCAATCGCGCAGTCCCACCGTAGCGCCGGCGTCCTGCCGGCTGTCGCGGAGACTGCCCTGAGCGAGGTCGAAGGGGCTCGCCCCCGCAGCCCGCTCTGGGCCACTCTCACCGCCACCTTCTTCGGAATCGGCTACTTGCGTCCCGGCCCGGGCACGTGGGGATCGGCGGTGACGGTCGCGCTCTGGGCGGCTTTGGCCTACGCGCTCAACCCCGTGCTGCGCACTCCGATCGCAATTGCGATCGCGGCCTTCGTCATCCTTATCGGCATTCCCGCTGCGACTCTCGTCGCCCGCGCATCATCCAATAAAGACCCGCAATTCGTGGTCATCGACGAAGTTGCCGGGCAACTGATCACTTTGATCGCTGCCCCGCTGGGTTGGAAAACCTTTTTGGCGGGTTTTATACTTTTTCGAGCGTTCGATATCGTAAAGCCGCCGCCGGTGCGGCAACTCGAACACCTGCCCGAAGGCATGGGGATCGTGATCGACGACGTGGCGGCGGGCTTCTACGCATTCGCGGTGATGCAATTTTTACTGCGCTTTGGTCTACTAAAATAGTACTTGGCATTCTTCATGGGATTTTCCGATCGCATCCTCGGCAAGAAAAACGTCAACGGCGGCCCGCACATCGAAGCGGTTGCTCCGGCGCTGGCCCTTGTCGGCGGCGAAATCCGCATCACCGGCTCAGGTCTGCGCCCGCAGGAGTACGAGCGCCCGAGAGTGCAATTTGGCCAGACAGAAGGCTCGGTCGTTGTCAGTTCCGACGGATTTCTGGTCGCACGTGTGCCCGAAGGAGCAACCTCAGGCCCCGTGGTGGTCGCCACTGACGGCCACGTCAGCAATTCGCACACCGTAAGAGTCGCCGTTCCGATCGCGGATAGTCTGCATCCGGTCACGAACCCCGCGCTCGACTCCGAAGGCAACATCTACGCCACGTTCTCCGGCTCGCGCGGGCAAAAAGTGCCCATTGCCATCCTCAAAATCGATACCAACTACACCGTCAAGCCGTTCGTCGTCGAAATGATGAACGCCACCTCGATCGCCTTCGACCGCCAGGGCCAGATGTACGTTTCGTCGCGCCACGACGGCGCGGTGTACCGCGTCGCACCCAACGGCACCATGACCACCTACGCCGAAGGCATGGGAGTCGCCACCGGCATCGCATTCGATCGCGAACAAAATCTCTACGTAGGCGACCGCAGCGGGACCATTTTCAAGATTGGAAAGGACCAGCAAGTCTTCGTCTTCGCCACGCTCGAGCCCAGCGTTTCCGCCTATCACCTGGCGTTCGGGCCCAACGGCGATCTGTTTGTCACCGGACCGACCACATCAAGCTTCGACCGCGTCCACAAGATCGATCCCAACGGCAACGTGAACACTTTCTACAAGGGCCTGGGCAGGCCGCAGGGCTTGGCTTTCGACGTCGACGGCAACCTCTATGTAGCAGCTTCCTTGTCCGGCAAACGCGGAATCGTAAAGATCACTCCGGACGCCAACGCCAGTCTCGAAGTCGCCGGACACGGATTGGTCGGCCTCGCGTTCGCCCCCGGGAGATCTGTCATTCTCGCAACCACGAATGCCGTCCACCATCTCTCGTGGAACATTCAGGGATTACCGCTGCTGCCGGAGTAATTCTCGTGATCCTCTGTGTCCTCTGTGCTGAGCATCATTTAAACTGCTAAGGCGTGAATGCCGAAATCATTGCGGTAGGCTCCGAACTCCTCACTCCCCACCGCATGGACACGAACTCGCTCTACCTCACCGACCAACTCAATCTGCTGGGCGTAGATGTCATCTTCAAGAGCGTAGTCGGCGACAATTTGCAGCGCCTGGTCGCCGCCGTACAGCACGCACTTTTTCGCTCCGATATCCTGCTCTTCAGCGGCGGCCTTGGCCCCACAGAAGACGACCTCACGCGCGAAGCCCTGGCCGAAGCACTCGGCCTGCAACTCCACCGTGATCCCGAAATCCTGCGCAACCTTGAAGAGCGCTTCGCCTCCCGCGGCTGGAAGATGGCCGCCAACAACGCCAAGCAGGCCGATGTCCTCGATGGCGCCACCTCTCTTCCCAATCCCAACGGCACCGCCCCCGGACAGTGGCTCTGCGGCCAGTTCGACGGACGCGAGCACATGATCGTACTCCTGCCGGGTCCACCGCATGAGCTCAAGGCGATGTTTGAAGGCGAAGTCCGCCCCCGGCTTCGCGACAAGGTTCCTCCCGCTTTTCTCGCCGTTCGCACCATCAAAGTGGCCATGCTCGGCGAATCTCATGTGGACGCGCGGGTCGCTCCGATCTACAAGCGGTATCCAGACGTCGATACGACCATCCTCGCCGGTGCGGGCGAAATTGAACTCCACTTCAAAAACCGCGGTGCCACACTGGAAGAAGCTCAGCAAAAGGTCGACGAAGTGGCCGGACTGGTGGAAGACGAACTGGATGATGCTGTCTACTCCCGCGACGGCCAATCGCTCGAGCAGATCGTCGGCTACTGGCTCCAGATGCGCGGAGCCACTGTGGCGGTCGCGGAATCGTGCACCGGAGGCCTGCTGGCCGAGCGCATCACGTCGATCAGCGGCAGTTCGCGATATTTCCTGGGAGGCGCGGTCGTCTACTCCAACCAACTGAAGACCGAATTCGCGGGCGTTCCCTCCGATATGATCGAACGCCACGGGGCGGTCAGCCGGGAAGTTGCGGCCGCGCTGGCGGAAGGCATTCGCTATCGTACCGAAGCGACGTTAGGCGTGGGCATCACCGGCGTGGCTGGACCGGGCGGCGGCACCGCAGAAAAGCCGGTGGGCCTGGTGTTTCACGCGGTGGCCACCGATCGCGGCACCGAAGTCGTCCAGCGCAATTTCGCCGGAGACCGCAAGCGCATCCGCCGCTTCGCCAGCACCATGGCACTCGATATGGTGAGAAGGAAGTTGATGTAAGGCAGCTATGAGCTATGAGCGATGAGCCATGAGCTATGAGTCTCATAACTCATAAGTCGTAGCCAATGGCTCGTAGCTCATAGCTCGCAGCTCTATGCGCCTCTTCGTCGCCCTCGACATTGACGAGTCTATCCGCGAACGGATCGCGCGTTTCGCGGAAGGCGTCAGCCCGTTTGCTCCCGACGCCCGCTGGGTAAAGCCGGAATCGCTGCATGTCACCCTCAAGTTCATCGGCGAACAGCCCGATGCTGCTCTCGCCCCACTCAAGCAAGTGTTGGCCAGCGTCAGCGAAACTGCCATCGAAATTCAATGTCGCGGTTACGGATTTTTTCCGACCGCAAAGTCTGCGCGAGTTTTCTGGGTGGGCCTGCAAGCCGGCCCCGAACTGGCCGCATTGGCGCGGGCAGTCGACCAGGCAACAGCGGCGCTCGGTGTGCCCAAAGAAGACCGCGCCTTCAGCCCGCATCTCACGTTGGCTCGCGGAACAGGTGGCTCTGGTTCGCCAGGACGGCTCAAGGGTGACGGCCCCAACCGCGCATTTCAGCGCCTGCAGGATAAGCTCTCCGCCCTGCCCGCGCCGGAGTTTGGCGCCATGACCGCCCGCGAGTTCTTTTTGTATCAGAGCCAACTTTCACCGAAAGGATCGACGTACACCAAGCTCGGGCGCTTCGCCTTACAGTAAGATCCGTTCCCCATTTCTCGGGCGATTTGTGCGCCAGAAGTGGGGTACCATGCAATCATTGCCAGCTCGTTACCTTGTCGAACACACTCATCATCATCGGCGCAGGCTACCTTCTGGGATCCATTCCTTTCGGATATCTGTTGGTCCGCTTTGTCCGGGGCGAAGATGTGCGTAGCAGCGGCAGTGGCAACATCGGCGCTACCAACGTCGCCCGCAAGTCTCCCGCACTCGGCGTGCTGACGCTGCTTCTCGATGCGCTCAAGGGATTCGCCGCGGTAATGCTGGCGATCTGGCTTTCGCAGCGTGGCTCGGCATGGACTAACGCTTACCCCGCCATGTCACTGGCCGCACTGTCGGCGGTAGCCGGCCATGTCTTCCCCGTCTGGCTGAAATTTCGCGGCGGCAAAGGCGTCGCCACCGGACTCGGCGCTTTCGCCCTCATCGCGCCCAAAGCAGTCCTGATCGCCGCGGCCATCTTCCTGATTCTGGTTCTCGTCTCCCGCTACGTTTCCTTGGGATCCGTCGCCGCGGTCGCCATGTTCCCGTCTCTCGCCTGGTCTCTGCACGAATATGGAAACGTATGGTCGGCCCTCGCCTTCATGACCCTGGCCTCGCTGCTCATCGTTCTCAAGCATCGTGCTAACATCGTCCGCTTGCTTACGGGAACTGAAAATCGCCTGGGCCGCAAACCGCCTCCACCTGCTGATGGCCCGTCGGAGCGAACTCTATGAGCGACATCGCCGTCATTGGCGCGGGCGCGTGGGGCACGGCACTCGCCATTGTTCTTGGGCGCAAAGGCACGCACCGCGTTCGGCTCTGGGCGCATGAGACAGAGGTGTGCGATTCGATTGCCAAGCGGCGCGTCAATGAGCAGTTCCTGCCGGGCCGCGAGATTCCAGCATCAGTCTTAGTGACCGGCGACCTTTCAACCGCGCTCGGAGCTGCGCAGATTCTGGTGAGCGTAATGCCCTCGCAGCACTGCCGCCGGCTCTTCGAGCGCATTCGTCCCCTGATCCCCGCCCAGGCGCTGATCGTCACGGCTACCAAAGGCCTGGAAGAAGGCTCGCTGCTCCGCATGAGCGAAGTAATTGCGGGCGTCTTTAACCGTGACGGCGCAGCCCCGCCACCCATCGGCGCTCTCAGCGGACCCTCATTCGCGCAGGAAGTCGCCCGAGGAGATCCGACGGCCATCACCATCGCCTCGCAAGACGCCACGCTCTCACGCACGGTGCAGCAGGAATTCAGCGATCCCAGCTTTCGGGTCTATACCAACAGCGACGTGATCGGCGTCGAGCTCGGCGGCGCGCTCAAGAACATTGTCGCCATCGCCGCCGGCATTTGCGACGGCCTCGGCCTGGGTCACAACTCAGTCGCCGCCCTGATCACCCGCGGCCTGGCCGAAATGACGCGCCTGGCCGTAGCCTGCGGTGGCCGAGCAGAAACCATGGCCGGACTCGCCGGCCTCGGCGACCTGGTTCTGACCTGCACAGGAGGCCTCTCCCGCAATCGCAGTGTGGGGGTCGAGCTCGGCCGCGGCAAGAAGTTGCCAGAAATCATCGCCGGCATGCACGGCATGGTCGCCGAGGGCGTTTTCACCACCAGCGCCGCCGTTGGCCTCGCCCATGCGCGAGGCGTGGAAATGCCCATCACCCAGCAAATGCACGAAATCCTGCATGAAGGAAAATCGCCAAAAGAAGCGATTCAACAGCTGATGACCCGCAGCGGAAAGAGCGAACTTGCCGCCGGATAGGTTTGCCCCTGTGGTCCTCTGTGCCCTCTGTGGTGAAAGCTCTTTATCTTCCAAACCCCGCGCCAAGAGGCACCTGTAACGGGTACTTTGGTAATGACGACCTGGCCAGCTTTTCGCGATTCCGCTCCACTCCCCCGATAAAATCTGAGTACAGCCTTGCAAGCCGCCGCCACTTCGCTTTCGGCGTCTACGATTTGAGTGAAGGGAGAGCTTTGTCCTCCAGCGCTTCAAACCACGCACGTATTCCGATCCTGTACCTGATCCTGGGCGTGCTTCTGGTGATCAGCATCGTGCCGATGTATTTCTACTCGGCGCAGGTCGAGGCCATCAACCGCGACCGGCTGAAGACCAATGAGATGCTGCTGCAGAACACGGTGACGCGCTCGTTGGCCGACGACCTTTCGCAACACGAGCGCTCCCTGCACACGATGTTGGCCAACCTATCCTCCTCGATGCAAGTGGCCAGCGGCGGGGATTTCGGCGGCAAGAACATCGAAGCACCCGAACTGCGAGCGCTGCTGGAGAACTTCGTTTCCTCTTCCGACGAGATCGCCTACGCGACCCTGCTGAACTCTGAGGCGAAGGGCATCTCCGCCGGCCGTATCGTCCCCGACGCCTTTCTGAATCGCGAGTTGGAGCGTGCCTACTCCGCCGCCCGCGACGGACGCGTCTATAACGGTCAGGCCCTCGTCGTCGGAGAAGGCAAGTCGGCGCACACGGTCTTTCTGGTCAGTTCTCCTGTGAAATACGGGGCGCGATTTCTGGGAATGATTGCCTCAGTGGTCGACCTGCAATTCCTGATTCGCCGCCTGCAGGAAGTCAGCGGCGGCGGCCTGACGCCTTACGTCATCGATTCCCAGGGCCGCCTGGTGGCCGCAGCCACGCCCGAATTTGCCACAGGTCAAGACATGAAGGGACTCGAGATTGTGCGCAACTTTGTCGATGGCGGCAATCGCGCGCAGTTGGCTGCAACCAAAGAATTCACGGTCGACAGCAAATCCGAACATGTTGAAATGCTCGGCACCTATAGCCCGGTCACCTCGCTCGACTGGGCGGTCGTCGTGCAGAAACCGCGGCGCGACGCCTACCGCGGAGTCTATGAAATGCAGCGCACCGCTCGTCTTCTGGCCGCGCTGGCGGTGCTCCTTAGCGTCGGAGTCAGCATCTTCGCCGCGCGCCGCATCACCAATCCGCTGCGCATTCTTACGCAATCCAGCCGTGCGCTCGCCCGGGGAGATTTTTCCCAGCGCGTTCGTCTCTGGAGCCGCACCGAAATTGGAGAGCTCGCCGACACTTTCAATACCATGTCCGACGAGCTTGAGCGCTACATCGAAGACCTCAAGCGGGCTGCCGACGAGAATCGCGCCCTGTTCATGGGCTCCATCCAGATGCTCGCCGGCGCCGTCGACGAAAAAGACCCCTATACGCGCGGCCACTCCGACCGAGTCACACGCTATTCCCTGCTAATCGCCAAAGAAATGAAATTACCCGCGACCTTCCTTGAGACCCTGCAGATTTCCGCCCAGCTTCACGACGTGGGCAAGATCGGCATTGAAGATCACATCCTCAAAAAGCCGGGGGCGCTGACCGCAGAAGAATTCGAGGTAATGAAGACGCACACCACGAAGGGAGCAAATATCCTGCGCCCAGTGCCGCAACTGGCTGAGATGCTGCCCGGCATCGAGTTGCACCACGAGGCCCTCGACGGCCGCGGATATCCCTACGGTCTACACGGAGATCAAATTCCGCTGCTGGCCCGCGTGATCGCCGTAGCCGATACCTTCGACGCGTTGACCACGAACCGTCCATACCAGCAGGCACACACGCCGGAGCAGGCGCTGCAGATTATTCAGAATTTAGCCGGAAAGCGTCTCGATCCCGACGCGGTCGCCGCACTGCTTGCCGTCTACGCCCGCGGCGAGATTCGCATTCAGCGTTTCACCATCAAAAGGCCGGTCCTTCATGCCCCGGCCGCTGGTTCGGGCGAAGCGGCTCCCAATCCTTCGTCTGCACCCGCCCCGATCTCCGCCGCCACCGCCGCTCTGGAACGCACCCGCGTCTAAACGCCGATTCTCCGTCCCGTTCAGGCCGGCAAAAAGTTTCTCACAGAGCCGCCACCCGCCTTTGCACCAGAAGAAAATACAGGGCCACCAGAATGAGCAGGAGACCGTTCACCCCAAGTACCACAGGCACGGTGAACATCGGAACCAGCCATCCCGAAACCAGATTGCCCATCGGCATTCCACCGCGGAACGCGCAGTTATAGACGCTCATCACCCGCCCGCGCATTTCGTTCGTCGTGATCAACTGTACCAGCGACGTTACGGTTGCAAAGACCGCCATCATCGAAGCGCCCACCACCACCAGCATTGCGTAGGAAAAGGGCAGGAACTTCGACAGCGAAAATCCAGAGATCCCGATCCCGAGGCAAATCAGCATGGTCAGCGCGAACCGGCCTTTGTTCGAGATGTTTCCTTTCCCTGCCACCCCCAGCGACCCGATAATCGATCCCACCCCCATCAGCGAAAGCAAATTCCCATATGTCTCCGGACCGCGACGGAAGATGTCTTTCACGAACACAGGGATGTAAGTCCGCATCGGCATGCTCAAAAATGTCATCAGGAACGCCAGAACAATCAACGCCTCCATCGATCCTTGTTGTCGGAGGAAGCTGATTCCCTGCTTCAGGCTGTTGACCATCGACTCTTTCGATTTCTCTGGCATGAAGCGCGCCGTGATCATCGAGAGCGAAATAAGGGGAGCAAGGAATGAAAGCGCGTTCAGGCCAAAGCACCACTTTTCCCCAAACCGGGCCAGAGTAATTCCGGCCAGCGCCGGTCCCACCGTCACCGCCAGGTTGAACTGGATCGAATTCAGCGCGATCGCATTCGGCATGTCTTCACGATCGACCAGCGTCGGAATCAGCGCCGAATATGCCGGCCCGCCAAACGCCTGCGCAAATCCCGAGACAAACGACAGGCACAAAATCTCCCACACCTGCACCAGGCCCAGCACCACCAGCACGGTCAGAATGCCCGCGCTTGCCATCTGGATGTACTGCGAGACCATCAGAATCTTGCCCCGCTCGGCGCGGTCCGCGACCACCCCGCCAATCAGCGAGAACAGGAAGATCGGAATGCCCGCCAGAAACTGGTCCAGCCCCAAAAGAAATGACGAATGGCTCAAGCGGTAGATCAGCCATCCCTGCGCCACAATCTGCATCCACGTGCCGATGCTCGACGTGCACGCCCCAATCCACATCAGGCGGAAATCGCGATATTGAAATGCTTTGAAGACTCTGCGGAGCGTCGAAGTTTGCATGTAGTCGAAGCGGGCTCTGGAAACGAATACCTATCTTCGCACGGACGGGGCTCCCAGCCTTCCGTTAGCAGGAAAGCAAGTTAATCGAACAATTTAGGCCGACCCGGAGCCGCACCGCACAACCCCGCATCTTTGGATTCCGCACCTGCCGCCCACGACTCGCAAAGTAATCAGGTAAGGTCAGACACGCTTGCCGTACAGGTGAGCCGCTACCCGGGGACAGAAAAATGCACCCGCACGTGAAGAAACAGCAGAATTCACGGTCAGTACAGTCGGGCTCGAAGCCGAAAGCTCCGAGCCCGCTTGCATACTATTTCGTTCGTCCGCCTTCGACCTTCAAGGCCTCGGCAGCCGCCGCTTGCGCTGCCGCCAAACGCGCCGTCAATACGCGGAAGGGTGAGCAGGAAACATAGTTCAAACCGGTCTTATAGCAGAACTCCACCGACGAAGGCTCGCCGCCGTGTTCGCCGCAGATTCCCACTTTCAGGTTCGGGCGCGTCTTACGCCCGCGCTCGGTCGCCATCTTCACCAGTTGTCCCACGCCTTCCTGGTCGAGCGCGGCGAACGGGTCCTGCTTCAGAATTCCTTCCGCAAGATACGTTGGCAGAACTTTGTTGACGTCATCGCGCGAGAAGCCGAACGTTGTCTGCGTCAGATCGTTGGTGCCGAACGAGAAGAATTCGGCTTCCTTCGCGATCTCATCCGCCACCAGCGCCGCCCGCGGCAACTCAATCATCGTGCCAACCAGATATTCGACTTTGCTTCCCTTCTCTTTGAACACTTCCTCGGCCACACGCCGCACGATCGCTCCCTGGTTCGCCATTTCCTTTACCGTGGCGACCAGCGGAATCATGACCTCCGGAAGCACCTTGATTCCCTTCTTCGTACAGTCCACCGCAGCCTCGAAAATCGCCCGCGCCTGCATCTCCGTAATCTCGGGATACGTGATGCCCAGCCGGCAGCCACGATGTCCGAGCATGGGATTGAACTCGTGCAATTGTTCGACTCGGGCGAGAAGCGGAGGCAGTGCTTTCTTCAAATCGCCCACGCTCTTTACGCCGTAGTCCTTATACTTCGTGACCAGTTCTTTCTTCTGTTTCGCGCTGTACGACGAAAGCAGCGCGATATCCACCATCAACTCCTCGCGCCGGGGCAGGAATTCGTGCAACGGTGGGTCCAGTGTGCGGATCGTTACCGGCAGTCCGTCCATCGCCTTGAATACTCCGGCAAAATCCGCCCGCTGCAGCGGCAGAAGTTTTTTCAGCGCCGTGCGGCGATCTTTCTCATTGTCCGCAAGAATCATGGCGCGCATATGCCCGATTTTCTTCTCGCCGAAGAACATATGCTCGGTGCGGCACAGCCCGATGCCCTCCGCTCCGAACGCTCGCGCCTGCACGGCATCGCGGGGAATGTCGGCATTGGCCCGCACCTTCATCGTGCGATGAGGATCGGCCCACTCCATGAACTTCTGCAGCTCCGGATCGTCTGGTGACGGGTCGAGGGTTCCCAGCTTGCCCTTGATCACGCGGCCGGTAGTGCCGTCGAGTGAAATCCAGTCGCCTTCTTTGAAGACCTGCCCCTTCACCCGCATCTCGCGAGCTTTTTCGTTGACGTCGATATCGCCCGCGCCCGCCACGCAGCACTTGCCCATGCCGCGCGTCACGACCGCCGCATGGCTCGTCATGCCGCCGCGCGAAGTCAGAATGCCCTTCGCTACTTCCATGCCGTGAATGTCTTCCGGCGTCGTCTCCGCGCGCACCAGAATCACCGGCTTCTTCGTCGCGTCGTGTCCCGCCATCTTCACTGCTTCATCCGCGGTGAACACGATCTGACCAACCGCCGCACCGGGCGATGCCGGCAAGCCCGTCGCCAGCACTTCGATCTTCGTGCTCTTCTCATCCAGCCGTGGCACCAGAAAGTCATACAGCTGATTCGGCTCAACCCGGAAAATTGCTTCTTCCTTCGTGATCAAGCCTTCCTCCACCATCTGAATCGCCACCCGCACCGCCGCAAGCCCAGTTCGCTTGCCGTTGCGCGTTTGCAGCATGTAGAGCTTGCCGTCCTGGATGGTGAACTCGAAATCCTGCATGTCCTTGTAGTGCTTCTCCAGCCGCGTGGTAATTGCGCGGAGCTGGTCGTAGACATGCGGCATGATCTTCTGCAGTTCGAGAATCGGCACCGGTGTGCGCACGCCGGAAACCACATCCTCGCCCTGCGCGTTCATCAGAAATTCGCCGTAGAACTCGTGCGTCCCGGTCGCCGGATTGCGCGTGAAGCCCACGCCCGTCCCGCTGGTGTCGCCCAGGTTGCCGTACACCATCGCCTGGACGTTGACCGCGGTGCCCAGCATGTCATCAATGTTATTAATGCGCCGATAGTGCTTCGCCCGATCGTTCTGCCACGAGCGAAACACCGCGTCTCGCGCCATGACAAGCTGCTCATGCGGATCCTGCGGGAAGTCGCGCTTGGCGTGCTTCTTCACGACCTTCTTGTACTCGACGATGACTTCCTGGAGATCCTTGGCGGTCAGATCGGTATCGAATTTGGTCTTGCGTTGTTTCTTCTTGGCGTCGAAGACCTCATCGAATGCCGGCTTCTCAATGTCGAGCACGACGTTGCCGAACATCTGAATCAGCCGCCGGTAGGAATCTGCCGCGAACCGCGGATTGTTGCTGCGCTTGGCCAGCGCTTCCACGCTCTTGTCGTTCAGACCGAGATTGAGGATCGTATCCATCATGCCCGGCATGGAGAACTTCGCGCCCGAGCGCACGCTCACCAGCAGCGGATTCTCGCCCGTGCCCAGTTTCTGCCCCTGCAGAGCTTCCAACTTCGCCAGCGCTTCGTCCATCTGCTTGTCGACATCACCCGACAGGCCACCGCGCATGTATTCGCGGCACGCTTCGGTCTGGATGGTGAATCCCGGAGGAACCGGCAAGCCGGCATTGGTCATCTCGGCCAGGCCCGCGCCCTTGCCGCCGAGTACGTCTTTCATCTTGCCGTTGCCATCGGCCTTGCCGCCGCCGAAAAAGTAAACATACTTGGTTGAGGATTTCTTCGATTCCTTCACTTCAGTTTCGGGGAGTGTCATGGTCGCCATATGAGTCCTTCGTTTCTAGATTTTCTAAACTTGAATCTGAAACTTGATCCTGCACTCTTCTGAACTTGGGTGGCGCAGCGCTTCAGCGCTGCGAAAAGCGTTCTAAATAGACTAGAGCTTTAGCCCCTGAGGGCACTTCAACTCCCGGGCACCCTTATTTTTCGGTCACGATCTCCGAAAAATCCGCGATCGTGGAAAATTCGCTCAACAACTTCTGCAGCAGCGCCAGTCGGTTCGCCCGCACCCGCTCATCCTCGACCATCACCATGACCTTGTCGAAGAATTTATCGACAGGCTCACGAGCGGTCGAGAGCAACCGCAGAGCGTCCAGGTACGACCCGCGATGCCGATACTCCGCGATCTTCGGCCCAGCCTTCTCCAGATACGCAATCAATTCCTTTTCTTCCTCGGCCGAGTCCGGCAGAGGCTCGGGTTGCATCGCCACGCGGATATTCTTCTCCTCTGCCTGCTTCAAAATGTTGCGAATTCGTTTGCAGGCCGCGCCAATGGCCTGAAACTCCACCATGTGCAGCACCTGCTTCAAAGCCTCCGACCGTTCCACCGCGTCCACTACATCATCGGCGTCGGCAGCAAGCACCGCCTTGGCCACGCTGTGCGAATAACCGCGAACGTCGCGCAGATAGAATTCCAGCCGCTCGCGGAAAAACGTCTGCAGCGACTCCATGAACTTCTCGGCATCGACAAACTTCTTCTCTGCCTCCGAGCGCTGATATCCCGCGCGCGCATCGCTCATCATCTCGTCGAGCTTCAACGGCAGCTTCTTTTCGGCGATGACCTTCACAATCGCATTCGCCTGCCGCCGCAGCGCAAACGGATCCTTCGATCCGCTCGGCACCAGCCCCAGCGCAAACATCCCGGCGATCGTATCGGCCTTGTCACCGATCGAAAGCACTGCGCCCTCCATTGACCGGGGCACGTCATCGTCGGTCGATTCCGGCTTGTAGTGATCGTAAATGGCATCGGCGACGGCCATGCGCGTCGCCTCCGGCAGGCTCGGATCCAGCTGCTGCACCCGCGCATACAGCCCGCCCACGATTCCCTGCAACTCGGTAAACTCTTTCACCAACTCCGCCGTCAGGTCCGTCTTTGCCAGGCACGCGGCCTTGTGAACCACGCCCGGACGCACCGCGATCCCCGCCTCCTTCAGCTTTTCATTCAGCCAACTGCACAAGCGCTGCACGCGCTGCGTTTTCTCATAATAGCTGCCCAGATCTTTCTGGAAGGTCACGTGACGAAGCAGTTCCAGCCGCTCCAGCAGAGGCTTCTTCTGATCCGTCTCCCAGAAGAAACGCGCATCGTTGAACCGCGCCCGCAAGACGCGCTCGTTGCCGTGACGAATCAACCCCTGCGGATCGCTATCCGTGTTCAGCACAGCCAGAAAATGCGGCGCCAGCTTGCCCGACGCGTCTTCCAAAGCAAAATACTTCTGATGATCGCGCATCACCGTGACCAGCACTTCTTCCGGCAGAGCCAGAAACTGCGGATCAAAGCTGCCCAGAATGACCGAAGGAAATTCGGTGAGGTTCACCACAGAATCGAGCAGGGGAGCATCTTCCCGCCAACGCGCGCCAGGAATCGTACGCGTAGCCACATCCAGCGCCTTGCGTATCTGCTGCTCGCGCTCCGCCCGGCCCAGCACCTTCACCGCCCGCAGCGAATCGACATAGGACGACCCAGCCCGCGGAATCACCACAGCGCCATCGGACAAAATTCTGTGCCCGCGCGAAATCTTGCCCGCGGCAACGCCGTCGAACTCAAGCGGAATCGCGTCACCATCCAGCATCGCCACCAGCCATCGCACCGGACGCACGAAGCGTTCATTCGGCTTGCGCCAGTACATGTTTTTCGGCCAGTAAATGCC
>Ga0075017_100000703_pt1 | contig 19199 bp, 15 predicted proteins | sample AleBraG_ABR_2012_FD_71475 | JGI IMG/M metagenome (GOLD analysis project Ga0075017, IMG submission 71475) | Freshwater sediment microbial communities in response to fracking from Pennsylvania, USA - Alex Branch Run_MetaG_ABR_2012 | ecosystem: Environmental > Aquatic > Freshwater > Creek >... | reverse complement strand
TCGCCTATGTGGGCCTGCCGCTCACCGATGTACTGCCGGCCACCGAGGACCTTCCCGATTGGGGTGAGGCGGCCTATGTAGCGACCCGGTATGTTGCCATGGTGTCCGAGGGTGGACCCGTGCTCACGTCGGCGATCCAAACACTGGCCACCCGCGCCGCCCTACCCGCTGTCATGCACTGCAGCGCCGGCAAGGACCGCACCGGCGTCCTGTCGGCCCTGATCCTTGCCTTCCTCGGAGTGCCTGACGAGACCATCGTGGCCGACTACGCCCTCTCGGCTGCGGCCATGGGGCGCTTGCTGGAGCGGCTGAAGGCCGAGTACCCCGACGCCGTCGAGGAGGTCGAGCGCTTCGCCCCGGCCGTCCTGCACGTAGTTCCGGAAACCATGGAGCGGTTCCTGGCCGAACTGAAAGTCCGGTACGGTACGTACGAACTCCTGGCCGAGTCGCTCAGGGTCACCGAGGCCATGGCCATGCTCCGCACCACGGTGCTGGTCGACAGCTGACGGGGCGTCACCGCTCACTTCTGATGCGTTACCAGCTCTCACAGACTGCCCTCGACCTCCATCAGGCGTCGGCACACTCGGACGCAGGCACCCGTCGACCGGTTCCGGAGCCGGGAATCCCCGATCGGTAGGATCGTCATCATGTCCGGCTTCGTCGACGAGGCACAACTCCATGTGAAAGCTGGCGACGGCGGGGCTGGCGCGGTCGCGATGCGGCGCGAGGCCCATGTCGACAAGGGCGGTCCCGACGGAGGTGACGGTGGCCGGGGAGGCAGCGTCTGGTTGGTGGCCACCACCAATCAGTCATCCCTCCTGTCCTTCCGGGACCATCCCCACCGGGGTGCCGAAAACGGAGCCCACGGTGGCGGCAAGAAGATGCACGGCAAACGGGGCCACGACCTCGAAGTGCCTGTGCCGGTCGGGACCCGGGCCCGCAAGGCTGACGGTACCGTCCTGTGTGACCTCGCCAACGCCGGCGACCGATGGCAGGCCGGCGAAGGTGGCAGAGGCGGACGGGGCAATGCCAGCTTCTTGGCCAACAACCGTCGGGCTCCGACGTTCGCCGAACAGGGCGAGAAGGGCCACGAGGAGTGGTATGACCTTGAGCTGGCTCTGGTGGCCGACGTGGCCCTGGTGGGCTACCCCAACGTGGGCAAGTCGACACTGATCTCGCGGATCTCAGCGGCCAAGCCGAAGATCGCCGACTACCCGTTCACGACCCTCGAGCCCCACCTGGGAGTAGTGCGGTCCGACGACGAAACCAACTACACAGTCGCCGATATTCCCGGACTGGTAGAGGGCGCAGCCGAAGGTAAGGGCCTCGGGCATCAGTTCCTCCGCCACATAACCCGGGCCCGAGCGCTCGTCATCCTCGTCGAGCTGGAACCCGTAACGGGAGTATCCCCGGCCGAACAGCATCGGGTGCTCGTCGATGAACTCCGCCGCTACCAGCCCGAACTGCTGGACCGCCCCCGCCTGGTGGTGGGATCCAAGGCCGACGTGGTGGTGGTAGGGGACCTACCGGAAACCACGGCCCCCGAGACATTCGACCGGGCCATCGAAGGTCAGGGATCAGGTGTCGAGGCCGCCGCCGAGGATTTCCGTCCGGATCTCGTCATCTCGGCCATCACCGGCCTGGGTATCCCGGCCCTGGTGGGGCGCCTGGCTGCCTTGGTGACTCAGGCCCGCACGGCCGAGCCGGAGTCGGAAGGCACGATTATCATCCACCGCCCTCTGCCTGAAGGGTTTGCCGTCGAACGAATGGGGGAGAACGAGTTCCTGGTGTTCGGCAAGGTGGCCGAGCGGGCCGTCGCCCTCAATGACGTCACCACCGACGAGGCTGCCGACTACGTCCAGAGCCGCCTCAAGCGTATCGGCGTTGACCGCGCACTGGCCAAGGCCGGAGCACGCGATGGGGACACGGTCCACATCGGCGAACTGTCCTTCACCTGGTACCGCGACCAGCCCGAGTTCACCGGTCGGCCACAGAGCCGGCGCCGTAAACGCTGATGACCGAACACGTGGCCCGCACCTTGGTGGTGAAGATCGGCTCGTCCTCGGTGACGACCGCCGCCGGCCGGGTCAACACGGCGGCCATCGACAAGCTGGCCGGCGAGGTGGCCCAGGCCCGAGACGCCGGACACCGGGTCGTGGTCGTCACGTCGGGGGCCATCGCCGCCGGGTGGACGAGCCTGTCCGAGGGTCGCCCTCGGCCTAACGACCTCGCCACCCTCCAAGCAGTGGCCGCCGTCGGTCAGCATCTGTTGATGCGGGTTTGGAGCGATGCACTGGCTGGTCACGGTCTGACCGCCGGTCAGGTGCTGCTGGCACCGCTCGACTTCGTCCACCGCAGCCAGTACCTGCATGCCCGCCAGACGCTCGGACGCCTGCTGGAACTGGGCGTCGTCCCGGTGGTAAACGAGAACGATGCAGTGGCCGACGAGGAGATCCGCTTCGGCGACAATGACCGTCTGGCCGCGCTCGTCGCCCATCTGGTCGGTGCCGGTCTGCTGGTCCTGTTGACCGACACCGCCGGACTGTTGACCGGGGACCCCCGCCAAGAGGCCGATGCATCATTGATCGAAGAGGTGGTCGAGATTGACCATGAGCTGGAAGCCATCGCCGGCGGCCCGGGTAGCGCGTTCGGAAGCGGTGGCATGGGCTCCAAGTTGGCGGCGGCCAAAATCGCCGTCTGGTCGGGTATCGAAGCTGTCATTGCCGATGCCGCCCGACCGGGCGTACTGGCTTCGGTGGCGGCCGCCACCCCGGGAGTCGGCACCCGGTTCCGCCCCCGGGAGGTGGTCCTGCCGGCGCGCAAGCTGTGGATCGCCTTCGCCATCGGTGCATCGGGCACCATCGTGGTCGACGAGGGGGCCCGCCGGGCCCTGGTGGATCGGGGACGGTCGCTCCTGCCAGCCGGCATCGTGTCGGTCACTGGCGATTTCGGAATTGACGACGCGGTGGAGATCGAAGGCCCGGACGGCGGCGTATTCGCCAAGGGATTGGTCCGCCATTCTGCGGCCTCGCTGGTCGGGTGGGCCGGACTGCAAACCGATGACCTGCCCGAAGACGTGTCGGCCGAGGTCGTCCATCGAGACGACCTCGTGGTGCTCGGCTGACTCGGTCAGTCCATGCGGAATGATCAGAGCGGTGCCCTGGGACGCCGAGTGGCGCGTGTGGATGGGACTGCTCCGCACCGGTGCGGGCCAGGCGCCCAGTACGCTTGCCCCGTGCCGTCCGCTGACACCGCCTCCCTCATCGACCTGGGTCGACGCGCCAAGGCTGCCGGTCGCCTGGTTGCCGGGTCCTCCTCGGCCGTACGGGACCTCGCCCTGCATTTCTCCGCCGATCTGATCGATGAACGCACCGACCGGATCCTGGCCGCCAACTCCGCCGATGTGACCCGAGCCACCGAACTCGGTGCCGAAGCGACATCGCTCGACCGCCTTCGGCTCGACGCCGGCCGGGTAGCTGCCATGTCGACGGGCCTGCGTGATGTTGCCGGCCTGTCAGACCCGGTGGGGGAGGTCGTCGACGGCTGGGTCCGACCCAATGGCCTGCGGGTGGAGCGGGTCCGGATGCCGCTCGGGGTGATCGGAATCATCTATGAGAATCGTCCCAATGTCACCAGCGACGCGGCCGGCCTGTGCCTGAAGTCAGGCAACGCTGTACTGCTCCGAGGCTCGTCGTCGGCCATTTCGTCCAATGTCGTGATCGCCGGTGCACTGCGAGACGGCCTGGCCAAGGCTGACCTACCGGTCGACGCCGTCGGCCTGGTCGAAGACACCAGCCGAGCATCGGCCGTGCCCTTCATGCAGCTCGAGGGCCTCATCGACTGCCTCATCCCCCGAGGCGGCTCGTCGCTCATCGCTTCAATCCGAGAGCACGCCACCGTGCCCTATGTGGTCGACGGCATAGGCAATTGTCACGTCTACGTCGACGCGGCGGCCGACCTCGAGATGGCCGAGTCCATCGTGGTCAACGCCAAGACCCAGCGGCCTGGAGTGTGCAACGCCGCAGAGTCGCTCGTCGTCCACCGGGCTGTCGCCCGGGAGTTCCTGCCCCGAATAGCGGCCGCTCTCGAGGGGGTCGTCCTGCGGGGCGACGAAGCCACCAGGGAGTTGCTGCCGGGCATCGGGAAGGCCAGCGAGGACGACTTCGCCGCCGAGTTCCTCGGACTGACGCTGTCGATCGCCACTGTCGACAACCTCGACGCCGCCATCGACCACATCACCCGCTACGGGTCAGGGCACTCCGAGGCCATAGTTACCCGGGACATCGGTGTGGCTGGCCGGTTCACCGCCGAAGTGGATGCCGCTGCCGTAGTCGTCAACGCTTCGACCCGTTTCGTCGATGGAGGTGAGCTCGGGTTGGGCGCCGAAATCGGAATCTCCACCCAAAAACTGCATGCCCGGGGGCCCATGGGACTCCGCGAACTCACCTCGATCCGCTACGTCGTCACAGGAACAGGCCAGGTACGTACATGACCAGCGACACCTCACCTACTCAACGGGACTCCCTGGAGATCACCTCCGGGTTTCCGGAGGCCGGCGAACCCCGGTTCGAGTCGATCGATGCCGTGCGCTCCGGACTGGCCGGAACCCAGTACCTGGCCGACGACGGGATCTCGGGTGTCGTCTACCTGGCCGACCGGCTGGCCAAGCCGGTCCTCGTCGAAGGTCCAGCCGGCACCGGAAAGACCGAACTGGCCAAGTCGGTGGCCCGACTGACGGGCAGCCGGCTCATCCGACTTCAGTGCTACGAGGGGCTCGACGAGTCCAAGGCCCTCTACGAGTGGAACTACAAGAAGCAGCTGCTCCGCATCCAGACCGACTCCGGTCAGTCCTGGGAGCAGCTCGAGGACGACATATTCAGCGAGGAGTTTCTGCTGACCCGTCCACTTCTCGAGGCGATCAAGTCGACCGAGCCGGTGGTGCTGCTGATCGACGAAGTCGACCGTGTCGAACTCGAGACCGAGGCTCTGCTCCTCGAGATCTTGTCCGAATACCAGGTGTCGATTCCAGAACTGGGAACGGTTCGAGCCACCCAGATCCCGATGGTCTTCCTCACCTCCAACAACACCCGGGAACTGTCCGAGGCGCTCAAGCGTCGCTGCCTCTATCTGCACATCGACTACCCCCAGCTGGAGCGGGAAAGGCAGATCATCGAGACCCGGGTGCCGGGCATCAGCCAAGCCCTTGCCGATCAGGTGGCCCGCATCGTACGGTCCATCCGTACACTCGATCTGAAGAAGGCCCCCTCCGTCTCCGAAACCCTGGACTGGGCCCGCACGCTGGTCGTCCTGGGCGTGGAGTCGATCGACGCCGAACAGGCCAAGGACACCCTGCACATCCTGCTCAAGTATCGCTCGGACATCGATCGGGCGGCCAAGGAGTTGGCCGGCCTGGACCCATCGGGCTGAGTCGGGGCCTCCGTGCTGGACCTCCTGACCGGCTTCGTCGGCGAATTGCGGGCCGCCGGAATCCCGGTATCGCTGACCGAACACCTCGACGCGGCCGAGACGCTGCGCCATGTCCCACTCGAGGACCGCGAGGCCATCAAGTACACCCTGGGCGCCAGTTTGGTGAAATCGTCGACCCACTGGGCGGCCTACGAGACGGCGTTCGAGATCTACTTCTCGATGCGGGGTCCGGGCTACTCGATTGCCGGCGAGGTCGACGACGAACTTGGCCCGGACCCGGAGGACGAGCAGGGCTCCGGTCAGCCTGGTCAGGGTGGCCGGCAAGGCAAAGGACATGGGGGCGGCGGGGGCGAGGGTATGACCCCGGAGGAGCTCGCCGACATGCTGTACAAGGCGCTACTCAGCTCGAATGCAGCCATGGTCCAAGCCGTGGCCCGCCAGGCCGTGGACCGCTACGCCGGAATGGAGGCGGGGCGACCGGTCGGTGGCACCTACTACCTCTACCGCACACTTCGTAACCTCGACCTCGACAGGGTTATGGACCGACTCATCGAACAGGCCCGGCAATCGACGTCGTCGCTCAATGACGAACCCGGCCACGATCCGGGTTCGCCGGACGTCGCCCTCACTCCGTTGGAGGAGCGGCTGCTCCGCGATGAGTACCAGTCCCGCATCGATCAGCTCCGCAAGGAGATCGAGAACGAGATCCGTCGCCGGCTGGTGGCAGACCGGGGGAGTGAGGCACTGGCCAAGTCGATCCGCAAGCCGCTGCCCGAAGACATCGATGTGATGCATGCCACCCGGGACGAACTTGTGGCCCTGCGCAAGTCCCTGGCCCCGTTGTCGCGCAAGCTGGCTGTCCGCCTGGCCCGTAAGCGGCGCCACGGCCGCAAAGGGCCACTCGACTTCCGTTCCACCATGCGGCATGCCCTTTCGACCGGAGGCGTGCCCATGGACCCGAGGTTCCGCTATCCCCGCCCGTCAAAGCCTGAGATCATCGTGGTCGCCGACATCTCAGGGTCGGTGGCGTCTTTTGCCCGGTTCACCCTTCACCTGGTCCACGCCATCAGTTCACAGTTCTCCAAAGTTCGCAGCTTCGTCTTCATCGACGGGATCGACGAGGTCACCAGCTACTTCGAGGGGGTTGACGACCCGACCGAGGCGGTGCACCGTATCAACACCGAGGCCGACGTGGTGTGGGTCGACGGCCACTCCGACTACGGCCATGCCCTCACCGTGTTCTGGGAGCGGTGGGGTGAGGAGATCAATCCGAAGTCCAGCATCTTGCTGCTGGGCGACGCCCGGAACAACTACCACTCGACGGGTGCATGGGTCGTCAAGGAGATGAAGGCCCGGGCCCGCCACGTCTACTGGCTCAACCCCGAACCCCGCGCTTACTGGAACTCGGGAGACTCCGTCGTCGACGAGTACGCCAACTACTGCGACGAGGTGGTCGAATGCCGGACACTTCGCCAACTCGAGCGGTTTGTCGGGGAGTTGGCATGAGCGTGGGTGGGAGCGGCTTCGATGCCCTGACCGGTGCAGGCACGGGCGCGCCGGAAGGACCGTCAGCGCCTCCGGCAGGCATCCGCACCATGGGGGTGCCGGCGCCTTCGGCCACCCGGATCGTGTTGGTCCGTCACGGCGAGGCCGTGTGCAACGTGTCCGGGGTATGCGGCGGACCGGTGGGGTGCGAGGGCCTGACCGACCGAGGGCAGGCCCAGGTGGCTGTCTTGCGGGCCCGCCTGTCGGAGACCGGCGAATTGGCCGGTGCTGACGCCCTCTACGCCAGCACCCTTCCCCGGGCCGTCGAAACGGCCCTCCTCCTGGCACCGGCGCTGCAGGGGCCAGGTGACGGCGGGCCGATGGAGCCGGTCCAAGAGTGCGGCTTCTGTGAGCTCCATTGCGGCGAGGCCGACGGCCTCAACTGGTCGGACTTCAGCGCCCGGTTCGGCAACCCGGACTGGGACACCGACCCGGACCGCCCTATCGCACCGGGTGGGGAGAGCTGGACCGGATTCGTCAATCGTGTCTCGGCCGCCCTAGACGCGGCGGCGGCCCGCCATCCGGGTGGACTCGTGGTGGTGGCGTGCCACGCCGGGGTCATCGAATCGTCGTTGCTGGCCAAACTGCCGGTCGTGGGCGGTCTGGCGGGGGCGCGGCTGAAGCTCCGGACCCAGCATGCATCACTCACCACATGGGAAGTGGACGCCGGGAAGTGGAAGCTGGCCGGATACAACGACGGAGCCCACCACCTTGCGGCTGATGCCGTCGGAGGCGGAACGTTGACGACTTCGCCATCCGGCATGTCGTGGATGACGCTCGGAACCGTTAGCGGGTCCGAGCACGCCCAGGGTCCCGGCGTCGTGGGCAAGGATCGGGAATCCGATGGTGAAAGGCCGGCTGTCATGCCGAACTGATCCAGATCAGCAGGCGTAGTTGTCGTCGTAGGCGAGATCCATTCCGCCCAGTGGCAATGAGACACTCGGCGAGCTGTACTGCACGATCTGCACCGGTCCGGTCGGTAGCCCCGGCCAGATTGAGCGTATGTTCGAGCAGCTGATTGCCGGGTCGATACCCCAATCGGCAGCCCAGTAGGGGACGGCCGGTTGGTAGTTGCCGACGATCTGCGGCCAGTTGCCCGGACTGGCGTAGATGCCGACGCTGTTGATTCCTTCGAACCGCAGTCCGTCGATGGCTCCTTGGACGAGTGCGGCATTGGAGAGGGTGCTTCCCGACCATGCCGACGGGTTCTCGACATCGAGCCACCAGGCCACCTGGGTATTCACCCCGGCAGTCTGGGCATCCGTGAACGCCTGGATGGCGGCGTTGAACCCGGAGTTGCACGTGGTTGGGTCCGACACCGTGTTGCAGGCCGGGTCGCCGCTGCCGGCCGCATTGCCGTAGTTCAGGTAGACGTAGAGGTTGAGGCCACCGCCCGCCCACGCCGCCTGCTGGGCCAGACAGGGATTGACGGGGAACCCGGAGGCCTCCACCTGGACGATGCCGATGGTGTGGGGCGCCGGCGGAAGGACACCGCCGAGCGAGGGACACTGGTATTTGGAAATGTCGTAGCCGAAGCTTCCCGACGGGTACGAGGAGCCGGTGAACCTGCCGTCGCCGGTGGCTTGGGCCATGCCCACGACCGGTTGGTTGAGCACCTGGGGCGCGGAGCCCCAGTAGGTGGCGTCTCCGAACGCCGATACTGCACCGTTGCTGTTGGTGAACCAGTACCCCTGACCACTTCGGTCAACAGTGAGAGAGACGACAGGATGGGGTTGGGGGACACCGCCGAGTGATCCGTAGAATCCCGCGTCGCCGTAGGCGAAGACCCCCCCGTCTGCTCCGGTGAACCAGTAGCCACCACCGTCATGGGTGGCGGCCATGCCGACGATGGGTTGATTGAGGTGGATGTCGCCGGTCGAACCGTAGAAGGCAGCGTCGCCATAGGCGAAGATCCCGCCGTCCGCGGCCACCAGCCAGTAGCCGTTACCGGACGGAGTAGACGCCATGCCGACGATGGGTTGATTGAGGTGGATGTCGCCGGTCGAACCGTGGAATCCGGCGTCGCCATAGGCGAAGATCCCGCCGTCCGCGGCCACCAGCCAGTAACCGTTGCCCGACGGAGTGGCCGCCATTCCGACGATGGGCTGATTGAGTCGGGTGCCGCCGGTGGACCCGAAGAACACGGCATCGCCGTAGTCAAAGATTCCCCCGTCGGACGCCACCTCTCGGTAGCCGCCGAAGTCGGTGGGTGAAGTGGCGGCCATGCCGACGACTGGCTGGTTCAGTCGGATGTTCCCAGAAGAGCCGTAGAAGGGCGCACCGCCGAACGAGAAGATACCTCCATCACGCGCCACCACCCAGTAGGCGGACACGCTCGGGACGGCGGGTGACGGTGACGTAACCGCTGGTCCGGCCGCGACCTTGACGGTCGCCGCCGGAGTTGGTGTACCGGCCGCTCCCGCCGTCAATCCGGATGGGATCGTGGTCGCCAGAACAGCCACAATCACGCCTAGTCCTGATCGCCATCCCCGGTTGGACTGTCGCTGCGGCCGATGCTGTGAAGAGGTGAGGATGGTGGCTCCAATGGTTGGGGCGTGGACACGGGCGATGTCCACCAGAATATTTCTGATCGTGCGCTGGTCATTGCGGCTGCCCGGACCATTGTGGATTCCAGTCTGCGCCCGGTCAACGACCCTCGCCTGACCTGGGCTTTCTCGCCGCGCATCGACTGCCGACCAACCAGGCAGGAGTCAGCCTCTCAGCAGGTCGGCGATGCGGAAGGCCAGGTCGAGTGATTGCCGACCGTTCAGTCTCGGGTCGCAGGTCGTCGTGTAGTTCTGGCCGAGCTGACCTTCGACGATGTCCTCGACCCCGCCCAGGCACTCGGTGACATCATCACCCGTGAGCTCGATGTGCACGCCGCCCGGCCAGGTCCCCATGTCGCGGTGGATGCGGAAGAAGCTCTGCAGCTCACTGATGATGTCGTCGAAACGCCTGGTCTTCTGGCCTCCCTCCGCGGTGAAGGTGTTGCCGTGCATAGGGTCGCATACCCACACCACGGGATGTCCTTCGGCCTCCACCGCACGCAGCAGAGGGGGGAGGTGGTCGTCGATGCCCTCCACGCCCAATCGGGTGATGAGGGTCAGCCGTCCGGGCACACGCTCCGGGTTGAGATGTTCGCACAGGGTCAGGACGTCCTCCGCGCTGGCCGAAGGCCCGACCTTGGATCCTATGGGGTTGTGGATGCCGGTCAGGAACTCGACATGGGCGCCGTCCAGTTGCCGGGTGCGCTCGCCCACCCACAGCATGTGAGCCGAGCAGTCGTACCAGTCGCCGGTCAGCGAATCGCGGCGGGTCAATGCCTCCTCGTAGTCGAGTATGAGCGCTTCGTGGCTGGTCCAGAAGTCAACCTGGTGAAGGGTGTCCTCGGCGGTGAGGTTGATGCCGCATGCATCCATGAATCGAAGGGCGCTGTCGATGCCCTGGGCGATTGACTCGAAGCGACGACCCTCGGAGGATGTGGCCACGAACTCCTGGTTCCAGGCGTGGATCTGGCTCAGGTCGGCGAAGCCGCCCTTGGTGAAGGCCCGCAGCAGGTTGAGTGTGGAGACGGCCTGTTCGTAGGCGGTGACCAACCGCGCAGGGTCGGGGATCCGGGCTGATCGCTCCGGCAGGTCGTCGTTGACCATATGGCCGCGGAATGTGTCGATGACCTGGTCGCCGATCTGTTCTGTGGGAGAACTTCTGGGCTTGGCGAATTGTCCGGCGATCCGGCCAACCTTGATCACCGGGAGCCCGGCACCGTACGTCAGGACGACGGCCATCTGGAGGATGACCTTGAGCTTGTCCCGGATCCCGTCAGCGGTGAACTCGGTGAACGACTCGGCGCAGTCGCCAGCCTGCAGTACGAAGGCGCGGCCCTCGGCCGCCTGGCCTAGGGCGCGGGTCAGGTGGCGCGCCTCGCCGGCAAACACGAGGGGCGGCAACCCGCTCAGCTTTGCGTGGGCAAGCTTGAGGGCGCCCTCGTCAGGCCAGGTCGGCTGCTGCGCTGCCGGACGGGTGCGCCAGGTGTCGGGGGCCCATTGGTCGCCGGCTTCGGGAGTGGATTCTGGTGTTGCCACCTCAACAGCGTAAAGCCTCCCGCCCTAGGCTCGGAACATGGCCCCTTTCCGCTTCGGTGTGCAGCTCTCGAATGCTTCGTCGGGGGCATCCTGGCGCGAACTGGCCCGAACCGTAGAGGATCTCGGCTACTCCACCCTGTTCCTCCCCGACCACTTCGGGGACCAGTTCGGGATACTCGTCGGCCTGACCGTCGCCGCCGAGTGCACGACGGAGCTGAAGGTGGGCTCACTCGTGTTCGGCAACGACTACCGCCACCCGATCGTGTTGGCCAAAGAGGTGGCGACCTTGGACCTGATGTCAGAAGGCCGAGTCGAATTCGGCCTCGGTGCCGGGTGGATGACGGCGGACTACGACCGGTCCGGGATTCCCAATGATCCGCCCCGGTTGCGGATCGATCGCATGGTCGAGAGCCTCGCCATCATCAAGTCGCTGTGGTCGACAGGCACGGCGACGATGGCAGGGGAGCACTACTCGATCAACGATGCTGTCGGTGGCCCGCTGCCCCACAGCCGGCCCTACCCGAAGATCATCATTGGCGGGGGAGGTAGGCGGATTCTCGGCATCGCCGCACGTGAAGCCGACATCGTGGGGGTGAACATGAGCTTGGCGTCCGGTCATGCCGGCCGTGAGGTTCTTGACTCGGTCACGGCCGAGTGCTTTGACCAGCGGATCGCCTGGGTCCGCGAGGCGGCGGGTGAGCGGTTCGACACCATCGAGTTGCAGTGCCTGACCTTTGTGGTTCAGATCGTGCCCGACCGCAAGAACGCCATTGAGCGCTTGTCCGCGGCCATGGGTGTCATGGCCGCGCAGATCGAGGAATCGCCGATCGCCCTCGTCGGGACGATCGAGCAGATCAGCGAGCAGCTGGTCGAGCGACGCCAACGATTCGGCTTTTCCTACATCGTGGTGCACGAGGCGGAGCTGGAGGCGTTCGCCCCGGTAGTGGCGGCTCTGGCCGGCACCTGACGTGGTGATTCGAGCACGTCGTCTCGGGATCTTCGGGGGCACATTCGATCCCATCCACCTCGGGCACGTAGGGGTGGCCACCGCCGTGCGGGACGCCCTCGGCCTCGATCGGATGCTGGTCGTGGTGGCCAATCACCCGTGGCAGAAGCAGGACCAGTCGGTGACCCCGGCGGAGGACCGCTATGCCATGGTTGCGGCTGCCCTGGCCGATCGACCAGGGATCGAGGCGTCGCGGATCGAACTGGACCGCGGCGGGCCCTCTTACACCGTCGACACCGTGCGCCAACTCAGTCTGTACGAACCAGATGCCGAGTTCTTCATGGTGGTCGGGGCCGACGTGGTGGGTACTCTCGACACCTGGTACCAGTATGAAGACCTGCGCGACCTGGTCACCGTGGTCGAGGTGGACCGGCCCGGTGCGGCCCACCTCGACCCACCGTCCGGATGGCGGGTCGTCCGGGTGGCGGTCGAACCGGTGGACGTATCGAGCACCGACCTGCGGTCGGTGCTCGAAGCCGGAGGGACGGTCGTGGGCTTCGTGCCCGATGCCGTCATCCGTTGCATTGCCGACCGCGGTCTGTACGCTACGGGCAGATGACTGTGCGGCTGACCACCCACCGAGTCCGACAACACCCCACGGCCGCAGGTTCCCCTTCGTCTACGTCGCCTGACGAATCGGTAACAACTCCTTATGTCGGACCCACCGAGTCCAGGTCGGAAGTGGAATCTCACGACGGCTCGGGCGCCCCATCGGATGCGCTCGTCGGTGACGCGACGGGAACCGGACCAGCTACCGGAGTCGATGGGGACACCAGCAGCGGGGCCGCAGGCAGCCACTCCCGGATCGCACTCCGCGAGGCCCGTGGCCGGCGTCGCCGGACCGCCTGGCTTTGCGCCGCGGTCATCGCCGTCTGTCTGGGGCTTACCATCGTGGTGGTGAGCCTGGCCCGGACACGTCCGGCACCAGCGGGAATCGTCGCCACCTACCGCTTCGCTTCTACATCCACACCTGTGCCGGGGGACCTCGCTGCCTCCGACCCGCACTCGGGCGCTCCGGCGTCAGAAGGAGACAACCGTTGACCACCATCGACCCGAACCCCGCCGCGGCTGAATCTGCTCCGTACATACCCGACGAGTGCCTGGTGGCTGCCCGCGCCGCTGACGCCAAGTCAGGGGAGGAGACGGTCATCCTGGCCATGGGGGACTTGCTGGGGGTGACCGACGCGTTCGTCGTCACCAACGGGCGAAACACGCGCCAGGTCAAGACGATCGTCGACGAGATCGAACGCCAGGTGAAGCTCACCAGTGACCGGTCTCCCGTCCGGGTGGAGGGCCTGGCCGACGCCTATTGGGTCCTGATGGACTATGGCGACTTTCTGGTCCACGTGTTCATGGACGAGGCGCGCGTCTTCTACGACCTCGAGCATCTGTGGAACGATGCCCCCCGGGTTGCGTGGGCGGAGGCCGCCTGACGTTCCCGGCTTGTGGACATCGAAGGTGGACCGGCCAACGTCCGCCGGTGTTGGCCGGATCAGGGCAGGGGCGCTTGGGGTAGGTAGTCGGCCCGGCCAACTGGACCGGGTACCTGGGCGCCGGCGGCGGTGGGCACTTCAATGGCCTTGCCCCCGAAGGCAAACGTGACTCCGGTTACTCCCGGTTGCTGGGTGACGGTGTAGACGACCTGGGCGATGGCCAGGGTCTGGTCGGGACCGACTACTTGGATCGGGTTGGTCGTGAAGTTGACGTCGGCGACTCCGCCGGCCGGGGCCACCGTGACCTGGGCGCCGGTCAGATTGAGGAACGACTGGACTCCGGACGCCGACTCTTTTGCGGTAGGGCCGGCGAGGAGTGCGCCGACTACCTGGGTAAGTGACGCCGGGACGGCCAGCACGCGGGAGGCCGCCACCAGGTGGCCGCTCGGGGCGACCAGGTAGATGAGTTCGGCAACTCCGACGGCGGGTGGTGCCCCCGGGGTGGTGGTCGTCGTTGTCGGAGGATTGAGCAGGTGGTACGGCACGTCGCCCTTGGCGATGGGTGATGGCGAGGAGGCGGTAGGGATGCCACACGCTCCGAGTACCAGGACGGCCAGGACCGCCACCGTCCCGGCCATCAACCGACTGCGATCGGGGATCACCTGGCCCCTCCGGATGTGAGTGGAGGTGGGCCCGAACCGTCACGTCTGTAGGCCGCAGCCTCCGACGGGTCGGGTCCGAGTTGCCCGGGCTGGAGGGGGAGTTCGACCACGAATCGGGAGCCCCCGGCCGGGGCGTCCTCGATCCACACTCGACCGCCGTGGAGCCGGACGTGTTCTGCTACCAGCGATAGACCGAGCCCGGTGCCGTGCCCCGACGCCCGTTGGCCGGACCGTCCACCGCGGTAGAAGCGCTCGAACAGGTGTGCCCGTTCCACCTCGGGTACCCCTGGGCCGCAATCCTCGACGATGACCCGGACTGCTTCGGCTGTTGGCATCACGCCACCGATGGGTCCGGGTTGCCGTTCCACCCGGACCCGGGTGACTCCTCCGGCGTACAGCGAGGCATTTTCCGTCAAATTGGCCATTACCCGTTCGAAGCGCCTCTTGTCGACGGCCAGGCGAAGTCCTTCGACACCCGGACCCACCTCTACGGGAAAGCTCACCGGTCCCCGCAATCCGTCGGCTCCCACGGGAGCACCGGCGGCCACCGCCCGACGGACCAGCTCGCCTGGATCCACCTCGTCGAGGGACAGCTCGGCGGACCCGGCGTCGAACCGCGAGATCTCGAGGAGGTCGTCCACCATCCGGGTAAAACGTCGGAGGTCGCCGTCCAAGAGGTCGAGCGCTCGCTGCGCCCGGGGAGCGAGCTCGGACCGGTGACTTTCGAGCACCGACACGGTGGCCGTCAGGGTGGTGAGGGGGGAGCGGAGTTCGTGACTTACGTCAGAGGTGAACCGGGCTTCCCGTTCGATACGGTCCTGAAGGTTGGCGGTCATCCGGTTGAATGCCGATGCCAGCTCGTCGAGGTCGGGGTCGTCGCCCGTCCTCACGCGGGTGTCGAGCTGGCCGCCGGCGATGGCGACGGCGGCGTCGGTCAGGCCGGCCAGCGGACGCAAGGCCCGGGAACTGGCCCACCGGCCCACGGCGGCGCCGGCGACGGTGGTGACGAGGGCTGCTCCGGCGAGTGCGATTTGCAATGCCCGCAGGGTGCGGGCCAGCTCGTCAAGCGAGAACACCTCGAAGTAGGCGGCATGCACGGCCGGTAGCGGGACTCCGATGACCTGCTGGGGTGTGCCGGTCAGGGTGAACCGTTGGGTGGCGGCGGTGCCGGACAAAACGAGTACCCGTTCGGTCGGTGGGATGGCGCTCTTGCCGACCGATATCGACGTCGCATACCACTGGCCGCCGGTCCGCAGGACCGAGCGCGAGCCGGGAAGGGTGTCCACCGACTCGATCAACTGGTTCACCTGGGTGGCGGGGGAGCGAAGGGCGTTCTGCACCAGTGCGGCGTTGGCGAAAGCCTGGCGTTGCTCGGCCGCCTGGCGCTCGCTGAGGAACGTGGCCCGGGCGGTGTAATAGGTGATGCCAGCCATGAGGGCGGACAGACCGAAGGCGGCTAGGGCGAAAGTGAGAGTGACCCGGGCCCGTAGACCGAGTCGACCCGGTCCCGGGTCGCCGTTCCTCTGGTCCGGTTCCTCGTCGTGGCCCTCGCCGCCGGCCCGATCGGCGCCGCCCATGCTGATGGCGGCCACCGATCAGACCGCCAGCTTGTAGCCCATGCCCCGCACGGTGAGGATGAATCGCGGGGAGGCAGGATCGGGTTCGACCTTGGTGCGAAGGCGTCGGATGTGGACGTCGACCAGGCGTCCGTCACCAAAATAGTCGTACCCCCAGACCCGCTCGAGTAGCTGCTCACGGCTGAGCACCTTGCCCGGGTGGTTGGCCAGCTCGCACAGCAGGCGGAATTCGGTGCGGGTGCAGTGGACTTCGTCTCCAGCTCGGCGAACGACCCCGGCATCCGGCTCGATCTCGACGTCGCCGAACGTGAGCAGTGCTGACTCTTCGCCCTCCAGGCGGGACCGGCGGAGCAGGGCCCGGATCCGGGCGGTCAGCTCATTGGCCACGAACGGCTTAGTGACGTAGTCGTCGGCCCCGGCCTCCAGCCCGGCCACCACATCATGGGTATCGGAACGTGCGGTAACCATGATGACAGGCACCGTCGAGGTCCGTCGCAGGGCACGGCACGTTTCGAAGCCGTCCATACCGGGCAACATCAGATCGATGAGGACGAGTTCTGCCGGCTCGACCTCGAACTGTTCGATGGCTTCTTCGCCACTGCCCACGTCGTCGACGGTGTAGTCCTCGTCCTCCAGAGCCAGTCGCATGGAGGAGCGGATCCGTTCGTCGTCTTCGACGATCAGGATGCGGCTCATGGCCCGATCATGACACGACCTCCCCACCCGGAGCGGGCGGGGAGGTCGTGATCGAGAACTGCGTCGAAATGGGTACTACGAGAGCCAGATCTGCTGGGGCCAGATGGCGCCGCCGATCTGCCCGTAAGCCTTGGCGCCGGACGGGGTGGTCGGGTTGTTGAAGTTCTGCACCTTCGATTGAGCCCCGATGGACCAGACGACCCGGGCGTAGAAAACGTAGGGGATGTCCTGGGACAGCAGCTTGTTGACCTGTTGATACGCAGCCACCTGGCCAGCGGTCTCCGTGGACGTGCGGCCCTTGAGCAGTGCCGTCTGCATGGCCGGATCGGTATTACCGGTCATGTTGATGGCGAACCCGGGGGTCAAGGCGTTGGTGGGCGTCCAGAAGATGTAGTTGAGGTCGGGATTGATCGCCCCGAACTGCCGCCATGTCAGTGCCTGGAAGCCACCGGTCAGAGCCACGTTGATGATGGAGTCCTGGAGGATCGGCTGCAGGGTGACCACCATGCCTGCCTGCTGCCAAACCTGCTGGAGATACTGGCCGATCTGGGCACCCTTCGGGTCCGGGGTGTGGCCCAGGACGAACGTCACCGAGCCGCCGGCCGCCTTGATCTCGGACACCAGTTGTTTGGCCTTGTCGAGGTTGTAGACGGGATAGCCGTTGTCGGCCAGGTAGTAGGGGGAGCCCTGGACGAAGACACCGTTCGACGTCTCGGTCACCCCCTGGTCGATGACTTGGACGTACTGCTCGGAACTCGTGGCGTAGGCCATGGCCTGGCGCATCTTGGGGTTGTCGAACGGGGCCTTGCGGAGGTTGAGCAACGCCAAGCCCATGTCGGGTTCGCCGGCGATGTTCTTCGAGTCGTCGATGTAGCCAAGAGAACTATTGGACCGCATGGCAGCGGTATCGGTGGCATTGGCGGTGTGCATGATGTCCACGGCGCCCGAGTTCAGGCTGGCCAAGAGCTGCTGGGTATCGGGGATGGCCTTGTAGGTAATGGTGTCGAGATAGGGCAGACCGCTGCGCCAGTAGCTGGGGTTCCGGGTGGCGGTGAAGTGGCTGTTCGGCACCCACTCCTGGAACACGAAGGGACCGGTACCGACCGGGTTGGTCTGGCTGCCTGTGGCCAACCACGTGGGTTCGGCAATGAATGCGAACTGGCTGCCGACGCCGCCGCACAGGTAGTAGTTGAAGGGAACCCAAGGGGTCTTCATGGTGATGACGACTGTCGTCGGATCCGTCGCTACGACTGTCTGGACCGGGGTCAAGGCCGGGCCGGTCAGCAACGACTTGATGTGGGCTTCGAAATTGGCCACGATTGCCGCGGCGTCGCATACGGCCCCGTTGTGGAACTTGACGTTGGTACGGCACTTGATGGTCCACACCGTGCCAGTCGAGTTGGACGTCACCGACTCGGCCAGGTTCGGCTGGGGGATGCCGGTGGCGTCGAGGATCATCAGGGTGTCGTAGACGGTCCGGGCGTACATGATGCCGACCTCGTCGAAGGTCCCCTGGGTGGGGGAGAAGCCCTTCTCCTCGGCGTCGACGCCGAACAGCAGGGTGCCGCCCTTCTTGGGAGTGGCGGACGAGATCCCGTCGGGATGGCTGCCGGTCGAGCCGGCCGCGGTGGTCGAGCTCGTGCTGGAGCTGGAGCTCCCGCAGGCGGCAAGCACGCCGCCGGCGGCGATCCCTGCTCCGGCCACGGCACTCTTGGCCAGGAATGAGCGGCGGTCGATACGGTTAGTCATGGTTCCCCTTAGGACAGTGGCCCCGGCGGAGCCGGAGGCCTGATGGATGCGGTGCGTCGTCGTTCAGCGTCACGGTGCGTCGGTGTGTCCCCGCCACGTCATCCCCCCCGGGATGGCCGCGTCCGGTGTTGCCTCCGGCCAGACGATAGCCCTCGTCGGCCGCCCGTGGGGGTAAATTGTCACCTGGCGGGCGCGGCGATCGGGGGGGTCCCGGGGGGCGCCGACGCCTGCCGGTACGCTCAGAGGGTGGACTGGGAGATCGAGGCCTACCGTTGCTCGGTTGCGGGCCTCTCGCCGGACACGGTCCGGGCATATGCCTGCGACATTGAGCGTTTCGTCGAGTGGGCGGGCCGCGGGGGTGCTGTGGGTCCTGCCGCGGTGGACGGGATGACATTGCGCCGCTACCTCGCATTCCTGGCCACCAGGCGATATGCCAAAGCCACTATCTCGCGGACGGCGGCCTCGCTGCGCTCCTATTTCGGCTGGTGCGCCCGGCGAGGGGTTGTCGCGCAGGATCCGTCACTACGACTGTCCGCCCCGTCACCCGATTCCCGTCTGCCGAGAGTCCTCGGCCATGCCGAGCTCGAGCGCCTGCTCGAGTCGCCCTCCGTGCCCACGGTTGACGGGAGCGCGGGCACCGCCGGATCGGATGACGTAGCAGGAGGTGGGACCACCGGACCACTTGCGAGGGACGTACGGGACGACGCGGTACTCGAACTGCTCTATGGGAGCGGAATGCGGGTGGCCGAGTTGTGCGGACTCGATGTTGACGACCTCCAACTCGACAAGGGCGTAGTGACGGTTACCGGCAAAGGGTCGAAGCAGCGCCAGGTACTGGTGCACGACACCTGTGTGACGGCGCTGCATGCATGGCTGGCGGGCTCCCGTACTTCAATGGCGGCGGCTACGTCACCGAGCGGAGCACTCTTCTACAATGGGCGCGGCAAGCGACTTGGATCGCGAGACGTGCGGCGCATCGTGGATCGACGTTCGCCAGTGCCGACCCATCCTCACGCACTGCG
>Ga0075017_100000702_pt1 | contig 19201 bp, 15 predicted proteins | sample AleBraG_ABR_2012_FD_71475 | JGI IMG/M metagenome (GOLD analysis project Ga0075017, IMG submission 71475) | Freshwater sediment microbial communities in response to fracking from Pennsylvania, USA - Alex Branch Run_MetaG_ABR_2012 | ecosystem: Environmental > Aquatic > Freshwater > Creek >... | reverse complement strand
AGCACGTCGAACGGCTCGAGCAGGGCCTGGAGGAGCTCGTCCTTCGAGCGGAAGTGGTAGTAGAGCGCGGCCTTGGTGATGTCGAGGCGGTCGGCGATCTCCCGCAACGACGTGCCCTCGTAGCCCTGCTCGGTGAACAGCTCGGAGGCCACGGCCAGGATCCGGTCACGGGTGTCGGTCACCACGTGGCGAATACTACTTGACGACCGGTAAGTCGATCACTTACCGTACGGCAAGTAGGAACGCCGGTCCGGCCGCCTGCCAGGAGGTCCCCCCGAATGACCGATGCCCCCGAGATCCTCGCCGAGGGTCTCCGCAAGACCTATGGCGAACAGCTCGCCGTCGCCGACGTGTCGCTGTCAGTCGCGCCGGGGGAGATCCTCGGCGTGCTCGGCCCGAACGGCGCGGGCAAGTCGACGACCGTGCGGATGCTCACCACCATGACCCGGCCCGACGCCGGGCGCGCCGTCGTCGCCGGTCATGACGTCGCCGGTGACGCGCAAGCGGTGCGGAGGGTGATCGGCGTGACCGGTCAGGACGCGACGCTCGACGAGCTCCTCACCGGTGCGCAGAACCTGGAGCTCGTCGGTGAGCTCTCGGGGCTGTCGCGCCGGACGGCGCGCGCCCGGGCGGTCGAGCTCCTCGACCAGTTCGAGCTGACGTTCGCCGCCGACCGCATGGTGAAGACCTACTCGGGCGGCATGCGTCGGCGCCTCGACCTCGGCGCCAGCCTCGTGGCGCGGCCGCGCGTGCTGTTCCTCGACGAGCCGACCACCGGTCTCGACCCGACGAGCCGCGTACGCATGTGGGAGGTGATCCGGCGGCTCGTGGCCGACGGCACCACCGTGATGCTCACCACCCAGTACCTCGACGAGGCCGACACCCTCGCCGACCGCATCTCCGTGATCGACCACGGACTCGTCATCGCCGAGGGCACCGCCCGTGAGCTGAAGGCGAGCATCGGCGGCGAGCACCTCGAGATCACCCTGGAGCAGCCCGACGAACGGGCGGCGGCCGCGTTGGCGCCGCTCGCGGCGGGGCCGGTCCAGGTGATCGAGGGTGGGAAGCGGCTCCGGGCGCCGATCGTCCCGCAGCACGGGCTCGTCACCGCCGTGGTCCGTGCGCTCGACGACGCCGGCATCCCCGTCGACGACATCGAGATCCACCACCCGTCCCTCGACGACGTGTTCTTCTCCCTCACCGGGCACGCAGCCGAGGAGCCGGTCGCCGAACCGACGTACGAGACGTCCGCCGACGAACTGATGCCGACGAGATGACGCCGACGAAGCTCATGGAGGTCTGAAGTGACCGCGACCCTGGACACCCGCACGACCGGCTCGCGACCTTCGCCGCCGGGCTCGCTGGGCTCGTGGTGGCGACAGGTCGCCGCGCTCACCCGTCGCAACCTGTGGCACGTCCGCCGCGAGCCGGCGCAGCTGTCCGACGCGACGGTGCAGCCGGTGCTCTTCACCGTGTTGTTCGTCTACATCTTCGGCGCCGCGATGGTCATCCCCGGAGGTACCTACAAGCAGTTCGCGATCGCCGGCCTCGTCGTGTTCAACATCACCACCTCCACGATGGGCACGGCGGTGGGCGTGAGCGCGGATCTGAAGAGCGGCGTGATCGACCGCTTCCGCACCCTGCCGATGGCGCGCAGTGCGATCCTCGCCGGGCGCACGTTCTCCGACCTCCTGGCGAGCATCCTCTGCGCCACCATCGTCCTGCTCACCGGCTTCGTGATCGGGTGGCGGCCCGGCAACGGCCTGCCGGGTGTCGTCGCCGGCCTCGCGGTCGCCGTGCTGTTCGCCTACGCGATGAGCTGGCTGATGGCGTGCGTCGGGCTGTCGGTGGGAGACCCGGAGTCGGCGCAGGGCATCGGGCTCCTGGTGCTGTTCCCGATCGCGTTCGTCTCGAGCGCCATGGTGCCCATCCAGGGGATGCCGGGCTGGATGCAGCCGATCGCGGAGTGGAACCCGGTGTCGGCGGTCGCGGGATCGCTGCGGGAGCTGTTCGGCAACCCGAACCCGGCCGCCCTGCGCGACAACTTCCCGTCGCAGAACCCGGTCCTGATGGCGATCGTCTGGAGCCTCGCGATCATGGCCGTGTGCATCCCGATCGCCCGCGCCCGGCTCAAGGCCCGCACGGTCGACTGAGTGTGGTCAGGGCAGCTGTGGCCGGGTCTACGGCAGGTCGGGGAACCGCTCCTTGGCGCGCTGGTGCCACTCGACGATCTCGTCGTAACGGGCGCGCACGCCGACCTCCTGGCCGGGGCCCATCACGATGTAGGGCCAACCCTCCTGCACGCCGACGAGGGTGACCCCGGCCACGACGTCGGGTTCGAGGACCTGCATCGAGGTCTCGTCGAGGCCTGCGGCGAGCGCCATGAATTCGTCGTTGATCACGTCGGGGTCGGTGACGGAGGGGCGCACCATCGAGTCGCCGATGTTGGTGGCCACGCCCGCGGGCACGAGCACGCTCGCGCCGATGCCGGTGCCCTCGAGCTCGTTGCGCAATGCGACGGTGATGGCGACGATCGCGTGCTTGGTCGCGCTGTAGGCGCCGAGGCGCGGCGTGGTGACGAAGCCCGCGCCCGACGCGGTGTTCACGATGTGGCCCTCGCCCTGCTCGATCATGCACGGCACGAAGCTCCGCAGCCCGTTGGCGACGCCGAACACGTTGACGCCGACCAGCCACTGCCACTCGTCGGCGGTGAACTCCCACACCTTGCCGGCGGGGGAGACCCCCGCGTTGTTGCAGAGGAGGTGCACCGCGCCGAAGGTGTCGAAGGCGAGGTCGGCGAGCGTGTCGACCTGAGCTGCGTCCGAGACGTCCACGGCCTGCGCGACGGCGCGTCCCTCGGGGAGCTCCGCGGCGACGGACTCGGCCCGCTCCCCATTGACGTCGGCCACCACCACCCGCATGCCCGCGGCGGCGCAGGCCCGGGCGAGCGCCGCCCCGATTCCGCTGCCCCCGCCGGTGACGACCGCCACCTTCCCGTCGAGCTCCCGCAGCATCGCTTCCCCCTGGGTCGGTTGCGCTCCTGGAGAGCAGTCTGCCGGATGCTTGACCCCGAACGCCTGTTCGGCTAACTTCACCAGTGTCATTCACACCCGGCACCCCGCCGGGTCCCCGGCCGGATGTAGCTGTCACACCCCCGTCGTACGTTCCACGAGCGACGGATCTTCCCCGCAGACGCAGACACCAACGACGAAGAGTCGGACACAGAAAGCACAGGAGGGTTCCACCGTGGAACGTGACCAGGCCCTGGAAATGGCCCTCGGCCAGATCGAGAAGCAGTACGGCAAGGGCGCCATCATGCGCCTGGGTGAGCACGGCAACGTCGGCGTGGCGGCAATCCCCACGGGCGCCCTGGCGCTCGACATCGCCCTCGGCATCGGGGGCCTGCCCCGCGGCCGGGTCGTCGAGATCTACGGCCCCGAGTCGTCGGGCAAGTCCACCCTCGCCATGCACGTCGTGGCCGAGGCCCAGCGCAACGGCGGCGTCTGCGCCTACATCGACGCCGAGCACGCGATGGACCCGGTCTACGCGTCGGCCATCGGCGTCAACGTCGACGACCTGCTGATCTCCCAGCCCGACACCGGGGAGCAGGCGCTCGAGATCACCGACATGCTGATCCGCTCCGGCGCGCTCGACGTCGTGGTCATCGACTCGGTGGCGGCTCTCGTGCCCCGCGCCGAGATCGAGGGCGAGATGGGCGACACGCACGTCGGCCTGCAGGCCCGGCTCATGAGCCAGGCGCTGCGCAAGCTCACCGCCAACCTCAACAAGTCGAACACCATCTGCGTGTTCATCAACCAGCTGCGAGAGAAGATCGGCGTGATGTTCGGCTCGCCGGAGACCACTCCGGGCGGCCGGGCGCTGAAGTTCTACTCGTCGGTCCGCCTCGACATCCGCCGCATCGAGTCCATCAAGGACGGTGCGGAGATCACCGGGAACCGCACCCGTGTCAAGGTGGTGAAGAACAAGGTCGCGCCGCCGTTCAAGCAGGCCGAGTTCGACATCATGTACGGCAAGGGCATCAGCCGTGAGGGCTCGCTGCTCGACGTCGGCGTGGAGTTCGGCATCGTGAAGAAGTCGGGCGCCTGGTTCACCTACGAGGGTGAGCAACTCGGTCAGGGTCGCGAGAACGCGAAGACCTTCCTGTCCGAGAACGTCGACATGATGTTCGAGATCAGCGACCGGATCCGCCAGCAGGTGGGCATCGACGAGAGCGAGGCCTCCGAGGAGGTCGACCTCGTCGACGGTGAGCTGGAAGACGCCGACGCCGAGGCCTGAACCCGTTCCCGGGTCGACCGTCAGCGATTGACCGCCTGCGCGTGGAGCACCCGCTCCACGTGGAGGATCCACTCCCGGCTCCACAACAGATCCACCGGCAGCTCGCCGCCCTCCTGCACGCACCGTGTCAGGTCGGCGGCGAGTCGCTCGTCGGGGACCACCCGCACGTCGTCCTCACCGGCGAGGCGGGCCCGTTCGGCGGCGCTCGCCGCCTGGCCGTCGAGGGTGCCGAGCTTCATCGACGGCTCGGGCATCCGGGCCACGGTGTCGGCGGTCGCCCGCAGTTCCTGCTCCACCCGTCGTCCCCGCACCACGATGTCGGCGCGCACCGCGTCGCACGCGCCGCCCGAGGTGGTGCCGGTGCCGTCGCGCACGATGCCGTCGGCGGCCCACTCGGCGCCGGTGCCGAGCACGAGCAGGTCCGACCAGGGAGGACGGTCGGCCTGCTCCACGCCGCGTTCGGCGGCGAGCACCTCGAGTGCGACCAGGGCGCGTGCGCGAGCCGCCTCGGCCTCACCGTGGCGGGTGGCGGCGGAGCGTCTCGAGTCCGAGCGCGCGGCCGGGTCATCGGGGCCCGCCATGCGATCGACCGCGCCGGCGAACGCGTCGGCATCGGCGTGGAGCATGTCGCCGAACGCGCGGCGCACCACGCCTTCAGCGCCGCGGGGCCACAGCACGAAGCCCACCACCAGGCTCACGGTCACGCCGATGGCGATGTCCTGCACCCGCACCAGACCCGTGCGCCATCCCTCGGGCACGCTCAGGTTGAAGAGGTCCACGACCAGCACGGTGAAGCACGCCTGGCCCACCATGAAGTTCACGGCGCCCGGCGTGTAGGCGCTCAGGAAGGTGAGGATCGGCAATGCGATCCACAGCCAGCGGGTGTCGCCGCCGAAGGCCTCCATCAGCGCGCTGGCCAGCACGAAGCCCACGATGGTGCCGGCCACGGCCTGCAGTGCGGTGCGTTGCGTGCCGAGCGCATTGGAGCGCAGTACCGACAACGTGCCCAGCACCACCCAGAAGCCGTGCTCGACGTCGGTGACCTTCGCCAGCGCCATGGCCGCACCGAGGCCCACCGCGGCCCGCACCGCGTTCTGGAAGCGCACCGACCGCAGGTCGAGGTGCGCGCGCAACCGTCGCTCGGTCGCGGTCGCGGTGGCGAGCCTCGCCGCGTCGACGGTGAGGGTGCCGAGCCCGAGTGCCTCGCTGCCCTGTCGTTCGAGGCCCACTCCAGTGGTGCCGTTCTCCGCTGCGGCGAGGGTGATCAGCGAGAGCCGCCGCAGCGGGAAGCAGCGGTCGATCACCAGCACCGCCTCGTCGGGATCACCTGCGGCGGCCGCCGACCTCGCGGTCGATCCGAGCGAGGCTCGCTGGCGGGCACGCGCATCCTCGAGCGCGGTGAGATCGGGCGCGGTCGGCGCGGCCGGCGGCATCGCGCGCAGCATCGCGGCGGTGGCGGTGAGCACCGCCGCGGACTCGGTGACGACGGCGCGATCGTCGCCGGTGACCGTCCCGCTGCGCACGAGGTGCAGGTGCACGAGCCGGCCGATGCGCTCGGCCTCGATCACCGACATCCTGAGTGCTCGGTCGGAGCGACCCGCCCCGACGGGCCGGAAGGAGATGCCGGTGAGGGAGTGGAGCTCCGTGCGCGCGTCGTCGAGCGCGGTGAGGGTGGCGTCGCGACCCACGACCGGCGCGGTCAGCGCGTCGGCGGCAGCGGCGAGCACGGCGGCAACGGCCCGGCGCACACGGTGACGTTCGACCGACGGGAACATCACCAGCGCGAGGACACCGGCGAGCACACAGGCGATCAGCCACCCGACCACCCGGTCGTCGACCTGTGAATTCGGCGCCTCGACCGCGGCGGCGAGCACGAACGCGAGGATGGTCGCGTTGCGGGCGGCCTCCCAGTAGGTGCCGAACGTCTCGCCCATGACGACGGCGAAGGTCACCACGGCGGTGAGCAGTGCGGCGGCCACCGTGGAGCGTGACACCACGGTGCCGAGCGCGACGAGCGGGGTGCTGGCCACCAGGTACCCCGCGTAGGCCAGGGTCCGGCGCTTCGGCGGGCCGCCGAAGTTGCAGAACCCCAGCGCGGCGAACGCGGCGAAGGCGCCGAAGAGCGCGGCCTCGTCGCTGCCGATCAGGAACTCTCCGATCGCGTAGGCGAGCGGCATCCCGACCGCGCACCGCGCCGCCTTCCGCAGGTTCTGGCGGTCCGGGTCCGTCGTGATGCGGGCCCAGAACTGCTGGACGAGGGCGGGGAAGCGAGACAGGTGCGGGATCGTACACTGGTGCGTCGTGACGTCTGCCCCGCTGCCTCGCCGGTACTACGTGCGCACCTACGGGTGCCAGATGAACGAGCATGACTCCGAGCGCATCGCGGGCATGCTCGACGAGCAGGGGATGACGCCCACCGACGACCTCGACGCCGCCGACGTCGTGGTGCTCAACACCTGCTGCATCCGTGAGAACGCCGACAACAAGTTCTACGGGCACCTCGGTCGGCTGAAGGTCATGAAGGCCGAGCGCCCCGACCTGCAGATCGCCGTCGGTGGTTGCCTCGCCCAGAAGGACCGCGAGCTCATCGTGGAGCGAGCCGGCCACGTCGACGTGGTGTTCGGCACGCACAACCTCGCCCGCGCGCCCGAGCTCCTCGCGCAGGCGCGCGCCTCGGGCGAGTCGGTGGTGGAGATCCTCGACGAGCACCACGAGGGCATCGCCGGTGAGCTCGGCGCGCTGCCCGCGCGCCGCGAGCACGACCACACCGCGTGGGTCACCATCCAGGTGGGCTGCGACAACTCGTGCACGTTCTGCATCGTGCCGATCGTGCGCGGCCCCGAGGTGAGCCGGCGCATGGGCGACATCGTGCGCGAGGTCGAGGAGCTCGCCGCCGACGGCGTGCGCGAGATCACCCTGCTCGGCCAGAACGTCAACAGCTACGGCCGCGACCTCGGCGCCGGGCAGTACCGCCCGCAGTTCGCCGACCTGCTGCGCGCGCTCGACGCCGTCGAGGGCATCGAGCGCATCCGCTACACGTCGCCGCACCCCAAGGACCTGCGCCCCGAGACGATCGCGGCGATGGCCGAGTGCGTGTCGGTGTGCGAGCACCTGCACCTGCCGTTGCAGTCGGGCAGCGACCGCATCCTGTCGCGCATGCACCGCGGCTACACCGCGCAGCGCTACCTCGAGCGGCTCGCCGCGGCACGCGCCGCGATCCCCGACCTCGCGGTCACCACCGACATCATCGTCGGCTTCCCCGGCGAGACCGACGCCGACTTCGAGCGCACGCTCGCGGTGGCCGACGAAGCTGCGTACGACGCGGCGTACACCTTCGTGTTCTCGCCCCGCGCGGGCACGCCGGCCGCCGAGATGTCCGACGACTTCGTGGCCCCCGAGGTCGCGCAGGAACGCATGACCCGCCTGCTCGAAGTGGTCGAGGGCCACGCGTTGGTGAAGCACGAGGCGCGGATCGGGCGCACCGAGGTGGTGTTGCTCGAGGGGCCGTCGAAGAAGGACGCGACGGTGTGGTCGGGTCGCACCCGGCAGGGCAAGCTCGTGCACTTCGTGCCGGGTGATGCGCCCCTCGCGGTCGGCGGCGAGGCCGACGTGCTGGTCACGTCGGCGGCGCCGCACTTCCTGCGCGGTGACCTGCTCGCGGTGCGGGTTCCTCGGGTTTCGGGCCGACGCTCCTCTCGCATCCGCATCCCCGTGGTTGCCGCGCCCGCTTGACCACTCATCTCGCGCTCGTCGGTCCCACCGCCTCCGGCAAGTCGGCGCTCGCGCTCCGCTACGCATGTGCGCACGACGACGTCGAGATCGTGTCGATGGACTCGATGCAGGTGTACCGCGGCATGGACGTCGGGACCGCCAAGGCCACGCCCGAGGAGCGCACCGCGGTGCCACACCACCTCATCGACGTGTGCGACCCCGACGAGGAGTGGTCGGTCGTGCGGTTCCAGGCCGAGGCACGCGCCGCGGTCGCCGACATCGAGGCGCGCGGCAAGCGCGCGCTCCTCGTGGGCGGCACCGGGTTGTACGTGCAGGCGGTGGTCGACCCGATGACCTTCCCGCCCCAGAACCGCGCCGTGCGGGCCGAGCTCGAAGCCGAGGCCGAGACGCCCGGCGGCCTCGCCCGCCTCTCCGCCGAGCTGCAGGGTCTCGACCCCGACGCCGCCGCCCAGATCGAGCCGCGCAACACCCGCCGGGTGGTGCGGGCGCTGGAGGTGATCCGCGTCACCGGGCGGCCGTTCTCGTCGTTCGGGCCCGGGATCCAGGAGTACGGGGCGACGGTGTTCCCGGTGCGGATGGTGGGGGTGTGGTGCACCCGGGAGCTGCTCGACGAGCGCATCCGGGCCCGGGTCGACCGAATGGCGCAGGAAGGCCTGGTCGGCGAGGTGGAGGCGCTGCGCCGCCGTCCCCGGGGCCTGTCGCGCACCGCGGCGCAGGCGATCGGTTACCAGGAGGTGCTGGCCCACCTGGCGGGGGAGTGCTCCCTCGACGAGGCGCTGGTGGCCACCGCCACCCGCACGCGGCAGTTCGCCCGGCGCCAGCGCATGTGGTTCCGGCGCGATCCCCGCATCTCCTGGGTGGCCCACGCCGGGGATGCGGCCCGGAATCCGGACGTGCTCACCCCCGTTCTCCTGGCAGAGTGGGGGCGATGACCGCTGCGTACCTGTCCAAGCTCCACGCCACGGGGAACGACTTCCTCGTGTGGTCGTGGCTGGGACCCGACGGATCGAGCTGTTCCAGCGGCTCGATCGGCTCGGAGCAGGCGCGCGCGCTCTGCGACCGGCACCGGGGGATCGGCGCCGACGGGCTCATCGTCGTGAAGCCGGGCAGCAACGGCGCCGACGTGGAGATGGTCCTCTTCAACGCCGACGGCGGCATCGCCGAGATGAGCGGCAACGGCATCCGGGCGTTGGCCTGGGTGGCGGTGCGCGACGGCTACGGACGTGACGGTCGGCTGGTCGTCGACACCGGCGGTGGCCGGCGCGAGCTCGACCTGGAGCTCGATCCCGCGACCGGCGAGCTGGTGTACGCGACGGTCGACATGGGCCCGGTCACCTTCGACCCGGCGCAGATCCCGGTGGCGCTCGAGTCGTCGGCGCACATCACCGCCGAGTTCCACGGGGTGGAGTACGAGGGCGACGCCGCGGGCATGGGCAATCCCCATCTCGTGCTGTTCGTCGAGGATCCCGCGACCGCGCGCGTCACCCAGCACGGCCCGCGCCTCGAGCACGACGAGCGCTTCCCGGCGCGCACCAACGTGCACTTCGTGCGCCCCACGCCGGGCGTGGTCGACGAGCTCGACATGCGCGTGTGGGAGCGCGGCGTCGGCGAGACGCTCAGCTGCGGCACCGGCGCGAGCGCGAGCGCGGCGGTCGCGCACCGGCGCGGGCTGGTGGGCCAGAAGGTCACCGTGCACGTGCCCGGCGGTGATCTCACCGTGGAGCTCGGCGACACCATCCGGCTCGGCGGCCCCGTCGTGCACGTGTTCGACACGACGATCGACCTCCGATGAATCGCCGCCCATGAGCAGGAGGCGGCTCACCGCGACCGAGGTCGACCTCGGCGTCGTCCGGCAGCGTGCGCTCCTCGTCGGCACCGGCTTCGGCCTGCGCGACGCGGATGCCGCGCAGGCGTCGCTCGAGGAGCTCGCCGCGCTCACCGACACCGCGGGTGCCGATCCCGTCGAGCTGGTGCTGCAACGTCGCGACCGGCCCGATCCCGCCACCTACATCGGCTCCGGCAAGGCGCAGGAGCTGAAGATGGTCGGCGACGCCCTCGACATCGATCTCGTCGTGTTCGACGACGAGCTCAGCCCCGCGCAGCAGCGCAACCTCGAGAAGCTGTTCGAGGTCGACGTGGTCGACCGCACCGCGCTGATCCTCGACATCTTCGCCCAGCACGCGAAGAGCCAGGAGGGCATGGTGCAGGTGGAGCTCGCGCAGCTGCGCTACCGCCTGCCGCGCCTGCGCGGCCGCGGCAACCAGCTCAGCCAGCAGGGCGCGGGCATCGGCACGCGTGGACCCGGTGAGACGCAGCTCGAGGTCGATCGCCGACGCATCACCACGCGCATGTCGCGCCTGGAGAAGGAGCTCGAGCGCCTCGCGAAGAACCGCGCCACGCAACGCAAGTCGCGCACGCGGCGCGCGGTCACCACCGTCGCGCTGGTCGGCTACACCAACGCGGGCAAGTCCACGTTGCTCAACCGCCTCACCGAGGCCCACGTGCTCGTCGAGGACAAGCTGTTCTCCACCCTCGATCCGGCCACCCGGCGACTGCGGCTCCCCGGCGGCGAGACCATCCTCCTCTCCGACACCGTCGGCTTCGTGAGCCGCCTCCCGCACCAGCTCGTGGAGTCGTTCCGATCCACGCTCGAGGTGTCGGCCGACGCCGATCTCCTCGTGCATGTCGTCGACGGCTCGGCGCCGGAGGCCGAGACGCAGATCAGAGCGGTGTACGACGTGTTGCGCGAGATCCACGCCGACGCGGTGCCGGAGATGCTCGTCGTCAACAAGGCCGATCTCGCCCTCCCCGACGACGTCGCCGCGCTCACCCGCGCCCACCCGGATGCGGTCGTCGTGTCCGCGGTGGCCGGCACCGGCATCGACAAGCTGCTCGACCGCATCGCGGACCGGTTGCGGGAGCTCGAACCCGTGGTCGAGCTCGAGGTGCCCTACGACCGGGGAGACGTGCTCGCCGCCCTGCACCGCGACGGCGAGGTGCTGGTGGAGGTGCACGCCGACGCCGGCACCCGGGTGCGGGCCCGCCTGCCGCGATCCGACGTGGTGCGCTTCGACGAGTTCGTCGTCGTCCACTAGCCCCTCACTACGCTCCCTCGATGGCCGAAAGCACGGGCGGCATCGTCCTCCCTCCGTACCCGCACGACCGCCTCGACGCGCTGAAGAAGGTGGCGGCGGCCGCGCCCGGCGGGATGATCGACGTGTCGGTCGGCACGCCCGTCGACCCGATGCCCGAGATCGTGGTGCAGGCGCTCACGGCAGCCGCGGCCGGTGCCACCGGCTACCCGGCCACCATCGGCAGCGTCGCCTATCGCGAGGCCGCGGCGTGGTGGATCGAGCGCCGCTTCGGCTGCGTGGTCGCGCCGGCCGAGGTGGTCGCGGTGATCGGCACCAAGGAGCTGGTCGCGTCGCTTCCCCGCGCGCTGTCGCTGCGCGACCCGTCGCGCGACACCGTGCTCTACCCGGCGGCTGCGTACCCCACCTACGCGATGGGCGCCATGCTCGCGGGCCTGCGCGCGGTGGCGGTGACCGTCGACGCCGAGTGGCACGTCGACCTGTCGCAGGTGTCCGACGACGACGCCTCGCGCGCGCTCGTGCTCTGGCTCAACGACCCGTCGAACCCCACGGGCGCAGTGGCGTCGCCGGCGCAGATGGAGGCCGCGGTCGCGTGGGCCCGGTCGCGCGGCATCGTGGTCGCCAGCGACGAGTGCTACGCCGAGTTCACCTACGGCGCCGACGGCAAGGCGGCCGCGCCCGTCACCGCGCTCACCGCCGGCAACGACGGCGTGCTCGCGGTGCACTCGCTGTCGAAGCGCTCGAACCTGGCCGGCTTCCGGGCCGGGTTCGTGGCCGGCGACGGCGACCTCGTCGCGTATCTCGGCGAGCTGCGCAAGCACGGTGGGATGATGACGCCCGCGCCGGTGCAGGCCGCAGCCGCGGTCGCGCTGGGCGACGACGAGCACGTGGTGGAGCAGCAGCTGCGCTATGCCCGCCGCCGGGCCAAGGCGTTGCCCGCGCTCGAGGCCCGCGGCCTGGTGCACGACGGCGGCAGCTCCACCTTCTACCTGTGGCTGCGCGACGGCACCGGTCAGGAACGCGACGGTTGGGCCATCGCGGCCGACCTCGCCACCACCGGGCTGATCGTCGCCCCCGGCGACTTCTACGGCGAGGCCGGCGCCGCGCACGTGCGCGTCGCCCTCACCGTCACCGACGACGCGCTCGACCTCGCGGTCGCCCGTCTCTCCTAGCCTTCGAACGCCCGCACATCTCACCAGGAGCGCTGCACACCGTGGACCAGCTCGAGCAGACCATCACCGCCCTCTGGGAGGGCCGCGACGACCTCTTCGCCGTGCTCCCGGAGGACGACGCCCGCGCCGCGGTGCACGAGGCCATCGAGCTGCTCGACACCGGTAAGGCGCGCGTCGCCGAGCTGCAGGGCGACGAGGTCGTCGTCCACCAGTGGCTGAAGTACGCGGTGCTGCTGCTGTTCCGCCTCTCCAAGATGGACACGATCGAGCTCGGCCCGTTCGAGTACGCCGACAAGATCCCGCTGAAGCACGATTTCCAGGCCTCGGGTGTGCGCGTGGTGCCGGGCGCGTCGGCCCGCTGGGGCGCCTACCTCGCCCCCGGCGCGGTGATGATGCCGAGCTACGTGAACATCGGCGCGTACGTGGGCGCCGACACGATGGTCGACACGTGGGCCACCGTCGGTTCGTGCGCACAGATCGGCGAGCGCGTGCACCTCTCCGGCGGTGTGGGCATCGGTGGCGTGCTCGAGCCGCCGCAGGCCGCGCCGGTGATCGTGGGCGACGACTCCATGATCGGGTCGCGCTGCATCGTCGCCGAGGGCGCCCGGGTGGGGAAGGGCGTGGTGCTCGGCGCCGGCGCGATCCTCACCGGCTCGATCCCGGTGATCGACGCGGAGACCGGCGCGGAGCTCAGCCGCGGCATCGTGCCCGACTGGTGCGTCGCCATCTCCGCCACCCGCGCGCGTCGGTACGCCGGCGGCGAGTTCGGTCTCCCGTGCGTGCTGGTGGTCAAGCGGCTCACCGAGGGTGAGCGCCACGACAAGAGCAAGCTCAACGACATCCTGCGGGACCACGGAGCGGCCACCTGATGGGCGACACGGTCTCGGCCGACGCCGCGGTGCTGGCCACGCCGGCCGACGACCTGTTCGCGCTCACGGCCGCGCTGGTCGACGTGCCGTCGGAGAGCCACCACGAGGCGCACCTCTGTGATCTCGTGGAGGCCCGCATCGCCGCGCGTGCCCCGTCGCTCGACTGCGTGCGGGTGGACCACAGCCTGATCGTCCGCACCGACCTCGGGCGCGAACGGCGCGTCGTGCTCGGCGGCCACCTCGACACGGTGCCCGCCAACGGCAACGGGTCGGCGCGCGTCGAAGGCGACGTGCTCCACGGTCTGGGCTCGGCCGACATGAAGGGCGGCCTCGCGGTGCTGCTCGCACTGGCGGAGCAGCTGCACGCCGCCCCGGATTCCGGCCCGGACGCAGCCCGACACGACGTGACGCTCGCCTTCTACGAGGGCGAGGAGGTGTCCGACGAGTTCAACGGCCTGCGCAAGATCTTCGAGCAGCGCGCCCGTCTGCTCGACGGCGACTTCGCGGTGCTGCTCGAGCCCACCGACGGGTGGGTGGAGGCGGGCTGCCAGGGCTTCCTCATCGTGCGCGCCGAGTTCGACGGCGCTCGTGCGCACACCGCGCGCCCGTGGATGGGCGTGAACGCGATCCACCGGGCCGCCGCGGCGCTCTCACGTGTTGCCGCGCACGAGTCCGACACCGTGCTGGTCGACGGGCTCGAGTTCCGCGAATCGCTGCAGGCGGTGCGCATCGAGGGCGGCGTGATGGGCAAGCACAACGTGGTGCCCGACGAGTGTGCGCTGGTGCTCAACCGTCGCTTCGCTCCCGCCTACACCGCGGAGGAGGCCTTCGAGCAGGTGAGGGCGTTGCTCGACGGTCCGAGTGGAGGCGGTGCCGACCGGGTCGAGGTGCTGCAGGCCCAGCCGGCCGCGGCACCCAACCTGGCGAACCCGCTCGTGGCGGAGTTCGTGCAGGGCCTCGAGCTGCCGGTGCGGCCGAAGCTCGGCTGGACCGACGTGGCGCGCTTCGCCGCTCGGGGGGTGCCGGCCGTGAACTTCGGTCCCGGTGACCCGACGATCGCCCACACCGCGGGCGAGCTCGTCACGCGGGAGAGCGTGGAGCGTTGCTACGAGGTGCTGGCGAGGTTCGTCGGCCTCTAGAAACGTCGGAGGAGGCTGACGACCTTGCCGTAGATGGTGACGTCGGCGGGCTCGAAGACCATCTCCTCCATGGTGGAGTTCTCCGGCCGCAGGACGATCTTGTTGCGGCGGCGCAGGAAGGTCTTGACCGTGGCCTCCTCGCCGGGGATGCCGGCGATGACGGTGTCGCCCGGCTGGGCGTCGGGCTGCTGGCGCACGACGACGTAGTCGCCGTCGAAGATGCCGGCCTCGATCATCGACTCGCCGCGCACCCGCAGCATGAAGAGCGTGCCGTCGCCGGTGAAGTCCTCCGGGACGGGGAGGGTCTCCTCGATGTTCTCGGCCGCGAGCACGCCGGTGCCGGCGGCGACGTCGCCCACGAGGGGCACGTGGCGCACCGGCCGGCGCTCGATCGGCTGGCCCGACTCGATGTCGAGGTGGACCTCGAGGGCGCGGGGCTTGGTGGGATCGCGGGTGAGGTAGCCCTTGTCCTGCAGGGCCGCGAGGTGCGCGTGCACCGTGGAGCTGGAGGAGAGGCCGACCGCCTCGCCGATCTCCCGCACGCTGGGCGGGTAGCCGCGGTGGCGCACCTCGGCGTCGATGAACTCGAGGACCTGGCGCTGACGGGGGGTGAGGTCGGTCGTCATGGCGCGGACGGTACCACGATCGTGTGTTCGGGGCAAACACCCGTTCGCATTTTTGTCCCGAAACCCTTGACCCGAACGGTTGTTCGTGTCACCCTGCGAACAGTTGTTCGATCGGGCTCCGGGTCGCACCCCTCAGGGTGGTGGCGGACGGTCCGGAGCCGGCCCACGGATACCCACGGATACCCACGGATAACTGTCACACCCCCGTGGTCGAGTGTCCCTCAGCGGGTCGCACGACCACGGAGCGACGACAGTGCAGACGAGAGCTGAGAGAGAAGAGAGAGAAGAGCACGAGATGGCCGCCATCATGATCCCGACCGACCGCAGCCGACTCGACGAGCGCACCATCCCGATCACCACCAGGCCCCGCGCCCGGCGCCAGCCCACGACCGCGCCGGGTCGTCGTCCGTCCGTTGCCACCGGACGGGCCGGGGAATCGGCGGGATCGGGCACCCAGGTGCGTCACGTCGAGCGTCGGGCTGCACGCCCCGCCACGGGCGCCCGGTCGGTCGGGCCGGCCCTGCAGGTCGGGCCGGTGAGCCGGGCCACGTACTGGCGCCGACGGGCATTCGTCGCGGCGCTGGTCGTCGGTCTGGTCCTCGTGATGGCGCAGGCGGGTGCGGCGCTCGGGGGATCTTCCCTCGCAACCCCCGGGCGCAGCACCACGTCCAGCTCTTCGGCCGGCTCCTCCGTCGTCCGCCACACGGTCGTGCGACCCGGTGACTCGCTGTGGAGCATCGCCTCCCGCCTGGCCCCGGGTTCCGACCCGCGGCCGGTGGTCGACGCGCTCTCGGCGGCGCGCAACGGCGCTCCGCTCGTGCCCGGGGAGACCGTCGAGTGGGGCGGCTGAGCCGCTCGCGGCGAGGCCCATCGGGGTGGCTGAGCCGCTCGCGGCGAGGCCCATCGGGGTGGCTGAGCCGCTCGCGGCGAGGCCCATCGGGGCGGCTGAGCGGTCCGTTCCGAATCGCCCACGGTGGCCTGGCAATTCGGTCGGGCCACCGTGGCTGCACTCCAGGTGGGGGGATACGGTGGCGCGGTGCGCTGCCCGTTCTGCTCGGCCGACGACGACAAGGTCGTCGACTCGCGCCCGGCCGACGACGGTGCCGCGGTGCGGCGGCGCCGGGAGTGCCTGGTGTGCAACCGCCGGTTCACCACCTACGAGCGCGTCGACGAGCTGCCGTTCACGGTGGTGAAGCGCGCCGGTGTGCGCGAGCCGTTCGATCCGGAGAAGGTGCGCTCGGGCGTGGAGCGGGCGGTCGCGGGGAGTGCGATCGAACCGGCCGCGGTCGACGAGCTGGTGGCCGAGGTCGAGGAGCGGCTGCGGTCGATCGGCCCCGAGGTCACCTCGGAGCAGGTCGGCCGGGCGGTGCTCGAGGGGCTGCGGCGCCTCGATCCCGTGTCGTATCTGCGGTTCGCCTCGGTCTACAAGGGCTTCGAGGACCTCGGCGACTTCGAGCGAGAGGTCACCGAGCTGCAGAAGCAGACCGAGCCCAAGCGCCGCCAGTAGGGCTCGGTGCTCCCGGTCGAGTGGGGCTCGCTCGGCTCGGGGATCGATGGATTCGGAGCTGATCGAGGAAACCCTTGCAATGACAGCGCTGTAGTTCTATCTTTGTCTTTCCCCACCACTGGTGGGGGATGGGGGAGCGCCGACCACAATATCTTGTGGTTTCGTGCGCTCGAAGCAGGGTTCGCAAGAGCACGAACAAGTGCGCGAACACGAGCACGAAGAGGAAGAGGGAGACGCCACATGGCCATCGCGCCGGAGCAGGTCGGGATCGGGATCCGCCGCTACTTCACCCGTCCTGGGGTCAATCCCTACGACATGGTCGAGTGGGAGAAGCGGGACGCCCGCATCACGAACTGGAAGGACGGCACCGACGCCTTCCACCAGCCCGACGTCGAGTTCCCCACCACGTGGTCGGTGAACGCCACCAACATCGTCGCCCAGAAGTACTTCCGCGGCACCCTCGGCACCGACGAGCGTGAGTCGTCGCTGCGCCAGGTCATCGACCGCGTCGCCGACACGATCACCGGTTGGGGTGTGCGCGACGGCTACTTCTCCGACGAGCACGAGGGCGCGGCGTTCCGCAACGAGCTGAAGTACCTCCTCCTCACCCAGCGCGCCGCCTTCAACTCGCCGGTGTGGTTCAACATCGGCGTGAAGGGCGTGCCGCAGCAGGGCTCGGCGTGCTTCATCCTCGCGGTCGAGGACACGATGGACGGCATCCTCAACTGGTACCGCGAGGAGGGGACCATCTTCAAGGGTGGCTCCGGCTCCGGCATCAACCTCTCCAACATCCGCTCGTCGTACGAGCACCTCAAGGGTGGCGGCACGGCCAGCGGCCCGGTGAGCTTCATGCGCGGCGCCGACGCGTCGGCCGGCACGATCAAGAGCGGCGGCAAGACGCGCCGCGCCGCGAAGATGGTCATCCTCAACGCCGATCACCCCGACGTGGAGGAGTTCATCTGGTGCAAGTCGATCGAGGAGCAGAAGGCGCGTGCACTGCGCGACGCCGGCTTCGACATGGACCTCGACGGCAAGGACTCGCACTCGATCCAGTACCAGAACGCGAACAACTCGATCCGCGTCACCGACGAGTTCATGCAGGCGGTCGTCGAAGACGCCGACTGGCACCTCCGCGCGGTCACGACCGGCGAGATCGTCCGCACCGTCAAGGCGCGTGACCTCTTCCGCCAGGTCTCGCAGGCCGCGTGGGAGTGCGCGGATCCCGGCATGCAGTTCGACACCACGATCAACCGCTGGCACACGTCGCCCAACACCGGCCGCATCAACGCCAGCAACCCGTGCTCCGAGTACATGCACATCGACAACTCGGCGTGCAACCTCGCGAGCATCAACCTGCTCAAGTACCTCAACGACGACGGCACGTTCGACGTCGAGGCCTACAAGCACACCGTCGAGGTGATGTTCACCGCGCAGGAGATCATCGTCGGCAACGCCGACTACCCGACGGAGAAGATCGGCGAGAACAGCCGCAAGTTCCGTCAGCTCGGTCTCGGCTACGCGAACCTCGGTGCCCTCCTCATGGCGCAGGGCATGCCCTACGACTCCGACGCGGGCCGGGCCTGGGCCGCGGCGATCACCGCGCTCATGACGGGTCACGCCTACGCCACCTCGGCGCGCACCGCCGGCCGCATGGGCCCGCACGCCGGCTACTCCGAGAACGCCGAGGCGATGAACAACGTGCTGCGCATGCACCGCGCCGAGGCCGCCAAGATCGACGAGGACCTCGTCCCGCCGGAGCTGCTCGGCGCCGCGCAGCAGGCGTGGGACGAAGCCGTCGAGCTCGGCGAGACGTTCGGTGTGCGCAACTCGCAGGCCACCGTCCTCGCCCCCACCGGCACCATCGGCCTGATGATGGACTGCGACACCACCGGCATCGAGCCCGACCTCGCGCTCACCAAGGCGAAGAAGCTCGTCGGTGGCGGCACCATGCTGATCGTCAACCAGACGATCCCGCGTGCGCTCGCCCAGCTCGGCTACACCGACGGTGAGGCGGCGGCCATCGTCGCCCACATCAACGAGCACAAGACGATCTTCGGGGCGCCGCACTTCAAGGACGAGCACCTCGACGTGTTCGCCTGTTCGATGGGCGACAACACGATCCACTACATGGGTCACGTCAAGATGATGGGTGCGGTGCAGCCGTTCATCTCGGGGGCCATCTCCAAGACGGTGAACATGCCCGAGGACGTCTCGGTCGAGGATGTCGAGGACCTCCACATCGAGGCCTGGCGTCTCGGCATCAAGGCCGTCGCCCTCTACCGCGACAACTGCAAGGTCGGCCAGCCTCTCTCCACGCAGAAGAAGGGCGGGGAGACGGGTTCGCCCGAGCAGCTGGCCAACGCGGCCGCTGCAGGTGGGCCGGCGCAGGTCGTCGAGCGCATCATCGAGCACGTCATCGTGCAGGAGCCGGTGCGCCAGAAGCTGCCGCGCATGCGCAACTCCAAGACGTTCTCGTTCCGGGTGGCCGACTGCCACGGGTACGCGACCGTCGGCGAGTTCGAGGACGGGCGTCCGGGTGAGGTGTTCCTGAAGGTCGCCAAGCAGGGTTCCACCCTCGCGGGCATCATGGACGCGTTCGCCATCTCGCTCAGCCTGGGCCTGCAGTACGGCGTGCCGATCGAGGCGTTCGCCGAGAAGTTCACCAACATGCGCTTCGAGCCCGCGGGCATGACCGACGACCCGGAGCTGCGCATCGCCACGAGCCTCGTCGACTACATCTTCCGCCGCCTGGTGGTCGAGTACGTGCC
>Ga0075017_100000701_pt1 | contig 19201 bp, 16 predicted proteins | sample AleBraG_ABR_2012_FD_71475 | JGI IMG/M metagenome (GOLD analysis project Ga0075017, IMG submission 71475) | Freshwater sediment microbial communities in response to fracking from Pennsylvania, USA - Alex Branch Run_MetaG_ABR_2012 | ecosystem: Environmental > Aquatic > Freshwater > Creek >... | reverse complement strand
CGCCCGTGCGTGCGGCGATGATTTCGCTGGCCGTGAACATGACTTTGAATCTTGGCATCGTGGTGCCCGCGGTAAGAATGAAGTTCGGCGCGCCCTACCTGCTGCTCGCCACCACCACGTGCATTTCCTCGGCGGTGAACGCCTTCCTGTTGTGGCGCGGCTTGCGGCGCAGCGGCGTCTACCAACCCTCACGGCTTTGGGGTGGTCTGCTCCTGCGCGTGGCGCTCGCCTGCGCGGTGATGGCCATGTTGCTGTGGTGGATGGCCTCGAGCCTGGAGGCCTGGCTGGCCTATCGGCAGCTGGAACGACTGCTGCGTTGCCTGGGCGGGATCACACTGGCCGCATTGGTCTACTTTCTGGTGCTCTATCTGTTGGGTGTGCGCCGTAGTGACCTGCGCTCCCAGGTGGCTCCGTGAGAATGGTGCGCTTGTCCGCCACTCGCCGGGCGTGGCCGGGTGCGCGCGCGCTGACCGTCGGTGGATTCGATGGCCTGCACGCCGGCCACCAGGAGCTGATCCGCCTCACGCGCGCCGCGGCGCAGCGGCTCCGGTTGCCCGCCGGCCTGCTCAGCTTTGAGCCTCTGCCGCGTGAGTTCTTCCTGCAGGAGCGCGCCCCGGCGCGGCTCACCGACCTGCGCGAGCGCTGGCGAGTGCTGCAGTCGCTGGCGCTCGATGAATTTCTGGTGCTGCGTTTCGATGCCGGCCTGGCGCGCATGGACGCGACGCAATTCATGCGCCTGCTGGCCGACATCGGCGCGCGCCACGTCACCGTTGGCCACGACTTTCGCTTTGGCCGGGGCGGTGAGGGTGATGCCGCCATGCTGGCGGCGGGCGCGCCGCAACTCGGGTTTGCGGTCGAAATCGTCCCGCCGGTACTGCTGGCCGGTGTGCGCGTGGGCTCGCGCATGGTGCGTGAGGCGCTGGCGAGCGGGGATCTGGCCGGCGCGCAGCACATGTTGCGGCGCTCGTATTCGATGCGCGGGCGTGTGCGCCGCGGCGCGCAGCTGGGGCGCACCCTGGGCTTTCCGACCGCGAACCTGGCGATGCATCGGCGCGCGCTGCCGTTTTCGGGTATTTTTGCGGTGCGCGTGCACGCGCCGGCGGTCGATGATGCGGCCGGCGCGATGGCGGCGCTCGAGGGCTGGCCGGGCGTCGCGAGCCTTGGCACACGCCCGCAGGTCAATGGCGTGGAGCCACTGCTCGAAGTGCATCTGTTTCACTTTAACGGCGACCTGTACGGGCGCGAAATCGAAGTGGAGTTCATCGCCAAATTGCGCGATGAGCAGCGGTTTGATTCGCTCCAGGGAATGATCGCGCAGATGCATCGTGATGCCGCGACCGCCCAGCAACTCCTGTCCTGAATTGGAACCGCCGTGACCGACTACAAGAACACTGTCAACCTGCCGCAAACCGACTTTCCGATGAAGGCGGACCTGGCCCAGCGCGAGCCGGCGCAGCTGCAGCGCTGGGCGCAAGCGGATATTTATGCGCGGATCCGTGAGTCGTCACGGGGACGGCCGAGTTTCGTTCTGCATGACGGTCCGCCCTACGCGAACGGCGCGATTCATCTCGGTCACGCACTGAATAAGATTCTCAAGGACATCATCGTCAAGGCGCGCGGCCTCGACGGCTTTGACGCCCCTTACCTGCCGGGTTGGGACTGCCACGGCCTGCCCATTGAATTGGCGGTGGAGAAGAAGCACGGTCGGCCGGGCCACAAATTGGATGCGGCGGCGTTCCGCGCGGCCTGCCGCGAGTTTGCGGCCAAACAAGTTGACGGACAGCGCGCAGACTTCAAGCGGTTGGGCATCTTTGGCGACTGGGAGCGGCCGTACCTGACCATGGATGCGCGTTACGAGGCGCAGCAGATTCGTGCGTTGGGAAAGATTATTGCCAACGGGCATCTGTACCGGGGACTCAAGCCCGTGCACTGGTGCATGGATTGTCGCTCGGCGCTGGCCGAGGCCGAGGTGGAATACGAGAATCGCACCTCCAGCGCCATCGACGTCGCCTTCCAGTGCATCGACACGGAGGAGTTCGCGCGGCGCATCGGCGCTGCCCTGCCTGGCGGCGCTGTTCCTGTCTCGTTGGTGATCTGGACGACCACGCCTTGGACGCTGCCAGCCAATGAAGCGGTGGCGCTGCGCGGGGAGTATGAATATGCGGCGTACCTGGTTGAACGCCCGCTCGCGACTGGCGGTGATCGTGGCGCAGGTGGCGGTGCCTCTGGCGCTGCGGGCAGTCGCGAAATTCTTGTCATGGCCGAGGTGCTGGCGGCGGGTTGTTTGGCGCGCTACGGGTTGAGCGGAGAACTATTGGGGCGATTTGCCGGCCAGGCGCTGGAAGGCCTGAAACTGGCGCATCCATGGCTGGCGCGCCAGGTCCCCGTGATACTGGGCGAGCATGTCACGCTGGAGGCGGGCACGGGTGCCGTGCACACCGCGCCTGCGCATGGGCAGGAAGATTTTGTGGTGGGCCAGCGCTATGGCCTGCCGGTGGCCAATCCGGTCGGAGCCGATGGCCGCTTTGTTCAGGGTACGGAGCTGGTGGCGGGCATGAAGGTCGAGGCCGCCAACCCGGTGATCATCGAGCACCTACTGGCCCGCGGCCGACTCTTGCATCAAGAGCCGCACCCCCACAGCTACCCGCATTGCTGGCGGCACAAAAGTCCCTTGATCTTCCGCGCCACCTCGCAGTGGTTCATCAGCATGGATAAGCAGGGTCTGCGGGCCGGGGCGCTGCGCGACATACGGGGCGTGCGCTGGATACCCGAGTGGGGCCAATCGCGCATCACCGGCATGATCGAGAACCGACCGGATTGGTGTCTTTCGCGCCAGCGCACCTGGGGTGTGCCCATCCCGCTGTTTACCCATCGAGTCAGTGGCGAGCTGCACCCACGCACCCAGGAATTGATCCAGCAGGTTGCCACGTTGGTAGAGAGCGGGGGCATCGACGCCTGGTTTTCGCTCGACCCGGCGACTCTCCTGGGGGTGGAGGCCGAACAGTACGACAAAGCCACCGACGTCATGGATGTATGGGCCGACTCAGGATTGTCGTTCGAATGTGTCGCGGCGCTGCGCAATGATTTTCATTCGCCGGTGGATCTGTACCTGGAAGGGTCAGATCAGCATCGCGGCTGGTTTCACAGCTCGCTGCTCATGTCCGAGGCGCTGTATGGGCGCGCTCCGTATCGTGGGGTGCTCACTCACGGCTTTACGGTGGACGATCAGGGCCGCAAGATGTCGAAGTCCTTGGGCAACGGCATCGAGCCCCAGGACATCACGCGCACGCTGGGCGCCGATATGCTGCGCCTGTGGGTGGCGGCCACCGACTTCGCCAATGAAATGAGTCTGTCCCAGGTCATTCTCAAGCGCATGAGCGACTCGTACCGGCGGATGAGGAATACACTCAGGTTCCTGCTGGGGAATCTGCACGGCTTCACGAGCGTGCAGGCGGTGCCGGTGGCGGAACTGGTGGCGCTGGATGTGCACGTGTTGAACCGCGCGCGCGAGGTGCATGGAGAAATCGTCGAAGCCTACCGCAATTATCAGTTTCACCTGATCTACCAGAAGATTCACAACTACTGCGTGGTTGATCTGGGCGGGTTCTATCTGGATATCGTCAAGGACCGGCTGTACACCATGCCCGCGACGTCGTTCCCGCGGCGCTCGGCGCAAACCGCACTGTGGCATGTCGCTGAAGCGATGGTGCGCTGGCTGGCGCCCATACTGTCCTTCACCGCCGAGGAGGTGTGGCAGCACCTGCCCGCGGGCGGCGTGGGGCCGCGCGCCGAGTCGGTGTTCTTGAGCACCTGGTACGAGTTGCCGCCCAGCGTGCCCGGCCCCATTGATTGGCCGCTGTTGGGACTGGTGCGCGCCGCCGTGGCCCGCGAGCTCGAAGCGCTGCGCGTGGTGGGCAAGATCGGGGCGCCGCTCCAGGCCGAGGTCGACATCTATTGCACGGATGCGCGCTTCGCGGCGCTTACGGCGCTTGGGGATGAACTGCGGTTCTTGCTGATCACTTCCGCAGCTCGCGTCCATCGCGTAGCTTCGATGCCCGACGGGGCCGTCAGTGTGGCGGAGGTGCCCAGCGCTGACGTGTGGTTGCGAGTGCAGCCCAGCGCCAACGTGAAATGCGTGCGCTGCTGGCACCACGTGGCCGATGTGGGCAGTTCGCCTTTGCACCCGGAACTGTGCGGGCGCTGCGTGACCAATCTGACGGAGCCCGGCGAGTCGCGCTGGTTTGCCTGATGGCGCGCGGTCAATTGCGTTGGTTAGGCTTGAGCGCCGCGCTGATCGGTGCGGATCAGTGGAGCAAGCATTTAATTGAGTCGACGCTGCAGTTTGGCGAGATTCGGCGCGTGCTGCCGCTCTTCGATCTGGTGCGAGCGCACAATCGCGGCATGGCATTCAGCTTGTTCGACGATACCAGCGGTTGGCAGCGCTGGGCGTTCAGTGCATTGGCCACGAGTGTCAGCGCGGCTTTGGTGGTGTGGTTGGCACGGCTGGAGCGTCGAGCGAATTTGGTAGCGGCCTCGGTGGCGTTCATACTCGCCGGTGCGATGGGCAATGCGATTGATCGGATGCGCCTGGGGGTGGTGGTCGATTTTCTGCAAGTGCACTGGCAGACCCATTATTTTCCGGCATTCAACGTCGCGGACTCGGCCATTACGGTGGGCGCGATCGGCCTGCTGCTCGATGCGCTGATGAACGAACCGCAGCCCGACGGGCGCGAGAATACGGGGCGCTGAAGAGTGCGCATCGTGCTCGCCAATCCGCGTGGCTTCTGTGCCGGTGTCGATCGTGCCATTGAAATCGTCGAGCGGGCGCTGGAGATGTTCGGGGCGCCCATCCACGTACGTCATGAAGTGGTGCACAACCGCAGCGTGGTCGAGCGCCTGCGCGCACTGGGCGCCGTGTTCGTCGAGGAACTGTGTGAGGTGCCCGATGGCGCCACGGTCATCTTCTCGGCGCACGGGGTGTCTTCGGCGGTGGAATTGGAGGCTCAGGCGCGCGGCCTGCAGGTGTTTGATGCGACCTGTCCGCTGGTGACCAAGGTGCACATGGAAGTGGCGCGCTTTGCGCGCGAAGCGCGAGAGGTCATCCTGATCGGTCACGCCGGTCACCCGGAAGTGGAAGGCACCATGGGACGGTTCGACGCCGCCTTCGGCGGGCGCATTCTGCTGGTCGAGAGTGTGGCCGACGTGGCGCGGCTGGAGGTGCGCGAGCCCGCGCGGCTTGCGTTCGTGACCCAGACCACATTGTCCGTGGACGACACCGCCGCCATTGTGGAGGCCCTGCGACAACGTTATCCGACCTTGTTGGCGCCGCGAAAAGAGGATATCTGCTACGCGACACAGAATCGTCAGGATGCCGTCAAAGCCCTGCTGCGGGAATGTACAGTGCTGGTGGTGGTGGGTTCACAGAGCAGCTCCAACTCCAATCGGCTGCGCGAACTGGCTGACCGTGTGGGGGTACCCGGCTACCTGGTGGACGATGCCGATGATTTGCGCCCGGAGTGGTTTGCTGACCGCGCGGCGGTGGGTGTGACGGCCGGGGCGTCGGCGCCCGAAGCCCTGGTACGACGAGTGGTTGAAAAGTTGCAGCAGTGGGGCGGAACACTGCCCGACGAGGCGGTGGGGAAGCCCGAACACGTGGTATTTGCCCTGCCGCGTGCGTTGCGTCGCGGGATTTGACGGCAAAGAGTGGCCTTTGACCGCGTGGTGCGGTACATATAGTTCCAGCCGTACCAGCCAGGTCAGTCATGAGCGCCCCAGCCCCCGGAATCCTGCCCGCCGAGCGTCTGCAAGCCTGCGGCATTCGCGTCACGGCGCAACGGCTGCAGATTGCCGAGCTGCTGCTGAGGGCCGATCAACATTTGTCCGCCGAGCAAGTCGCCGAGGCGCTGGAGCGTGCCGGCCAGCGGGTCTCCAAGGCGACGGTGTACAACACGCTGAACCTGTTTGCGGCGCGTGGCTTGATTCGCCAGTTAAGTGTGGATGTCACGCGCAGCTGGTTCGATTCAAACGTCAACGCGCATTACCATTTCCACGACGAGGTGTCCGGTTCGCTGACCGACGTGGCGCTGCCCGAAGTGCAATTCAGCAGGTTGCCGGCACCCCCGCCGGGGATGGAAGTGGCCGGCATCGATATGGTGATTCGCCTGCGACCCCGAACTTGATTAGAATGCCGCCCCCGCAGGCACAGAACTCTTAAGTCGCCGGAGTAGCTCAGTTGGTAGAGCGGCGCATTCGTAATGCGTAGGTCGTAGGTTCGATTCCTATCTCCGGCACCAGTCCCCCCTCCAAACACTTCCACCGACGTGCGGTGAAGTTCAGTAACTACCTGAAATATAGATAAGAACACGCGGATGGTGTCCAGAGCCGTCTTTGGACAGCAATGGGTACACGCGGGTACCAATGCGGGTACCCAGGGATCCGATAAGGAGTGCGCGCTGCCGGGCGCACCGAAAAAGAACAGTAAACCATTCTGTTTAACCTGATCCGGTCCTTGGAGCTCCGATTGAACTTCAGTAGTGCTCCCAAGTAACCGACCAGTGCTCCTCGGGTCGAGCCGGCCTGATGATCAGACGCCCGTCACGGTCAAACTGGTACAGGCGAGGGAGGTCCTTGCCAACCAGGAGGTCGCCCGTATTGGATCCCTGTACATGATGCGTCAGGGTATGCGTTGTCTCATCTACATCGTAACTTCCAAAGGACGCTTCGTAGCCATCGTGGACGTATTCATTGGATTGAGCATGGGCTGACTGCGGATACATAAGCTGCACTGACAAATGACCGTCACGCGTGTAGATCAGCATGCCCTTTGGCAGGGCGCTGATTGTGAGCGCCCCGTTGGGACCTCCTAAATCGATTCGCACTAGATGCCATGCGCCAATAAGCTTTTCCCGCGCTGACGCGGCATTGGCGATGTTCGTCGCCGCTTGGCCTTGAGCGAGACCGGCGACGGCCACGACCGCCCCGAGCGCGCCACGGAACAAGGACCTCAATTTCCAGGGTTGTATCTTGTTCACCGGCCCACCAGCTGTCGATGGAATTCGGAGTATCTGGCCCCTTGCAGATTGATCTTCGACGTGGCGGCTTCGAGAGCAAGGACGTCCTCGGAGCTGAGTTCGATATCGGCCGCCCCGAGGTTCTCTTCGAGCCGAGGCGGCTTCGTTGTCCCAGGGATGGGGACGATCCATGGCCGCTTCGCCAGCAGCCAGGCGAGCGCAATCTGGGCAGGCGTTCCCTTCTTCTGCTTCGCGAACGCGGTCAGAAGATCGACCAGGGTTTGGTTGGACTTTCGATTCTCTGCGTCGAAGCGCGGGACGGTGCTGCGAAAGTCCGTACTGTCGAACTTCGTGTCCGCATCAATCTTCCCGGTGAGGAAGCCCTTTCCCAAAGGACTGAAAGGGACGAGTCCGATGCCGAGTTCCTCGAGTGTGGGCAAAACCGTCTGTTCCGGTTCTCTCCACCACAGTGAGTACTCGCTCTGAAGAGCGGTGACCGGTTGAACAGCATGGGCGCGGCGAATGGTCTGTGCGCCGGCCTCTGACAACCCGAAGTGCTTGACCTTGCCTTGTTGAATGAGGTCCTTCACCGCCCCGGCGACGTCCTCGATGGGCACATTGGGATCGACACGATGCTGGTAGTACAGGTCGATCGCATCCACCTTGAGGCGTTTGAGCGACCCCTCGACGACCACTTTGATACGTTGTGGCTCACTGTTCAGCCCACCGAGAGGTTTTCCGGTGGCCTGATCAATGTCCCATCCGAACTTCGTCGCAATCACCACGCGGCCGCGGAATGGCGCGAGCGCCTCGCCAACGAGTTCTTCGTTGGTGTAGGGACCGTAGACTTCGGCCGTATCGAAGAAGGTGACGCCGCGCTCAACCGCGGCACGCAAAAGAGCGATCATCTCCTGCCTGTCTTTAGGGGGTCCGTAGGACCAGCTCATCCCCATGCAGCCGAACCCGATGGCCGAAACCTTGAGGTTGCCGCGTCCCAGTGTACGTTGTTGCATCATTTGTCCCGCCTTTGTGCATATTGTAGCGCGCGTGGCCGCCATCGGCCGCGCGGCGAGGTGCTAGAGTGCCCTTTGAGCTGGGGGAAGTCTTACATGCAAAGAGTGAAAGGGAAAGTGAAAGTGAAAATGAAAGTGAAAGCGCGGGATCGCTCAGCGGTATTGGCTGTGTGCGGATTGGTTTTTCTGCTGTGCGCCGGGTGCGCTGCGAACGGGGCCCGGCAGCTAGCGGCGTACGAACGGAATATTCAACGCACGACAGCGGCCTTACTGGCGGCCGGGGATGCCGATTCGCTGGCGGCCGCCAGTCTGCTGCGCTACGGACCGGAGGTTGATCCGGCAGAGCGTTTGACCCTCATCACCCGGGCAGTCGCCGCCGCGCCAGAGCGTCCCGATCTGATCTGGCTGAATATCGCCGCATGTATCCAGGTCGAGTCCTGCGACCCCGCGCCACTCGCGGCACAACTCCAAGGCGTGGATCCGGCCAATGGTGCGGCTTGGTTCGTGTCGATCGGTCCAGCCGGAAAACTCAATGACCAGGCCGCGGTACGCAAAAATATGGCGGCCATAGCCGCCTCAACGCGGTTCGACATCTATTGGAATGCGACGATCGTACGCGTCACCAATGCCGTTCTCCGCACTAAAACCATGGATTTACGGACGGCGTTCTCGGCGACGATTGGAGTCGCGGCCGCCAAGATCATCCCGGCCTACCAGTCCATCGTGAATGCCTGCAAAGGAGAGTCCCTGAAAGATCCGGCTGTGGTTGCGACCTGCCGCCAGGTGGCGTCCGTCATGCGACGCGGCGACACGTACATCACTGAAATGATCGGCGTGGCCATCGCGAAGCGGGCGTGGCCCGAGGGAAGTGCGGAATATATAGATGCCGCCAGCGCCAGACGCGTGGCTCGCTATCGAATGGACACAGATGGAAAAATTGAACTCCATCAGATTTGGACCTCTCGATACGCGGCGAAACGGCTGCAACTGATGTCCGAAAACAAGACGGAGCAGGAGGTCATCTTGGCAGCGATCATGAACGCCAAGTTGAGTCCAAATCCCCCCGCCGGCTGGACCGACCCATGGGCTGGATCTTAGGCGCATCGCACGGCGGATGAACTCGATCGTCCGCGGGTCAGCACCGTCAACGTGAATACTGCCAATCAGCCAGCCCCTGCAACCCAGCACAGCGGGGCTGTGCTGGCAATCATCCTCGTCAGCTACTTCATGATTGTGGTCGACATTTCGATCGTCATCACGGGCCTCACGAAGATCCAGCAGGAGCTGGATTTTTCGCCGGCCGCCCTCAGCTGGGTGCAGAGCGCTTACACGCTCGTTTTCGGCGGGCTGCTGCTGCTCGGGGCCCGGGCGGGCGACATCGTGGGGCGACGCCGCATGTTCATCGCCGGCCTCGCGCTCTTCACGCTGGCCTCGCTTGCCATCGCGCTGTCGCCGTCGGCGGCTTGGATGCTCAGCGCCCGCGCCGTGCAGGGCGTCGGCGCAGCGGTGCTGGCACCCTCGACGCTGGCCTTGCTGTCGGTGCATTTCCCCGAAGGCCATGAACGCACGCGCGCCATCGGTTACTACGGGGCAACGGCCGGCATTGGCTCGACGCTCGGGTTGGTGCTGGGCGGGATCCTGGCAGATCGCCTGTCCTGGCGAGTCGGATTCCTGGTCAACCTGCCCATTGGTCTCGCACTGATGCTCGCTGCGCGTCGTTACCTGAAGGAGACAGAGCGCCATCCCGGGCAGTTCGATCTGCTCGGCGCCGTGTCCTCGACGTTGGGCATGGGTGCGCTGGTCTTTGGACTGGTTCACTCGGCGAGCGCAGGCTGGTCCGACCGTCTAACGCTGGTCTCGCTCGCGGTGGGCGTGCTGGTGCTTGGCCTGCTGGTGCTGCATGAGGCGCGTGCCAGCCAGCCGATAATGCCGCTGCGCCTGTTCGCGAGCCGGGAGCGTGCCGCGGCCTATGTCGCGCGCATGCTGTTCCTCGGCGCGATGGTGGGCTTCTGGTTCTTTACGACCCAGTTCATGCAGATCGTATTGGGTTTTTCGCCTTTTGCGGCTGGGCTTGGCTTCCTGCCCACGACCCTGCCCAATTTTGCCGCTGCCTTGGCAGTACCGGCGCTGACGCGGCAACTGGGCAACCCGAAGCTGCTTTCGCTGGGGTTCATGCTCTCGCTGGCTGGCATGGCCTGGCTCAGCCAGGTAACGGCCGTCAGCGCCTACTGGAGTGGCGTAGCGCTGCCGATGGTGCTGATCGGTCTGGGCCAGGGATGCACGCTGGGACCGCTTACCGTCTCAGGTATCAAGGGCGTGGCGGCCAGGGATGCCGGCGCTGCCGCTGGCCTGGTCAACGCGGCCCACCAGTTGGGCGGTTCGCTCGGGCTAGGCGTGCTGGTGGTCGTGTTCTCGGCGGCCGGATCAGCCGGCTCTGGTACGCCTCTGGCGCTGGCGCACGCCATCGCGTCTACCTACGAGGCCGGAACGCTGATGCTGGGAATTGCGCTCGTACTCGTGTGGACGCTCATCGTCGGTCGGCGGGCCGTTGTCGCTGGCGTTGACCTGTGATCGCGGGGAGTACAATGGGGTGCGCCTGGGCTGCGGAAACTGGCAATCGGCGGGTACTGGCAATCATCCGAACAATCGAGGCATCGCATGAACCGACGGAACTTCGTGCTTTCATCGTCCCTGGCCATCCTGGCGGCAACGAAATGCGGATTTGCCCGCGCGGAGCCCTCCATCAAGCGGCTGGGAGCGCAGCTCTTTTCCATCCCGAAGCTGCTGGAGGCGGATTTTCGCAAGGGGATCGGCGCGCTGGCCGCCATGGGGTACCGTGAGGTTGAGCTCTACGGCCCCTATCCATTCAGCGCTCCCGAAATACGGGCGCAATGGCGGGCGCTGGCTCCGCAGCTTGGATTCAGCGGCAGCGGTTTCTTTGGGCTGACTGCCACCGACGTCCGCTCAGTACTTCATGCGCACCGGATGACGGCGCCGTCGATGCATACGGACCTGATCACTCTGCAAACCAATATGGGCGAGCTGAGTGCTGCGGCGCACGCCGTCGGCGCGACCTACGTGGTGCTGCCGGCCATCCCCGAAGACAAGAGAAAGTCGCTGGATGACTTCAAGGCCATGGCCGATGCATTCAATGTCATCGGCGAGCAAGCGCGACGCGAAGGGATCAGATTCGCGTACCACAATCACGGCTACGGGTTGCAGGAGATGCAGGGGATGATCCCTTTGCGCCTGATCCTCGAGCGCACCGATCCTGGGCTCGTGTTCTTCGAAATGGACATCTATTGGACCACGGCGGGCGGCGCGAGTCCGGTGGAATACCTGCAGTCCTACCCGCACCGATACCGGATGATGCACCTCAAAGATATGAAGCGCCTGGTTCGGTTCAAGGGGGACGGGGGCGAGCCGGCGCAGTGGATCGAGTTGTTTCCATACATGACCTCGGTTGGCGATGGCGTTCTGGACATCCGGGCCATCGTCGCGCAGGCCAGGAAATCGAGCGTGGAGCGGTTCTTCGTCGAGCAGGATATTGCCAGCAATCCGCTGGTAGAGATGCGGCGCAGCGCGGACTTTCTCAAGCGGATTTGACCGCTCCATCGAGCGCCGCGGTACTCGGCGTTCACGGGCGCGACAGTGGCTCGTGATAATATGTCGGAGTAATGAGCCGTGGTCGTGGAGTTCACCGATGTCCCTGAGATTGATTCAGATCCGGCGACCCGATGGAGCCCGTGTGGTGGTCGCCGCAGAGGGTGCGTCGGCGTATGTCCTGGGTTCGGTCGAGACCGTGCGCGAGCTGGCACTGAAGGCGCTGGCGGATTCCAGGTCACTGGCAGACACCGTCGCGGGCTGCCGGCGGCTCGCCGCCGTGGACCTGGCTGCAGAATACGCAGCGGGTCGAATCATCAGCCCCATAGATCACCCGGATCCAGCGCATTTGTGGATGACTGGAACCGGGCTCACGCACCTCGGCTCCGCCGCGGGCCGCGACAAGATGCACAAGGCGGCCACCGCCGGTAAGACCGATTCAATGAGGCTCTTTCTCGAGGGTCTCGAAGGCGGTAAACCCGCGCCTGGACAGATTGGGCAGCAGCCGGAATGGTTCTACAAGGGTGACGGTACGCAGCTCGTTGCGCCCGGTGCTCCATTGTCGATGCCTCCGTTCGCCCGCGATGGTGGCGAGGAGCCCGAGCTGGCCGGTGTGTACTTGGTCGGGCCGGATGGTCGGCCATGGAGATTGGGAGTGTGTCTCGCCAACGAGTTCAGCGACCACGTCACCGAGCGCCATAATTACCTGTGGCTGGCGCACTCGAAGCTCCGCTCGGCCTCGATCGGTCCGGAGCTGCTCGTGGGCGAGGTGCCGGGCCATGTGGTGGGCACCAGCCGTATTGTCCGCGGTGGCGCGACGCTGTGGGAAAAACCCTTCCTGTCAGGCGAGAAGAACATGTCGCACAGCATTGCCAATCTCGAGTCGCATCATTTCAAGTACGCGCTGTTCCGCCGGCCGGGCGACCTGCACGTGCACTTCTTTGGTACAGCGACCCTGTCCTATTCTGATGGCATCGTAACCGAACCCGGTGACGTCTTTGAAATCTCGGCCGAACCCTTCGCGCTGTCGCTGCGAAACCGCCTCGAACGCTCGGCCGAGCAGACGGTAGCGGTCAACGCTCTGTGAAGGGGAGAGCTCATGCGTGCGCTTCGGGCTGCAGTACAACCGTGAGGTGAATGAACCATGCGGCCGATCACCATGGCCATTGTGGGCGTTGGCAAGATTGCGAGCAGCCAGCACGCGCCGACCATCGCGCGAGACACACGCTTTCGCCTCGCAGCCACCGCAAGCGAGGCGGGGAGCTTCTCCGGAGTGCCCGCCTTTGGGTCGCTCGAGGCACTGCTGCGCGATGGGCCGGCCATCGATGCGGTGGCTATTTGTACGCCGCCGCAGTCCCATGAACTGCTCGCCCGACAGGCCATTGCGGCCGGCCTGCACGTTCTGCTGGAGAAGCCGCCCGCTATTACTGCCCTGGGCCTGGAGGGGTTGAAACGAGATGCCGCTGCGCGCGGCACGACTTTATTTGCGGCGTGGCACAGTCGATATACGCCGGGTATGGATGCCGGGCGCTCGTGGCTGGCGGCCCATCGGCTGACGGCGGGCCGCATCGTCTGGCGTGAGGATGTGCGACGGTGGCATCCTGGCCAGATGTGGCTGTGGGAACCTGGTGGCCTCGGCGTCTTTGATTCCGGCATCAATGCGCTATCGATGATTTCCGGCCTGACCGCAGCGCCGCCGAGCGTACTCGAGGCGCACTTCGACGTGCCCCTGAATGCGCATACGCCCATCGGGGCGAAGGTGAAGCTGCAGTTGTGTGGAGCCCCGGTGGATATCGACCTGGATTTCCGCCAGCAAGGTCCACAGACCTGGAACATCGATCTTGAAGCCGAAGGCGGACACACGCTAGCCCTGAACATGGGCGGAACCAGCCTCGAGACCGAACCTGCAGGTGACACGAATACACTGGCGGCCGAGTATGCGCGCTTATACGGACAGTTCGCGCAACTCGTTGCGGACCGTGCCAGCGACGCCGACGGCGTGCCGCTGCAGCTGGTTGCCGACGCTTTCATGGTGGCGCGCATACGGCGCGTCGAAGCATTCAACTACTGAGTCAATTTCCAAATCACGCCCTGTGAGTGACCCGGATTGCATGTGGCCCCTCGACGCCGAGCTTGGCGAAGGACCCTGTTGGGTGGATGACCGGCTTTGGTTCGTTGACATCCTGGGACAGCGCATACATTGCCTGGAGCCCGATTCCGGGCACACGAAGTCCTGGCCGGCGCCAGGGCGCGTAAGCTTCGTGTTGCCGGCCGAAGCCGGCCGCTTCGTGGTCGGACTGCCGGGAAGCCTGCATCGCTTCGATCCCAGCAATGGCAGTTTTTCCCTGTTGGTAAGGTTCGAGGCTGACTTCCCCCACAACCGCACCAATGACGCCTGCGTAGCGCCCGATGGGGCCCTATGGTTCGGTACGCTCGACCAACGGGAGACCCATCCTTCGGGGCATCTGTACCGCTGGGATGGTGTCGCGTCGGCGCCTGCGGCACGGGACCAGGGCTACGTGATCTCGAACGGGCCCGCCTTCAGTCCCGAAGGCGACATTCTCTATCACACGGATACTCTGCAAAGGACCGTGTACGCCTTTGATGTGGGCCGCGGCGGATTGCTCTCCCGCAAACGCGCTCACATTCAGGTGGAGGACGGCGCTGGCTGGCCAGACGGGACGACCGTCGATGCCGCCGGCTGCCTGTGGATCGCTCTCTGGAATGGCGGCGCCGTGCGGCGCTATTCATCGACCGGCATATTGCTCGGCGAAATGTGTCTACCGTGTGCACGCGTTACCAAGGTTGCCTTTGGAGGCGCGGGGCTGCAGACGCTCTTCGTCACCACGGCGCGTACGGGCCTGGTCGCAGGCGAGATTGCGCGTGCACCGCTGAGCGGCGGAGTTTTCAGGATTCCGGTGGAGGTGCCGGGATTGCCGCAAGCGCGACTCCGATTCTGACGCCGCGCGTCATCCTGGCGGTGTAGTCGCGGTTGCCGTGCGCTTGGCCCGCGTGGTTGTAAATCGGTAGACCATCACGTGATGGTAGGGATGGCCAGGTTCCACGCGCGCGGATGGAAAGGCAGGCTGGTTGGGAGAATCTGGAAACTTCTGCGGTTCAAGCGCATGGCCATCGCCCATCCGGTAAAGGTGGCCGGACTTGCCGGCCACTGTGCCGTCGAGAAAGTTGCCGCTGTAGAACTGCAATCCGGGTTCGGTGCTTAGCACCTCCAGCGTGCGCCCCGACAGCGGATCAACCAGTCGAGCGCTCAGGCCGGGGGTTGGCGTCTCGCCCTTGTCGAGCACGAAGTTGTGGTCGTAGCCGCGACCTGTGCGCACTTGTTCATCGCGTCCGTCGCGCAGCCCCGCGGCGATCAGTCTTGGTTTGCGAAAATCGAACGCGCTGCCTGCGACGTCCCGCAGCTCGCCCGTGGGTACCAGTGCGGCATCGACCGGAGTGTAGTGCGACGCAGGAATGGTGAGCAGCTGGAGTGTGGCTCCCGATGCAGAACCCTCGCCCGCCAGATTGAACAGAGCGTGATTCGTCATGTTGATGACAGTGGGCTTGGTCGAGGTGGCGAAAAAATCGATCTGGAGGTTGCCTGAATCGTCGAGTGCATAGGTGACGGTGGCTTCGAGTTCACCGGGGTACCCAGAGTCACCGTCCGGGCTGTGCAATCCCAGCGTTACCGACGCGACCTTGCCCGCATGCGCTTCGATGACGCGCCAGACCTGCTTGTCGAAGCCGCGCGTGCCGCCATGCAGCGAAGCGCCCGTTTCGTTCAAGGGTAGCTGGTATTCCTGGCCGTCGAGGCTGAAGCGTCCGTGGCCGATGCGGTTGGCGTAGCGCCCGATGGTGGCGCCGAAGTAGCGCGGCGTGTGTTCGTACTCTGCAGCAGTATCGTAGCCGAGCACGACGTCCGCCACGACGCCGTGGCGGTCGGGCATCCGCACCGACTGGAGCGTAGCGCCGTAGCTGAGGATGCGGGCCGACAGGCCCGAGCTGTTAGTGAGGGTGAAGGCCTCGACTTCGCCGCCATCACTGAGACGGCCAGCGGATGTGCGCTCGAGCTGCACGGCATGGGCTGGCAGCGCCAGCCACGCGGCCAGCGATCCGAGCGTGCCAAGTCGGATGGAGGTTGTCAGGCGCATGCGCACTCTCCTAGTGGTTGTCCCTGGGCAGGCCGGCGGTTTGGGCCAACTGCTGGAATTTCTCGGCGCCCTCGAGAATGGCGCCGCTGCTGAGTTGCCCCACGCGCGAGCGGGAGATTTCCTGCCACGGCGTTTGTGAGGAGGGGAAGCGGTAGCCCCCGGCCTGCTCGAGTTCTCGCCGACGCCGGGTCAGTTCTTCGGCGGGCAGCAAGACGTTCACCTTGCAACCGCGCAGGTCTACGCGCAGCCGGTCGCCGGTGCGCAGCAGCGCCAGGCCGCCCATTGCCGCAGCCTCTGGGCTGGCGTTGAGGATTGAAGCACTGGCGCTCGTGCCCGATTGCCGTCCGTCGCCAAGACACGGCAGCGAGTGCACCCCCGCGCTGATCAGGTACGCGGGGGGGCGCATGTTGACCACTTCGGCGGAGCCCGGGTAGCCGATGGTGCCCGTGCCGCGCATACACAGGAGCGTATCCGGCGTAATGCCCAGCGCCGGATCGTCGATACGATGGTGGTAGTCCTCGGGGCCGTCAAAAACCGCTACCGGACCCTCGAAGGCATCAGGGTCCTGTGGGTTCGTCAAAAAGCGCCGACGGAAGTCGGCGTCGATGACGCTGGTCTTCATGATGGCCGAGTCGAAAAGATTTCCGGACAGCACGAGGAAGCCCGCGTCTGCCATCAGCGGACGATCGATCGGTCGGATGACGGCCTCGTCCTCAATGCGCGCGCCCCGGCAGTTCTCACCGATGGTCCGGCCATTGGCCGTGGGCGCACCTTCGCGGATGAGTCCGCGTGACATAAGCTGGGCGATCACCGCCGGCACGCCGCCCGCACGGTAGAAATCTTCGCCGAGGTACTCCCCGGCCGGCTGCAGATTCACGAGCAGCGGCACTTTGTGGCCCACTTCCTGCCAATCCTTGAGCGGCAGATCCACTCCCGCGTGGCGCGCGATGGCCGCCAGGTGGATCGGTGCATTTGTCGAACCGCCCAGGGCCGAATTGACCACGATGGCGTTGTGAAAAGCATCGCGGGTGAGCAGGTCGCTGGGTTTGAGGTCCTCGTGCACCATGCCGACGATGCGCTTGCCCGTGCGCCAGGCGATTTCCTGGCGGTCGCGGTACGGCGCGGGGATGGCCGCGGAGCCAGGCAGTGAGAATCCCAAGGTCTCGGCCAGGCTGTTCATGGTCGTGGCCGTGCCCATGGTGTTGCAGTAGCCAGTGGAGGGCGCCGCGCTGGCCACGAGGCGGAGCATTTCTTCCGCGTCGATCTCGCCGGCCGCCAGCATCTGCCGCGCGCGCCAAACAATGGTACCGGAGCCGGTGCGCCTGCCTTGGTACCAGCCGTTGAGCATCGGTCCGACGCTGAGCGCTATGGCCGGAATGTTGACCGTGGCCGCAGCCATCAGGCAGGCCGGTGTGGTTTTGTCGCAGCCGATCGTCAGCACGACACCATCGAGCGGATAGCCGTACAGGATCTCCACGAGGCCGAGGAAGGCCAGATTGCGATCGAGCGCGGCGGTCGGACGCTTGCCTGTCTCCTGGATGGGATGGACTGGAAATTCGATGGCAATGCCGCCGGCCTCGCGGATGCCCTCGCGCACGCGCTCGGCCAGCACCAGGTGGTGTCGATTGCATGGCGAGAGATCGCTCCCGGTCTGGGCGATGCCGATAATCGGGCGGCCGGAGCGCAGTTCCTCGAGCGAGAGTCCAAAGTTGAGGTAGCGCTCCAGGTACAGCGCAGTCATATCGATGTTGGCAGGGTTGTCGAACCAGGCCCGGGAGCGGAGCTTGCGGGCAGGCGGGCGGGAATCCATAACGTCGGACCTTGGTGTGTTTGCACTCGGCAACGGTTGCCACTATATACTCCTACAAATAGACCAGCCAACCCGAAGCTGCATTCGGACGCTGCAGGGTGGGGTCACGAGGGGGAATCGTGCAGACATCGAGCAAAGCGGCGGGGGCGGTGGGTTCGCAGGTCGAGGAGGCCGGCTTTCGCGGTGCCCTGACCGTGCTGGCCAGCCTGTTCTTCATGTGGGGCTTCATCACGGTCATCAACAACACGTTGCTGCCTCACCTGCGCAGCGTGTTCGAGCTGACCTACACCCAGACGACGATGATCGAGTCAATCTGGTTCGTCGCCTATTTCGTGGCTTCGATGCCTTCGGCCTGGTTGATCGAGCGCATCGGCTACAAACGCTCGATGGTCACGGGACTCCTGGTCATGGCGGTTGGGGCCCTGGGTATGGTGCCCGCCGCACGGCTCCCTTCCTTCCCCGTCACGCTCGCTGCGCTGTTTGTGATTGCCAGCGGCATCACGCTGCTGCAGGTGGCGGCCAACCCTTACGTCGCCGTCGTGGGCAGAGCGGAGTCAGCCTCCGCACGCCTCAATCTCGTGCAGGCCTTCAATTCCCTGGGAACGACGCTGGCGCCACTGTTCGGAGGTTATCTGATCCTGGGGCGGTCGGCCTCTGGCACGGCTGCAGTCGGCAGTGCGGCGCTGTCGCTTGCGCAGCGCATCGAAGACGCCCGCTCGGTGCAAATGCCGTATCTGATCGTGGCCGCGGTACTGGCGGCTCTTGCCGTGCTGATCGCTCGCTACCCGCTGCCTTCGCTGAGCGCGGCGGCACGCCGCGCGGCCAGCGCGGAGCGACGCCATCTCTCGCTCTGGACGCACCGCAATCTGGTGCTGGGCATACCGGCGATCTTCATCTACCTGATCGCCGAGATCGGCGTGTCGAACCTGTTCATCAACTTCGTCTCGCAGCCGCAGATTGGCAACCTCACGCACGAGCAGGCCGCGCACTACCTGTTCCTGCTGTGGGGTGGAATGATGGTGGGCCGCTTCACGGGCAGCGTGCTGATGCGGCACGTGGCGCCGCCCGCCGTGCTGGGTGCCTGTGCAACAGCCGCCTTCGTGGTAATGCTCGTGGCAGCTCTCGCGCACGGTCAACTGGCGATGTGGGCGCTGATCTCAGTCGGGCTGTTTCACTCGATCATGTTTCCGACTATCTTCACGCTCGGCATCCGAGGTCTCGGGCCGCTGACCGAGGAGGGTGCTGGCCTGCTCATCATGGCCATCGCCGGAGGGGCATTGGTGATCGTGCAGGGGAAAATCGCCGACCTGTACGGACTGCAGGCCTCATTCCTGGTGACGGCTGCGTGCGAACTGTACGTGATCTTCTACGCGCTGTGGGGTTCGCGCCCCACGAATGCCCTGTCGGAGCGTCCGCCGGGTTAGGCGCGGCCGGCGCGCGGCGGCGAGAGCCGGGTGTCCTGCAACGCTAGTTTGAGCAGTCTCGCCATGGCCTTGCTGGCGCCGTCGCCGTCGCGCGCGACGATGGCGCGGAATACGCGCTCGTGGTCGGGGATCGGGTCGCGCGGCAGGGCGCGGGCGCGCTGCTTGAACTCGGTGGTCCAGTTCGCAGCGG
>Ga0075017_100000700_pt1 | contig 19203 bp, 17 predicted proteins | sample AleBraG_ABR_2012_FD_71475 | JGI IMG/M metagenome (GOLD analysis project Ga0075017, IMG submission 71475) | Freshwater sediment microbial communities in response to fracking from Pennsylvania, USA - Alex Branch Run_MetaG_ABR_2012 | ecosystem: Environmental > Aquatic > Freshwater > Creek >... | reverse complement strand
GGACGTTGGGTCGCAGACGACGGGCGTGTCAGACACCGAGTGAGAGGCCGAGGCGGGCAGCCGAGGACTCGAACGACCATCAGACACCGAGTGAGAGGCCGAGGCGGGCAGCCGAGGACTCGAACGACCATCGGACACCGAGTGAGAGGCCGAGGCGGGCAGCCGAGGACTCGAACGACCATCGGACGGGAGCTCACATGAGCGTGCCGGAGATCCTGGTGCATCGCGATGCCGAACTCCTGGCCGAGGCGGTTGCCGCGCGCCTCGTCACCCGCGTGGTGGACGCCCAGGCCGCCCGAGGGACGGCGTCGGTTGTCCTGACCGGTGGCGGGATCGGAATCGGGGTTCTGGCCGCTCTGGCCACAGCCCCGGCCCGGGACGCGATCGATTGGCGCCACCTCGACGTGTGGTGGGGGGATGAAAGATTCCTGCCGACCGGGGACCCCGAGCGGAACGACACCGGCGCTCGCTCGGCGCTCCTCGACACCGTGCCGGTGGATCCGGCGCGGGTGCATCCGATGCCGGCCACGGATGGTCCGGACGGGCCGGACCCTGAGGCTGCCGCAGGGCGCTACGCCGCCGAGTTGGCCGGCGCAGCGCTACCCGGTGATCACGGCGGCGTCCCGACCTTCGACGTACTGATGCTCGGGCTCGGCGAGGATGCGCACGTCGCGTCGCTGTTTCCGGGGCACCCGGCCCTGTACGAGGAATTGCGCTCAGTTGTCGCGGTCCGAGGGGCGCCGAAGCCGCCGCCGCTCAGGTTGACGTTGACGCTTCCCGCCATCCGCTCGGCGACCGAGGTGTGGCTGGTTGCGGCAGGCGAAGGCAAGGCTCGAGCGGTCCATCTTGCCGTGTCCTCAGCCGGAGCGGTGCAGGTGCCGGCAGCGGGAGCGCGCGGGCGGAGCAGGACCCTCGTCCTGCTGGACGAGGCCGCAGCTTCACAATTGCCCGCCCAGATGGGCCGGCTCGCAAGTCCCTAGTCGATCACGGGTCGTGCCGAAGCTTGGCCAGCGCCTCGGCCAGGATGGCCTCGCCGTCCTCGTCGCTGCGTCGCTCGCGGACGTACGCCAGGTGGGTCTTGTAGGGCTCGGTCCGAGGCGGTGCCGGAGGTTCGTTCCGGTCGCGCCCCGCCGGCCATCCGCAGCGTGGGCAATCCCAGGTCTCGGGCACCGGGGCCTCGGCCGCGAAGGATGGCCGCGTCTCGTGACCCTTCGCGCACCAGAATGCGATCCTCAGCCGAGGCGCGGTGTCACCGCGCTCGGCCTCTCCCATTGGCCCCGCACCGACTCGGCTGCCCCTGATTGCGCTCCCACTGGCCACGGCCGGCCTCCCTGCCTTCCTCTGACTCGTCGGTTACACGGATTGGCGACTCGCGCTCGCGACCGGCGAGGCCGCCTGTCCCGTTGATCGTCGGAATTCTCAGGTCAGGTGCTTGAGTATCAGTCCCAGGCCGAAGATGCAGCTGATCCATATGAGCAGCAGGATGATGGTGATCCGGTCCAGGTTGCGCTCAGCGACCGACGACCCGCCGAGCGAGGACGACACGCCGCCGCCGAACAGGTCGGACAGGCCGCCGCCCTTCCCCTTGTGGAGCAAGACGAGGACCACGATCAGGATGCTGGTGATGACCAGGATCGCGGCCAACGAGTAGGCAAGTGCGGTCATGCGACGGCGCTTCTTTCCTCGGGGAAGTGGCACGCCACCACGTGGCCGGGCGCCAGCTCACGCAACATTGGCTCCTCAGTGGAACAGATCGCCTGGGCTTTCCAGCACCTGGTGTGGAACCGGCAGGCGGGTGGCGGGTTCAGGGGACTCGGCAGGTCCCCGGTGAGGAGGATACGCTCCCGGCTCTTCTCGAGCTCAGGGTCGGGGACGGGGACCGCCGACATCAGCGCGTGCGTGTACGGGTGCATGGCGTGCTCGTAGAGGCCATCCCGGTCGGCCAGCTCCATGATCTTGCCGAGGTACATGACCGCGACCCGGTCCGAGATGTGCCGGACGACCGACAGGTCGTGCGCGATAAAGATGTACGCCAGGTTGAACTCGCCCTGCAGGTCCTCGAGGAGGTTGATCACCTGGGCCTGGATCGACACGTCGAGCGCGGAGACGGGTTCGTCGCACACGATCAGCTTCGGCTGCAGGGCGAGCGCGCGCGCCACTCCGATCCGCTGCCGCTGCCCGCCGGAGAACTCGTGCGGGAAGCGGTTGTAGTGCTCGGGGTTCAGTCCGACGAGCTCGAGCAGCTCCTGGACCCGCGCCTTGGTGCCGCCCTTGGGCTTGATCCCCTGGATATCGATGGGCGCGCCGACGATCGTGCCGATGTTGTGGCGCGGGTTCAGCGAGGAGTACGGGTCCTGGAAGATGATCTGGATATCCCGGCGCAGCGGCCGGAGCTGGCCGCGCCGCAGGTGGCTGATGTCTTTCCCGTCGAATCGGACGACGCCGCCGGTCGGCTCGAGCAAGCGGGTGACGACCCGTCCGAGGGTGGACTTCCCGCATCCAGACTCACCGACGACGCCGAGCGTCTCGCCGCTCGCGAGGTCGAACGAGACTCCGTCGACGGCCTGCACCGCGCCGATCTTGCGCTGGAAGATGATTCCTCGGGTGACCGGGAAGTGCATCTGCACGTTCTCGACCTGGAGGAGCTTGGTTCCGGCCGGTCGGTCCTCGGCCGGAACTGGTCCGGTCTCGACAGAAGTCGTCATCGGCAGCTCTCCACGCTAGAGGTCGTCGCCAGGATGATTGCGGTCACAGGACCGGCTTGATCTCGCCGATGAAGATCTGCTTGCGCTCTTCCGGTGCCAGGTGACACGCGACCAGATGCCCGGGTGTGGTCGCGAGGAGCTCCGGGCGCTCGGTGCTGCAGCGGGTGCCGTTGCGCGTCCGGTAGGAGCAGCGGGGGTGGAACGGGCAGCCGCTCGGAACGTTGAGCAAGCTCGGGGGCGACCCGGGAATGGGTCGCAGGCGCTCCTCGCGGACCCGGTCGAGCCGGGTCACCGAACTGAGCAGTCCCCAGGTGTACGGATGCTCGGGACGGTAGAAGACATCCGGCGCGGGGCCGTACTCCACTCCCCTGCCGGCGTACATGACGATGACGTCGTCGGCGATCTCCGCGACGACGCCCAGGTCGTGGGTGATGATGATGATCGCGGACCCGAACTCCTTCTGCAGGTCGGCCATCAACTCGATGATCTGGGCCTGGACCGTCACATCGAGCGCGGTGGTCGGCTCGTCAGCGATCAGCAGCTTCGGGTCGTTCACCAGAGCCATTGCGATCATGGCGCGCTGGCGCATACCGCCGGAGAACTGGTGCGGATAGTCCTTCGCCCGGGCAGCCGCGTTCGGGATTCCGACCCGGTCCAACATCTCGACGGCCCGGGTCCACGCGGCCTTCTTGCTGGCGTCGTGGTGGTAAACCCGGTAGGCCTCGACGATCTGCGAGCCGATCGAGAAGAACGGGTGCAATGACGACAACGGGTCCTGGAAGATCATCGACATCTTGTCGCCGCGCAGCCGGCGAACCAGCTCAGCGTCCGCGCCGATCAGCTCGGTGCCGTCCAGCCATATCTCCCCGGTCAGGATGGCCCGTGTGCCCTTGTGCAGACCGAGAATCGCCTGGCTCGTCACCGACTTGCCGGAGCCGGACTCACCCACGATGCCCAGCGTGCTGCCCTTTTCGAGCTTGAAGCTCACGCCGTCCACCGACCGGACCAGGCCGTCCTCGGTCGGGAAGTGAACGCGTAGGTCCCGAACGTCGAGGAATGCGCCGGGTTCGCCCTGCGCCTGCGGGCCCGGCGCGACGTCGATCGCGGTCACTCGGTCTCCGTTTCGTTCTCGCGTGGTATCGCCAACGGTAACGCGCTCGGGCGCCGTGAGCGCCCAAACCGGCCGTTCAGCTGTACCGCACGCGCGGGTCGATGACCGCGTACATGACATCCACGACGATGTTGGCCACGACGATGAAGACCGCGGCCAGGATCACCGTGCCGAGGATGACCGGCAGGTCCTCCTTCGCGATCGCATCGATGGACAGTGCCCCGATGCCGGGCAGGCCGAACGTCTTCTCGGTCAGGATCGCCCCGCCGAGGAGCCCACCGAGGTCGAGGCCGAAGATCGTGACGATCGGGGTCAGGGCAGCTCGCAGCGCGTGCTTACGGACCACGACGCTGGAACGCAGGCCCTTGGCGCGGGCCGTCCGGATGTAGTCCTCGCCCATGGTTTCGAGCATGTTGGCCCTCGTGAGCCGGGCGTACAAAGCCGCGTAGAGGAACGCCAGCGAGATCCACGGCAAGATCAAGTTCTGTGCCCACAACGCCGGATTCTGGGTGAACGGGACATAGATCGGGTTGGGGAACAACCGAAGCCAGGCCGGCCCATAGCTGAAGATCAGCAGAAGCAGCAGGCCGGTGAAGTACACGGGTAACGAAACGCCCGCGAGAGCGACGACCATCGAGGAGCGGTCGATGAGGGTTCCGCGTTTCAACGCGGAGATGATTCCGATGGACACGCCGACGATGAGCCACAGGATCGACGCGCCGATGGCTAAGGAAAGTGTGACCGGGAACCGGTCTTTGAGCAGGCTGGTCACGCTTTCCTGATATTGGAACGAATAGCCGAAACACGGCGCCGAGCAATGGACGGTGCTCACGCCATCGGTGAACGTGCGGCCGAAGAAGATGCCCTTCATGTACGTCGCGTATTGCACGATGATCGGCTTGTCGAGCCCGAACGAGTGCGACACCGCCTGGACCTGTGCCGGCGTTGCGACCTTGCCGACGTACAGGTACGCCGGGTTCGTCCCGGCGAGCTTGGGGCCTACAAAGAAGATTCCATAGGTTGCCATGCTGATGATGATCACGACGACGAATGCGCCGATGCAGCGGCGGATGATGTAGCGGCCCATGTCGTCTTCGGTCGGGTCCGGCCTACCGGGATCGCTCCCGGTAGGCCGGACCCACCGTCACCTCTCTTCTAGCTCAGTTCTCGAATCGACAACCACGCTGAGTGCCGAAGTCAGATCTAGCTGACGCCGACGTTGACGTAGTCGTAGTAGTAGCCGAGACCCGCCTGCAAGTACAGGTTGGTCAAGTGCGGCGTGTGGTAGTAGAGCGTCTTGTCGTACTGGAACGGCAACATCACCGCGTCGGTCATGACCTGCTTGTCGATCGTCTCGCAGTTCGAGTTCGCACTCGAGCTGTGCGGGTCAGTGAACGAAAGTGCGTTCTTCAACGCCCCGTTGATCACCGGGTCGTTCAAACTCGCGTAGTTGCTGTTACCGGTCGGCAGGATTGCCGCGCCGTTGACGATCGAGTTCCAGAACCCGGTGCAGGTCGGGAAGTCAGCTCCCCAGCCGGCCTGCAGGACGCCCAGCTTCTTGGCGACGATGTTCGCCGGGCTGCCGATGAAGGTGCTGTAGTAGCTCGACTGGTCAGCGGGCGCCGGCGTCAGCGTGATGCCTGCCTTGGCGAGTGCCTGCTGCTCGGCCGCGAAGACGGCTGGGCCCTTGCCCGTGTTCGAGTAGGCGCCGGCAACGGTGAAGCCGTTCGGCTGGCCGCACAGAGCCAGTTCCTGCTTGGCCTTGGCGACGTCGCCGGTGTTGGCCGGGCCGTCCGGGTACATGTTGGAGTTGGGGTTGTAGCCGGGGACCGTGGGCGGCGCCATCGTGTTCGCGATGTTGCCGCCGTAGGTTCCGCCGCGAGCCCGCTGCAGGTCCGACTTGCTGATCGCGTAGAAGACGGCGCGACGGCAGTGGACGTTGGTGAGCGGCGCGACGGTCTGGGTCACGACGAGGTACCGCGTGAACCCGGTGACCGGGTCATCGGCGTACTTCTTCAGACTCGGGTCCGTGACGACCTGCGCCTGGAACGTTGGCTGGATGCCGCCGTCGGGCTCGAGGTCGTACTGACCGGCCTTCAGGGCCTGGTCATTGGAGTCCGAGTTGCTGTTGATGTTCATCATGACTTCGCTGACCTTGGGCTGACGGATCTTGTCCGTCGACTGCGACCAGTTCGGGTTGCGAACCCATACGGCCGACTTGCCCGGGCTGTAGGACTGGAACTCGAACGGGCCCGAAGAAACGACGTGCTGCGAGTACGTCGCGCCGGTGTCAGAAGCCTGCGGAACCGGTGCGGACGCGGGCAGCGACATCAGGTAGTCGAAGTCGCCGTACTTGGAGTTCAGGTGGAACACGATCGTCGTGTCGTTCGGCGTTTCGATCTGGGTCAGGCCGCCGGTCTTGTCGGCGTACGGGCCCTTGTAGGTCGGGTTGCCGGACGAGTCACAGGTGTCCAGCAGGCACAGGTAATAGAAGTTCGGCCCGCCGTTGATCACCGATGTCGCGTACAGGCGCTCGATGCCGTACTTGATGTCGGCGCTCTTGATCGGCTGCCCGTTCTGGTACTTCAGGCCGGACTGCAGGTGGTACGTCCAGGTGAGGCCGTCAGAGCTGACCTGGCCGGGCGCGGTCGCTAGGTCGGGTACGACCTTCAGACCCGCGGTGCCGGGCTGGCGCTGGTAGCCCATGAGCGTCCGGGTGAACAGTCGCTGCATGTCCCAACACCACGCGTAGTAGGTGCGCGCCGGGTCGAACGAGTCGCAGTCGCCGCTGGCGATGAGCTTCAGCGTGCCACCGGTCTTGTTCGACGGGTTCACGATGCTCGTCGTCGCGGCGTTGTACGACGACCCTTGCGAGCTCGTGGAGGGGCCTGTGCCGCCTCCGCTGCTGCCGCCACACGCGGCAAGCCCCAGGGCTGCCGCGCCGACGACGGCACCGAACTGGGCCAATCGACGGTACTTGGTCATCGAGGTGTTCCACCTTCTACTCGGGATGGGACGTCCGGGAGGCATGACGCCGCCCGCTTCCGGCTTGTGGCCGGGGTCAAGGATCGGCTGCTCGCCATCAACGGCTCGACTTGGGGTCGAGGGCGTCGCGGAGACCGTCGCCGAAAAGGTTGTACGCCAGCACGGTGATGAAGATCGCCATGCCGGGAACGATCATGAACATCGGGTCTATCTGGAAGACCTTCGTCGCGTCGGAGAGCATGCCGCCCCACGACGCGGTCGGCGGCTGCACTCCGACACCCAGGTAGGACAGGGCGGCCTCGTACAGGATGTTCGTCGGGATCGTCAGCGTCGCGTAGACGAGCATCGGCCCGGCGAGGTTGGGCAGAAGCTCGCGGATCAGGATCCAACGGTCCTTGGCCCCGATGCTCCGCGCGGCGTCGATGAACTCCTTCTCACGCAGCGAGATCACCTGACCTCGGATGACGCGGCCGATATAAGCCCATCCGAAGAAGCCGATGATCGTGATCAGGAGAACCAGCCGCAAGGTATTGCCCGACATCCCGAGCGCTGTGTTCACGCCCTGGAAGACCGACAGGACCGCGATCGAGAACAGCAGCACCGGGAAGGCGAGCAGAACGTCCATCGACCGGCTGATGAGGCTGTCCACCGCGCCGCCGCGGAAGCCCGCGATGATTCCGAGGGTGACCCCTATCGCCATGCTCACGAACGTCGAAGCGATCGCGATCAGGAGCGACACCCGCGCGCCGTACAGCACCCGGGCCAGGATGTCCCGGCCGTTGACCGGCTCGACGCCGAGCGGGTGCGCCCGGCTGACCCCGCCGAGGTGCCCGTAAGGGGTACTGGTGTTCGGGTCGACCAGGTAGCTGTTGAACTGGTTCGGGTTGACGCCCAACAGGTGGCAGATCGGCGCGGCGAAGATGGCCAGCAGCAGGATCAGAATGATGACGATGCCGCCCGCCAGGGCGACCCGGTCCTTCTTGAGCCGGCGCCAGGCCAGTTGGCGAAGCGTACGACCAGCCACCGCCGTCGCGGTGGGTTCAACATCCGCAGGAGCCAGTTCGCCCGTTTCCGGGGCGACGGCGTTGCCGAATGCCGACATGTGCGAAGCTTCCCCGCTCTCTGGTCAGGACGAGCACGGTCCAATGGCGAGTCGGACTCGTCCGATTCCCGCACACCATAGGCTTGTTGCACCGCCGAGAGGCCAGCCTGGCCCCCTTCTGGGTGTCAATCGTGACCTAAAGGTTACGGCGCATCAACAGATGTCCGGTGGAACTGGCATATGGCGGCAAACTCTCCAGCGTCCACGCTTGCCCCGCCGACGAGCGCACCATCGATGTCGAGCTCGGCCATGATGCCCGAAATATTGCTCGCCTTCACCGATCCGCCGTACAGGATCCTTGTGTGGTCGGCCAGGTCACCGCTGAATCTCTCGGCGAGCCGGGTACGGATCGCGGCGCAGACTTCTTGCGCATCCTGCGGTGTGGCGACCTCGCCGGTTCCGATGGCCCAGACCGGTTCGTAGGCAACGACTACTGTCCGGGCCTGCTCCGCGCTCACGCCCTCGAGCGCCGCGTCCAGCTGCGCCAGGCAATGGTCGACGTGCTCGCCTGCCTGCCGTACTTGAAGACTCTCGCCGACGCAGAGGATGGGCACCATCCCGTGTCGAAGGCACGCGCGAAGTTTTGCGGCGACGACTGTGTCGTCTTCTGCGTGATACTGCCGTCGCTCAGAGTGACCGACGACCACATAGCGACAACCGAGCTTGGCCAGCATCACGCCGGAGACATCGCCGGTATATGCCCCCGAATCGAACGCCGACAGATCCTGCGCCCCGTAACCGAGCTCCAGATGGTCGCCGTCCACCATGGTCTGAACCGAGCGCAGGTCGGTGAACGGCGGCAGGATCGCCACGTCGACTGCCTCGAAGTCTTTGGGCGACAACGAGAAGGCGAGCTTCTGGGTCAAGGCGATGGCTTCGAGGTGGTTGAGGTTCATCTTCCAGTTGCCGGCCATCAACGGCTTCCGCACCGGCTTGCGACTCACGCTTCCTCCAGCACGGCAAGACCGGGTAGAACCTTGCCTTCCAGCAACTCCAGACTCGCCCCGCCGCCCGTGGAGATGTGCGTGAAGCCGTCGGCGGGAAGGCCGAGCAACCGGACGGCAGCCGCGGAATCGCCACCGCCGACCACGGTCGTCGCGCCCGATCGGGTGGCGGCGACCATCGCCTCGGCGACGCGACGCGTTCCGTCGGCGAACGGCTCCAGCTCGAACACGCCCATGGGCCCGTTCCAGACCACGGTGCGAGCGCTTGCCAATCGATCGGCGAACAGTTGGGCCGTCGCGGGCCCGATGTCCAGCCCCTTCCAGCCGGGCTCGATAGCGTCCACCGACACAATTCTTGTTTCGGCGTCAGGCGCGACCTCGCGCGCTACGACGACGTCGACGGGGAGGACCAGGTCGACCTTCCGCTCGGCAGCCCGATCGAGGAAGCCTTTGCACGCACCGATCTGCTCCTGCTCGAGCAGGGAATCTCCGACCTCCAGCTGACTGGCGGCCAGGAAGGTAAAGCACATCCCGCCGCCCACCAGCAGGAAATCCACGTGTTCGAGCAGGTTCCCGATCACGGCCAGCTTGTCCGACACCTTCGAACCACCCAGCACGACCCCGTAAGGCCGATCGGGGTCCGTCAACACCTTCGCGAACGCCTCGGCCTCTTCCTCGACCAGACGACCGGCGGCTGACGGTAGTAGCCGGGCGACGTCGTACACGCTGGCCTGCTTGCGATGCAGCACACCGAAGCCGTCACTGACGAAGAGGTCCGCGAGCGTTGCGAGCCGACCAGCGAAAGCTGCGCGCTCGGCGTCGTCCTTCGCCGTCTCCGCCGCCTCGAACCGTAAATTCTCCAGCAGGGCGATCTCCCCGTCAGCCAGACCCGCCACGGTCGCGACGGCGCTCGGCCCGACGACGTCAGCGGCGAGTGCCACCGGCATGCCGAGCAGTTCGCTCAGCCGTGCGGCCACCGGGCGCAACGAAAGCTCGGGCCGGACCTGCCCGCCGGGACGACCCAAGTGCGCCGCGACGACAACCCGGGCTCCACGCCTGGACAGTTCGGCGATCGTCGGGACGCTGGCTCGGATCCGGCCGTCGTCCGAGATCCTGCCCTGCTCGAGCGGCACGTTGAGATCGGTTCTGATCAGTACCCGCTTGCCGGCGACGTCGAGGTCGTCGATGGATCGCACCGGATCCCTAAACCGACGAGCCGACGTAGGAGACCAGGTCGACCAGGCGGTTCGAGTAGCCCCACTCGTTGTCGTACCAGCCGAGCACCTTGACCAGATCTCCGATGGCGTGGGTCATGGTGGCGTCGAAGATGCATGACGCCGGGTTGGTCACGATGTCGCTGGAAACGATCGGATCTTCGGTGTACTCAAGAATTCCGGCAAGTGACCCGTCTGCTGCGGCCTTCACCGCGGCGTTCACCTCATCCTTCGTTGCCGGTGTACGCAGCTTGACCGTCAGGTCAGTGGCCGATCCGACGGGGACCGGGACCCGAAGCGAGAAACCGTCGAGTCGCCCCTTCAACTCGGGCAGCACCAGGCCGATCGCTTTCGCCGCACCGGTCGTGGTGGGAATGATGTTGACTGCCGCTGCCCGGGCCCGCCGCAGGTCAGTGTGCGGGAAGTCAAGGGTCACCTGGTCGTTCGTGTAAGCGTGAACCGTCGTCATCAGGCCTTGCTCGATACCGAACGCGTCGTGGATGACCTTCGCCATCGGCCCGAGGCAGTTCGTAGTGCACGAAGCGTTCGAGATGATCGTGTCAGCAGCCGGGTCGTAAGTCTTCTCGTTGACGCCCATCACGATCGTGACGTCCTCGTTCTTGGCCGGGGCCGAGATGATGACCTTCCGGGCACCTGCCTCCACGTGCGCGCGAGCTTTGGCGCCATCGGTGAAGAACCCCGTCGACTCGATGACGATGTCGGCACCGAGGTCACCCCACGGAAGCTTTGCCGGGTCACGCTCGGCGAGCGTCGTGATCTTGACCCCGTCAACGACGATCGCGTCCTCGGTGGCGGACACTTCCGCGCCCAGACGACCGAGAGTGCTGTCGTACTTGAGCAGGTGCGCCAGGGTGGCGTTGTCCCACAGGTCGTTGACGCCGACGATTTCGATGTCGGCCCCTTGCGACCGCAAGGCTCGATAGAAATTGCGCCCGATGCGGCCGAAGCCGTTGATGCCGACCCGGATGGTCACGCCGATCTCCCTGTTCGTGCTGTGTCGTGGCTTGCACAGTCTGTCGCTGATTCTGTGTGCGGTTCGCGAGTGCCCGCCGTCCCGTGCCCGCAGTCCAGTGCCCGACCCTACCGAAAGACCGCGCACGCCCTGTGACGCCGGCGTTCGGACCTTCGGCTCCGGCCCGGACCTGGCGCCAGAGTCAGCTCTGCAACATCTCCGGGGTCAGGTCCGCCTCGGTCCCGGGTATCCCGAGATCCGACGCCCGCTTGTCCGCCATGGCCAGCAACCGACGGATCCGACCAGCGACCGCGTCCTTGGTGAGCGGCGGATCGGACAGCTGGCCGAGCTCCTCCAGGCTGGCTTGCGTGTGCTGCAACCGCAGATGTCCTGCTGCCGCGAGGTGGTCGGGAATCTCGTCGCCGAGGATCTCGAGCGCGCGCTTCACTCGGGCGCCCGCAGCGACAGCCGCCCTCGCGGAGCGGCGAAGGTTCGCGTCGTCGAAGTTCGCCAACCGGTTCGCAGTCGCCCGGACCTCGCGTCGCATCCGACGCTCCTCCCAGGCCAGCACGCTCTCGTGCGCGCCGAGCCGGGTGAGCAAGGCGCTGATGGCGTCTCCGTCCCGGATCACCACGCGGTCTATTCCGCGGACCTCACGCGCCTTCGCTGGAATCCCGAGCCTGCGCGCCGCGCCGACGAGCGCGAGCGCTGCTTCTGGTCCGGGGCAGGTCACCTCGAGCGCCGACGACCGGCCCGGTTCGGTCAGCGAGCCGTGTGCCAGGAACGCCCCCCGCCAAGCGGCCTCCGCGTCGCACGCCGAGCCCGAGACAACCTGCGGAGGCAGACCTCGCACCGGGCGGCCCCGGCCGTCGAGCAGGCCAGTCTGGCGAGCCAGCGCCTCGCCCTCCTTGACCACGCGCACGATGTACCGGTTGCCCCGGCGCAAGCCCCCGGGAGCCACGACCGAAACCTCGCTGGTATGCCCGAACACCTCGGCGATGTCCCGCCGGAGGCGGCGGGCCGCGGCTCCGGTGTCGAGCTCGGCCTCGACGACGATTCGGCCGCTCACGATGTGCAAACCGCCGGCGAACCGGAGCATCGATGAGACTTCGGATTTGCGGCAACATGGCTTGGTGACGACGAGTCGGGCTAGCTCGTCTTTCACTGCGGCCGTCATCGCCATGGGGCGATCCTGCCACGCCGCACGATCGAGTCGAACGCAGCCGCGAACAGCTCGGGGTCGTGAGCCGGCCGGCCGTCCGGTGAGCCGAGTGGTGCGAGCACTACCTGCGCCCCGAGCGTCTTAGCCACCGAAGCGAGGCTGGCGGGGTCGGACACTGCCGCGGAGTCGGCCAGGACCACGTCGATCACGAGTTCGGGGGCATGCGCGGAGAGGACCTCGAGATGCTGCTCGGGTGCGAACCCGGCTGTCTCGCCCGGCTGTGCGGTGAGGTTCAGCGCGACGATCGTGCGCGCCGCGGTCGCCGTGATGGCGGCGGCAAGCTCGGGGACCAGCAGGTGCGGGATCACGCTCGTGAACCAGGAGCCCGGCCCGAGTACAAGCCAGTCGGCCTCGAGAACGGCTTTGATGGCTTCGGGCGTCGCTCTCGGTTCGGTCGGATCTAGGTGGATGCCGACCACTCGGCCGGTCGTCGTGGCTACTTCCGCCTGGCCGCGGATCCGGCACAGCTCCGGAGCGGTGGAGCTCGACCCGGCGGGAGCGGGAAATGCGACGTCAGCCTCGATGTCGATCGGATCCAGCGAGGCCGGCAGCACCCGACCGTGCGCGCCGAGGAGTTGGCCCACCTGGTCCAGACCGGCGACGCTGTCGTCGAGGAGCTGCCACAGCGCGACGATCAACAGGTTTCCGACCGCGTGGCCGTGCAGCGGGCCCTGCCCGGAGAAGCGGTGTTGGACCACCCGGCTCCACAGACGTCCCCAGTCGTCGTCACCGCATAGTGCAGCGAGCGCCATCCGCAGGTCCCCCGGCGGCAGGCAGCCGAACTCGTCGCGCAGACGCCCGCTCGAGCCGCCGTCGTCCGCGACAGTCACGATGGCAGTCAGCTGATCGGTGATCCGGCGGAGCGCGCTCAGCGAGGCAGCGAGCCCGTGTCCCCCACCCAGAGCAACCACTCGCGGACCTGGCGGCTCGGACGTCGCGCCGGTCATTCCCGGCCCAGATCGCGATGCACCACGTGGGCGACGATGCCCTCGTCGCGCAGCCTCCGGCCGATCTCCTCGGCCATCGCGACGCTGCGGTGCTTGCCTCCTGTGCAGCCGATGGCGAGCGTGAGATATCGCTTGCCTTCCCTCAGGTATCCCGGGATGACGACTCGCAGCACTTCGCCATAGCGGTCGATGAGCTCGACCGCGTCGGGCTGGGACAGCACGTAGTCGGAGACAGCGGTGTCGAGGCCCGTCAGCGGCCGCAGCTCTGGAACCCAGTGCGGATTGGGAAGGAAGCGGACGTCGACGACGAGCTCGGCGTCCACCGGGAGGCCGTACTTGAATCCGAACGACAGAACAGTCGCGAACAGGCTGGCCGTGTCGCGGCCGACGAACGCATGCTCGATCTGGCTTCGCAACTCGTGCACGTTCAGATCGGACGTGTCGATGACGAGGTCTGCTTCGCCGCGCATGTGGGCCAGCAACTCGCGTTCTTGAGCGATGCCGTCGACGATCCGGCCGTCGCCCTGCAGCGGGTGCTTGCGCCGGACGCCTTCGAACCTGCGAACCAGGACTTGGTCGCTCGCCTCGAGGAAGACAACCCGCGGATCGACCCCGAGCGCGGCCAGGTGATCGAAGGCCGCACGCACATCCGGGAAGAAAGAGCCGCCGCGTACATCGACCACTACGGCAATCCTGGGCACCGAGCCCTGGGTGTGCCCGGCCAGCTCGATCATGGACGTCAGAAGGCCGGGAGGCAGGTTGTCCACCACGAACCACCCGAGGTCCTCGAGACATCGCGCCGCCGTCGTGCGACCGGCCCCGGACATTCCGGTCAGGATGGTCAGCTCCGGGACGCCCGGCAACAACGGTGCAGGGGTTTCGGAGCCTGCTGTCACCCTGAAGTTCCTTTCCCTGTCGGCCTGCCGGCGATCATGCCGCGGCTTGGCTGATCGGCCTCTTGAATCCGATCGGGTTCGTCCGGGTCGAGGATCTCACCGGTCGCGGTGTTCACGGAGACAACTGCCGAGGAATCCAGTGCCGCGTCGCCAGCTAGACGACGCATACGGTCCGCGCTCGTGTCGCGTGCGCCGACGGACAGTGCTGTGACGATGGCCGCTGCGGTGCGGCCGCCGATCCCGGGAACCTCCACGATCTCTTCGGCCGTTGCGGCTCTGAGCCTGCGCAATGACCCGAAATGCTTGAGCAGCGCTGCCTTTCGGGTGGCTCCGAGGCCCGGAACGTCGTCCAGGGCGGACGCCACCATCGAACGGGATCGACGCTGCCGGTGAAAGGTGATGGCGAACCGGTGGGCTTCGTCTCGCACCCGCTGCAACAGGTAGAGGGCTTCGCTGGTCCTGGGCAGGATCACCGGATCGGTCCGGCCGGGAAGCCAGACCTCTTCCAGTCGCTTCGCGAGGCCGCAGAGAGCAACGTCGTCGATGCCGAGTTCATCGAGCGCGCGCTGCGCGGCTGCCACCTGCGGAGCGCCGCCGTCGACGACGACCAGGTTGGGCGGATAGGAGAACTTGCGCGCTCGGCCGGTGTCCGGATCGATCCCCGGCCGCTGATCGGTTCCCGGCATTTCCAGCTCAGGCGAATCCTCGCGTTCATCGAGATACCGGCGAAACCGGCGCGACACGACTTCGTGGATGCTGCGAACGTCGTCGGATCCTTCAGGGCCGACCGACCTGATGGCGAATCGCCGGTACTCCGACTTTCGCGCAAGGCCGTCCTCGAAGACGACCATCGATGCGACGATTTCGGAGCCCTGCAAATTGGAGACATCGAAGCATTCGATTCGCAACGGCGCCTGCTCGAGGTCAAGCGCGTGCTGCAGTTCGGACAAGGCGAGACCGCGCGACGACAGGTCCGACGCGCGTCGCGTCTTGTGCAGCGCCAGAGATTGTCCGGCATTGCGACCAACCGTCTCCATCAGCGCGCGCTTGTCTCCGCGTCGCGGAACGCGCAGATCGACCGGACCGCCGCGCAAGCTGGACAGCCAGATGCTCAACGCGGCCGAGTCGTCCGGAAGCTCCGGAACGAGCACCTCGCGCGGGACGCTGTCGGGCTCGGACCCTGAGCCCGACACGCGATCGGCCACCTCGCCGTACAACTGGAGCAACAGCTGTTCGACGAGACCTGCCGTCGTCAATTCTTCGACCCGCTCGACGACGAAGCCGCGCTGACCGCGGATCCGGCCACCACGTACGTGAAAGACCTGCACAGCAGCTTCGAGTGGATCCTCCGCTACGGCGATGACGTCCGCATCGGTTCCGTCCCCGAGTACCACGGCGTTCTTCTCCATCGCCCGGCGCAATGCGCCGATGTCGTCGCGGAGCCGTGCGGCGCGCTCGTAGTCCTGGGCGTCGGACGCCGCGCGCATCTCACCCTCCAGCCGCCGGGTGAAGCGGTCGGTCTGGCCGGCCATGAAGGCGCAGAAGTCCTCTGCTATGCGGCGGTGCTCGTCCTCGTCCACCCGCCCGACACATGGCGCGGAGCACTTTCCGATGTAACCGAGCAGGCACGGGCGCCCGATCTGGCCGGAACGGCGAAACACCCCGGCGCTGCATGTGCGCACCGGAAACACTCGGAGCAGCAGGTCGACTGTTTCCCGAATCGCCCAGGCGTGCGAGTACGGGCCGAAGTATCGAGTTCCCTTCCGCTTGGCTCCGCGCATGACCTGCACCCGCGGATATTGCTCGTCCAAAGTCACCGCGAGATACGGGTAGCTCTTGTCGTCGCGATAGCGGATGTTGAAGCGCGGGTCGAACTCCTTGATCCACGAGTACTCGAGTTGCAGCGCCTCTACTTCGGTTGCGACCACTGTCCAGTCCACCGATGCGGCCGACGTCACCATCGTCTGAGTCCGCGGTTGCAATGCGGACAGATCCTGGAAGTACGAGCCGAGTCGTTGGCGAAGACTCTTGGCCTTGCCGACGTAGATCACGCGACCGCGCTGGTCGCGGAACCGATACACGCCCGGCTCGTCGGGAACCGTGCCCGGCGAGGGTCGATACGTCGTCGGGTCGGCCACACCTTCACCCTACGGCTGGCCCACGACAAGGATCCGAGGCCGCAGATGCCCTCAGCCCGACCGCCCAAGCCGCTCCGGCGTCGGGCCCGGATCGCCGCGTCAGGGCGTCGGCGGGTCCGCTGGAGGGGCGGGGTCTCCGTGCCGAACTGCCTGAACCGCAGGGGTCAACAATGCTGCCAACGTTCGGGTCAGCCACCGCGCGGCCAGGTGCGCCGGTACCGATCCTTCGAGCTCGATCCGTCCGTCTGCCAGCCCGAGCAATGGCTCGACGAAGATCTGCGCGCCGGGGGTCCGCGCATCCGTCTCGCTCGCAGCGGTCAGTGCGGTCAGTCCGGCCGCTCCGGCCGGGCCGATGGAGCCGGCCGCGGAGGCGAACTCTTCCCCTTCGAGCATCACCCGGGCTGAGCTGAACCAGCGGCTGCCCACCAACGTCTCGAGGATCGAGGTGCACCAGTCGCGGGGGTCGTCGAGCTGCGCGGACGCGGTCAGCGCGGACAGGAGGAGCGACCCGGCGTCTCCCGCTTGCCCGGGCCTGCTCCACGCGCGCCGCTCGGCGGTCACGTCCCGGAACAGCACGACAAGCCCTTGCGGAGCGGGGATCAGTCGGTTCTCCAGCCACCGGCCGTTGGAGAAGTCCTGGAACTCGATCGGCCGCTGCTCGGCCATGGCCCGCTGGCACTGAAAGTAGAAGTTGGAACCGACCGACTCTGGATGTGCTTCCCAGAAGTTGCGCCCCTCGAGAGTCTCGACTTCTCCGTCGCCGAGCTCGGCTGCTGTGCGGTTGACGTAGACATAACGCCAGTCGCGGTCGAGCGCGACAACTCCGTCGTCGAGATCGTCGAGCATCTCGCGCAGAAGTCGTTCGCCATCCGGATGAACCGCGCCGAGGAGTGAGCCCACCCGCTCCGGAACCCAGGCCCGCACCTCGGTCCCGCCGCGTTCGGTCGCGTGCACGGTCAATTGGCCGCCGAGCTGATCGACCCGCATGCGCATGCCGATGAGCCCACGGTGGCCGGGACGTTCGGCGAACCCACCCGACCCGGGCCCGACGCCATCGTCGGCCACTGTCAGCGCCCATCCGCCTCCGACTGGAACCAGCTCCACGACGACCATCGCCGCCCGGGCGTGCCGGAGCACGTTGGTCAACGCCTCCTGTGCGACCCGGTACAAGACTCTCGCTGCGGGCTCCGCGATCGCTTCAGTCGTGCGGTCGATGACTTCGACGTCGACTCCGCCGCCTTGCAGGATGCCCACTGCCAGGTCACGGAGCGTGGCTCCGAACCCTTGTCCGCCACGCGGCGGCTCAAGCGTCGACATGAGCCCGCGCAGTCGGTCCACGGCGCCGTGGACCGCTTCGCGCAGGCCCGCCGCCTCCGCTCGACCGGCGTCGTCACCGAGCTCGGCCAAACGCCGTTCGAGCATCTGGCTGCGCAGATCGACAGATGCCAGAACCTGGATGGCATCGTCGTGCAACGCCTCGGCCATCTCCGTCCGCTCGGACTCTTGCACCGACAGCACGTGGAGCGCTGTCGACAATTCCTGCCGAACGGTCGAGTGTGCCGCTTCGCGCCGCTCGATCGAGTCCGTGATGTCTACCGATATCGCGATGACCTCTACAACTGCTCCGTCGTCGTCGAACTCCGGACTCAGCGCTGCGATGAAGACGCGGCCGTCGCCCAAGCGCTCGGCAATCGTGGCATTCCCCGCCAGAGCCGAATTCAGACTGGCGAGGATGTCGGGATCGTCCTTGTACAGAGCGCGGAGATCCTGGCCCACCAGCTCACCCTCGCGCAGCCCCAGACCGGTCAGCGCGTGACCGACCGACAGGGTGCAGACACCCATGGCATCCATGACCCACAAGACAACCGGCAGTCGAGCGAGCGCGTGCTCGACCAGAGGACCTGAGTCGGGCCGGCCGGACGCGCTCATCGCACTTCGGCCGGCGCGATGATTCCCTCACGGACGGCGACCGCGAGCGCTTCAAGCTTGGAATGCACGCCGAGTTTCGCCAACAGATTCTGCACGTGATTGCGCACGGTGTTGACGCTGATGCCGAGTTCGGCCGCGATGTCGTTGTTGGTAAGGCCACGCGCGAATGCCTCGACGATCTCCACTTCGCGCGGCGTCAGGTCAGCTCTGGAGTGTCGGCCGTCGCGACGAAGGCGGGGCAGAAGCCGGGCCAGCAGCGCCGGACTCACCAGCACCTCGCCGGCCGCAGCCGCCCGCAAGGCGGCAACCAACTCGTCCATCGATGCCGATTTCGACAGGAAGCCGGACGCGCCGTTCTCGATCGCCGAAACCAGGGCTGCGTCGTCGACCGCGGCCGACATGAGCACCACTCGGACCGCAGGGCAGCGGCGCTTGAATTCGGGAAGCGCGGCCGCGCCGAAGCCGTCAGGGAGGCGATGATCGATCAGCAGGAGGTCGGGACCGAGGCTGATGAGCATCTTTCGCGCCTGGGACAGAGTGGCAGCGGTACCGACTACGTGGAGCCCCTGCTCATGATCGAGAGCAAGGGCAAGGCTGGATGCGAACATCTCGTGGTCGTCGACGACCAGGATGCGGACATCGGGCGGCACGTCGGCAGCCTCGACCACGGCGTGGCCTCATTCCGTCGGGCGTCGGCGCAGGGGTTCCGGCACGGGGGTGGCGGACGCTGACGGGATGACTGGTCCCTAAGGTAACTCGGACCGGCGTGCCGATGGGTTAAAGACGCGCACACGTCGAACGGAATGCGCCGGTGGGGCGGGTGCCTATCCGATCGAGGCAGCCCGCTTGCGAGCCACCCGAGCCTTGCGGGGCGGCTCGATCCGGTCCTCCAGGAGCCGCCGGAGGAAGACGCCGGTGTGGCTCCCGTCAGCTACCGCGACGTCTTCCGGGGTGCCCTCTGCCACAACCGTGCCGCCCCGATGACCACCCTCGGGACCCATGTCGACGATCCAGTCTGCCGTCTTGATCACGTCCAG
>Ga0075017_100000699_pt1 | contig 19236 bp, 16 predicted proteins | sample AleBraG_ABR_2012_FD_71475 | JGI IMG/M metagenome (GOLD analysis project Ga0075017, IMG submission 71475) | Freshwater sediment microbial communities in response to fracking from Pennsylvania, USA - Alex Branch Run_MetaG_ABR_2012 | ecosystem: Environmental > Aquatic > Freshwater > Creek >... | reverse complement strand
GACATCAATTGCGGACGCAGGCGGGCTGCGGTCTCGAGGTCGAGCTTGAAGTTCACGGGAATATCTGGAGATGGGACGAGTTGCTGACCGAAGGCAGAGAGACCCGACAAGACAAATAGGCCGACGCTCAACCATGAAACGGTCGACCTGCACGACCGACGATCCACGGGGCTCCTCCGCGGAAAACTTACTGTTGTCCTGATTATGCGCTTATTTGTCCGCCGCGCAATGGCGAATTATGGAACGAGTTCTGCGGTGCGGAGAAAATCGTAGTTCCCCGCGGGATTGAGCTGAATGTTCCTGACCCGGCGGGTGTGAACCACAACGTTTTCCAGGTACCAGAGATTGATGTAAGGCACGTCCTGCGCCAGAATCCGTTGCACCTCGGCGTAGAGGGGTTTGCGCGCCTTGAGACCGACTTCGCGCCGGGCGCGGTCAATCAGCGCGTCCACTTTCGGATTGGAGTAAAAGCCGCGGTTGGCGCCATGCGGCGGGAATTTTGCCGAATCGAAGGCATATTCAAAGATGTCGGGGTCCTCGTTGCCGCCGATCCAGCGCAGCCCGTACATCTGAAATGCTCCGTGCGTGACGTCCGAGAAAAATGTGGCGAATTCGAAGCTGCGGATTTCCAGCGCAATGCCCACCGCCCGCAACTGCTGCTGCATGACTGCGACCATCAGGCGCGTGTTGGCATCCGTGGATGTTTTCATGGTGAGGTGAAAACGAATGCCATTCACTACCGGGTATCCAGCGGCATCGAGCAACTGATTGGCCTTATCGGGATCGTGGTTATAAACGGCGACATCGCCGTTGTACGCCCAGCTCTGGGTCGGGAGAACGCTGTTGGCGGCCTCTGCCTCGCCGCGCCACAAGTATTCGATCATCGGCCGGCGGTCGAGCGCGTAGGCGATCGCCTGGCGCACGCGCACATCTTTGAGAATGGGATCGCGCAGGTTGAATCCCAGATAGGCGAGGCGCGTGCCGTGTCCAGTTTCAACCGCGAGGGCAGGATCGCGGGAAAGAGTTCGAACCGTGTCGGGCGTGAGCGAGTTGATGGCGATGTCTCCGCTGCCTTTGCGCAATTCGAGCGCCTCGGTAGTCTCGTCGGGGACAACGGCCAGGCGAACGCGCGCTAACTTCGCCTTCTCGCCCCAGTATTGGTCGTTGCGCTCGATGACGACTTCGCGGTCCGTTTCCGCACTGACGAACTTGAACGGGCCGGAGCCGATGGGATGCTGCGTCATCTCATCCCCACTCCCGGAGGGAACAACACCGACCGCACCATCCGACAAATTCCAGAGCAAGGTCGAGTCCGGTTCCTTCATGTGAAAGATCACGGTGAAATCGTCAGGGGTGTCAATGTGATCGACGAATTTATAAACTGCCGCCTTCGTGCTGCGGATCTTACCTTGCAGCAGGGAATCGAAGGTCCACTTCACATCGCGTGAAGTAAGGGCGCGGCCATCATGGAATGTAACTCCGCGATGAAGGTGAAAGATGTAGGTAAGGGCGTCGGGCGCCTCCCAGCTTTCTGCGAGGCCCGGCGCTACATTTAAGTCCTCTGCGCGCGACAGTAGATCGTCGAAGATGAGGTTGTCGATTCGTTCCGACGCGGCGTCAATACCCACGCGCGGGTCGAGATTCGCCGGGCTGGATTCGATGACCATGACCAGAGTGTTCGCGTCAGGCGTCGCATTGCAGGAAAGACAGCAGAGGAGGGCAACCGAGCAGATCGCTGCCACAGCCAGCCGGAAAATTGTCGGGGAAGGACTACGCATAGGAGATCTTCCCCAGGATCGCCCGCCGCTTCGCACCCGTGGCGGAAGGCACGTTGGACGGACGCAGGTTCCAGGTCTCGTAAGCGAGCACTGCGAATGCCACGGCTTCTTTGGCTTGTGACGGCAGCCCGAATTCGTCCGACAATCGCAATCGCACTCGCAAGGGAGCGAGCCCTTCTGCCAGCATTCGGACCAGAGTGGCGTTCTTCGTTCCGCCGCCGGAGAGAATCATTTCACGGAGCGATGTGTGCTCCAGCTTTGGCAGTGCGAATCTTCGAACGGCCAGTGCGATTGAGTGGGCGGTGAGAGCGGTCGCGGTGGCAACGATGTCTGGCTTCGTGACGTGCCCGCAGGCTCGCAGGAACTCGCGAAGGAATTCGCTCCCGAATTCTTCGCGCCCTGCAGTTTTCGGTGGACGCTTGCGGAAAAAATTCCGCTTCAGGATGGAAGGAATGATTTTTTCAACGACTTTCCCAGAGGCGGCGATGTTTCCGCCGCGATCATAGGGACGCCCGTAGAATGCCTCCGTTACTTGATCGATGACCATGTTGCCGGGGCCAGTGTCAAAAGCAGTGACCGAGTCGATTCCGGCTCCCGCAGGAATCGCCGTTAGATTTGCGATGCCGCCGATGTTCTGCACGATCCTTCCGATCTTGTCGTCGCGAAACAGCAGGTAATCCAGGAATGGCACCAGCGGAGCGCCTTTGCCGCGATTCGCCATATCGGCGGGACGAAAGTCCGACACCACCGGCACATCGGTCCGCGCAGCGATCACCGCGGATTCTCCTGTCTGCCACGTGGTTACGATTTTCTTTCCCAGATATCGTTGAGGATCGCCCTGGTGGTAGAGGGTCTGCCCATGACATCCGACCAGATCCGCTTTCAAGTTGAATTTACGTTGCGCGGCCAGAACCGCGTCAGCGTAGAGCTCTCCCAATAAAAAGTTGAGCCGCGCGAGATCGGCAACGCTGGCCCGTTCGGCATTCATGGCGGCGAGCACGGCGGCCCGAACCGGGCGAGAGTAGGGATATTCCGTATGTCCCAGCAGCTCGATAGAGTGGCTGCGCGACCCTTGCCCGCGCATTGGGATGCGCACCAGCGCGACGTTGATTCCATCCGCCGAAGTGCCGCTCATTACGCCGGCGACAATCATGGCCCGATGTTTCGTTGGACGACCTTTTATCGGACGGTCGGTCATGCGTGGGGCCGGTCCAGACTCTCGATGCGTACCCGTTCGTCGAACTCCCACAGGCGGCGCGTCAATTTTTCTATGCTTTCCGGCGAAGGAGCTTTTGCCGGGCGCAAGAACTTGGCCCACTTTTTCTTGAATGACAGCACGTGTTTGGCTGAGTCTGACATGCGGCGAGCAAATTGTTTGTCCCGTTCGGAGGCTTTCGTCAGCGCTTCGTACACTTCGAGGACGCGGTCTTCGCGGTGACAAACCAGGCATAAGTCGCCGCCGGCTCGAATGAATTGAACGGCTGCATCCCCAATCGATGCCGCTGCAAGCACGCCACCCATTTCCAGGTCGTCCGACACGATCAGGTTGCGATAGCCGATCCGCTTGCGGAGGATTCCGCCGATCCATACCTTCGAGAGCGACGCTGGTGTCTTGTCGCGCGTTACGGCCGGATACGCCGCGTGCGAAACCATCACCATCGGCAATTGCCGGCGCAGGCTGCGGTAGGGAAGAAGATCTTCGCTCCAGAGCTTGCGCGGCGATTTTTCGATCACCGGCAGTTCGTGGTGGCTGTCGAGATTGCCTTCGCCCAGGCCAGGAAAATGCTTCCCGCAGCCCAACACTCCAGACTTGCCCAAGCCGGCGAGAAATTCGCGAGCGTAGGCCACAGCTTTGCGCGGATTGGCCGACACCGCCCGTGAGCCTAAGACCTTCCGCGAAGACTCACAGGCCAAGTCAAGTACAGGAGCGAAATCGACATTAAATCCCAGGGCACGACAGTTGGCTCCGATGACTTCACCGTGCTTGCGGAACAACGACCGGTCGCCCGAGGCGAAAGCATCGGCGGCGGAGGGAGTCGGGCCCAGCACGTCGCGAAAGCGGTCTACGCTTCCGCCTTCCAGATCGACGCAAGTGAATAGCGGAGTCGCCACGCAACTGTGGCACTCCCGCAACAACCGCCAGGTCTGACCCGCGCTTTTGATGTTTCGAGCGAACAGAATGACTCCGGCAGGCTGCAGGCGAGTCAGCAGGGAACGGAGGCGCGAGTTCATCCCCGTCCCATCGAAGCCAATGATTAAGAGCTGTCCCAGTGCCTGCGTCATTTCCCGTCCAATGTCAGATCTCTCGTTTCAATTGCGCCAGGAGGTTCAGTGCTTCCAGCGGCGTCAACCGATCCAGGTCCACCTCGCGCAACTTGTCCAACACAGGCTGGGAGATCGGCGTGAAGATCGTTAGCTGTGCCGCCGGAGGAGTCGCTCCCGGAGAAAGATGTGCGGTGGCGCGCTGCTCCGCGAGTTCGTGTTCGGCCAGCACCTCACGTGCACGCGCGATCACTTCATTGGGCAATCCCGCCAGTTTGGCCACTTCGATGCCGTAGCTGCGATCCGCAGCGCCGGGCTCGACTTTTCGCAGGAACACGATTCCTCCGCCAGTCTCCTTCACCGAGACGTGATAGTTCTTCACTCCCGAAAGCTGGTCGGCGAGCTCAGTCAGCTCAAAATAGTGGGTCGCAAATAACGACTTGGCGCGTACTCGCGCATGCAAATACTCCACCGCCGCCCAGGCGATCGCCAAGCCATCGTACGTCGCCGTGCCCCGGCCAACTTCATCGAGAAGAATGAGCGATCGCGCGGTCGCCGTATGCAGGATTGCCGCAGTCTCGGTCATCTCGACCATAAAAGTCGAACGCCCGCGGGCGAGATTATCGCTGGCGCCGATGCGCGTAAACACGCGGTCGATGACGCTCAGACGCGCTGACCGGGCGGGCACGAACGATCCCATCTGCGCCATGATCACGATCAACGCCGTCTGCCGCAGGTAAGTAGACTTACCGCCCATATTCGGCCCGGTCAACAGCAGGACATTGTGGGTGGTGGAGTTTAAGAATAGATCGTTGGGGACAAACCGTTCACTGCCTCCCGCGATTTCAAGTTGTTCGATCACGGGATGCCGGCCTTCAATAATTTCCAACTCGCCGCTGTCTTGCTGGTCGACGAATTGCGGGCGCGTGTAATTGCGGAGCGCGGCGAGGTGAGCGAAGCAAGCGAGTACGTCGACCTCGGCCAGCGCCAAGGCTGTCTGGCGAATGCGTCTGGCTTCGGCAGCGATCGCGGTTCGAAGTTCGGTGAAGAGTCGCCGCTCAATCTCAACGATCTTTTCCTGTGCATCGAGAATCTTTGCTTCGTACTCCTTCAGCTCAAGAGTGGTGAAGCGTTCCGCCCCGACCAGGGTTTGTTTCCGCTCATAATCGTTGGGCACAAGATGCAGATTCGATTTGGAAACTTCAATGTAATAGCCAAAGATCGAATTGAACTTCACTTTCAGGGACGAGATGCCCGTGCGGCCGCGCTCTCGCACTTCAATCTGGGCCAGAACCTGCTTGCTGTTGCGGGAAAGCTCGCGCAGATCGTCGAGCTCACGATCCACTCCCGGAGCAATAATTCCTCCATCGGCGAAGCTGAGCGGAGGCTCGGGCACGACGGTCTTCTGAATTCGTTCGTGCAGATCTTCCAATTCGTCGAGGGCGCCGTGAAGAACCTGCAGGCGTTCAGCCGGGAGCATTGCGACGGCTGCTTTCGCCAGTGGAATCCTTGCCAAAGACGCGGCGAGGGCCAGCACATCGCGAGGGTTCGCCGTTTCCAGCGTCACGCGGCTTAGCAGACGCTCCAGATCGAGGATGCCATCGAGCGCACGGCGCAATTCCTCACGCCGAATCATGTCTTTTACCAAGGCGTCGACGGCATCGAGGCGAGCGTGAATCTCGGCCAGATCAAGCGAGGGCCGAAGAAGCCAGGCGCGCAGCAGTCGCTTTCCCATCGGAGTAATGGCGGCGTCGATCGAGCGAAAGAATGTAACGCCCGCATCACTCCCGGCAAACAAAGGCTCGATGAGTTCCAGATTGCGGACCGTCACCGCGTCGAGGACCAGGCAATTCTGGCGCTCGTACCAGCCGATACGGTCCACGTGATCGAGCGATCCCCGCTGCGTGGAGCGGACATAATGCAGAATCGCGCCGGCGGCGGAAGCGGCCGCCGTTTTCCCCGCGAGCCCGAATCCTTCGAGCGATAAGACGCCGAATTGATTTTCCAGCAGCGGGATGGCGTGGTCGGGTGAGAAAATCCAGTCGTCCAGCGGAGTTTTTGTAAAGCCTGTAAGCGTGGCCTGTGGCGTGAGAGGCGTTTCCCGCGACTGGGCTGTGCCATCGGGACGGCTGAGCAAACCTCGACTCGCTTTAGCCTCAAACAACGGCGCCGTCGAGGCATACAGTAACTCTTTCGGCCGGAGCTGCTCCAGTTCTTCCTGCACCCGCCGCAGGGCGGTCTCGCCGGAGAATTCTGTCGCCCGAAACTCGCCGGTGGACAAGTCCAGAGCTGCGAATCCAACGCAGTCGTTCACTTGCGCAAGAGCCGCGAGAAAGTTGTTCTCTTCCGATCCTAGCGACGAATCTGCGGCCGTTCCCGGCGTCACCACGCGTGTGACTTCGCGCCGCACCAGTTTCTTGGTCAGCCGTGCGTCTTCCATTTGCTCGCAGATGGCGACCTTGAACCCCTTGCGGATCAGCTTCCCGATATAACCTTCGGCTGCGTGGTAGGGAACGCCGCACATGGGCACGGCGATGCCTTTCTCTTTATTGCGCGAGGTCAGCGTGATCTGCAGCTCTTTCGAGGCGACAATCGCGTCGTCAAAGAAGAGTTCGTAAAAGTCTCCCAATCGAAAAAATAGGAGCGCGGTGGGATGGTCTTTCTTGACGGCAGCATACTGCCGCATCAGCGGAGTGGACGGCTCGGTCATCTGACGGGGCTTCGGCGGATTATAACAAAGCACGCAGCCGGCATCGCGCGACAATTTTCGATAGCTCCGAGGGGAATCTTCGGGGCGAATCGAGTTGACTCCGGTTCTGCCCGGATGTTCTCCTCCTGCTATGGAACTGCGCAAAGACCCTATCACGCGCTCCTGGGTCATCACGGGGGACGATCCAGAGAGCGGGCCGCGCCCCGCAGCCCCTTGCCTGTTTTGTTCCAGCTCAACCGTTCCTACGCAGGTAATCGCGGCCTCACCCAACAGTCCGGGGACGCCCTGGTCGGCGCGCGCGGTCGTCCATCCCACGCCGTTGTATCACGTGGAAGGCGAGCCCGACCGGCGCGGCGACGGCATTTATGACCGCATGCACTCGGTTGGGGCGCATGAGGTCATCGTCGAAAATCCGCAGCACGACCGGCATTTATGGAGCGCGAGCGACGAAGAGATTGGACACTTTCTGCGCGTCGCGGCCGAGCGCATCCTCGATTTGAAGCGCGATCCACGGGTGAAGTACGTCAGCTTGTTCAAGGATTACGGCACGAATGCCGGGCAGGAATTCAGTCATCCGACGTCACAAATCACCGCGACCATGTTCGTGCCGCGGCGCGTGCTCTACGAATTGCGCGCCGGGCGCGAATACTTCGTGGGCAAGGAGCGCTGCGTCTTCTGCGACATCATTCAGCAGGAGGAGCGTCAGGCCTTGCGCGTGCTTGAATCGCGGGGCGATTACCTGGCTCTATGTCCGTATGCACCGCGTGTGCCCTACGAGACCTGGATTCTGCCGCGCTATCACGATGCTTCGTTCGAACGTGCAGGATTAAATCGGCCCGGACTGCGGGTGAACCTGGCGGCGTTGCTCCGCCGCACTTTGCAGAGGGTTCGCTCGGTCACGGAAGATTTCCATCTCGTACTACATACCTCACCCAGCAGTCTGCATCCGTCCAAAAATCTCGGCTACTGGAAGACGATCGACGACGACTACCATTGGCACATCGAAATTCTCCCGGTTGTCGAGTCCAAGGCGCGATCGTACACGTTCAAAGAGGTCTACTACTCGCCAGTGAGTTCAGAGACGGCGGTGCGGCAGTTGCGGGAGGCGAAAATTGATGGATAGATGGGCAAAAGACTGAGAGCCGTTCGATAATGTTGCGATGACCGTCCGTCGACTGAAGACCTACGCTGGCGCACAAGGCTACGTCTACCAGTATTACTTCGTGGGTAAGCGAGCTGCACTGGAGAGCGATCCGGAATCACCGGCCACTGAATTCGTCTTTGACGTGACGTCCGATCGCAAGCTGACGTACGCTGTCAGCGTGTTCCTTCCCCAAGGTCCGGTTTTATCCTGGGCTGCTGCTAATGGCCGTACATTGAACGATGCCGAGCAGTATGCGGCGGCCAAGCTTCGTCTGTTTCGCGCATTCGATGATCTTGAGGACGTTAAAACCAACGGTCGCCGACTAACGATTGATACGCCACTGCTCGGAGAAGCGCTGGCCAGTTTGGGGGTTGATTGAGGACGGTTCAACTCAGGAACAAATCGAACTTCGTTTTCGTGATCGTAGCCTTGATCTTCGCTTCCGTGGCAGGGCAGGCTCAGACGCCACGCTGGCCGGAGCAGAAAGCCAACGACTGGTACGCCCACCAGCCGTGGCTGGTGGGCAGCAATTACGTCCCCCGGTCAGCCATCAATCAACTGGAGATGTGGCAGGAGTCGACGTTCGATCCGAAAGAGATCGACCAGGAGCTGGGATGGGCCGAGGCTTTGGGAATCAACACCATGCGGGTGTTTCTTCACGACTTGCTTTGGCAGCAGGATGCCGCCGGGTTCCAAAAACGCATCGACGCATTTCTGACCATCGCCGCGCGGCATCACATCCGGCCGATGTTGGTGCTGTTCGATTCCTGCTGGGATCCCCTGCCACGCCTGGGCACGCAGCATGCCCCGACCCCCGGCGTGCACAACTCCGGCTGGGTGCAGAGTCCGGGCGCGAAAGCGCTGGCGGATCCGAACCAGTACCCGCGTCTGGAGGCCTACGTGGAAGCCGTTGTGGGAGCGTTCGCCCAAGACGACCGCATTCTTGCCTGGGATGTCTGGAACGAGCCAGGATCGGACCAAACGGAAAATTATCCAAAGACGGAATTAAAGAACGAAGACAAGATTGCGCGGGTGGTCACGCTTCTGCCCCGGGCATTCGCATGGGCACGAGCCGTAAACCCCATACAGCCGCTGACCAGCGGAGTCTATGAAGTCGATACTTCCAAAGATGAGTCCGCGCTCGACGAGATTGAGAGAACTCAGTTGCGCGACTCCGACATCATTACCTTTCACAACTACAGTTGGCCGGAGTCTTTCAACCGCGAGGTCGCGTGGCTCAGAAGGTTCAATCGTCCAGTGATATGCACCGAATATATGGCTCGCGAGGCCGGCAGCACGTTCGACGCGATCCTGCCGATCGCGAAGCGGGAGCGGGTCGGGGCCATCAATTGGGGATTTGTTCTGGGCAAGACGCAGACAAATTTGCCATGGGAGTCATGGCGGCATCCATATGTTCATGAGCAACCACCGGTGTGGTTTCACGACGTGCTGTATCCGGACGGAACGCCCTATCGTCAGGCGGAGGTGGACTTAATCCGGCACCTGACCGGAAAGCAGTAAAGGACTCTCAGCCCACAAGTTCCAGGACCGTGTTCTGAACCTGTGTCCACGCTGCGGAGTGCGGATCGATGAGATCGAAGTGTCCGGCGCCGGGAATCTCTTTCAGGCCCACATCTTCTTTCACTTTCCCGTTTCGTTTTTGCTTCAAGCTCACGTAGTTACGGCTGAAGTCCGGGGGCACGACGTCATCCGCATTGCCTTGGATCAACCACTGGCGCGCGCGCGGAATGGACAACTGCATGGGATCGGCTTCGCGGTAGTGATCGGGGACTTCGGCGGGCGTGCCGCGAAGAAACTCGACCACGGCATCGTTACTGAGATGAAGTTCATAAGCGCGCTGCAAGTCCACGACTCCGGCGAGGGAGACAACACGAGTCAGGCTCACCTCATGAGCGGCCAGACAGAGCGCGAGTTGGCCGCCGGCGGAGTGGCCCATCACCACCATCTTCCGCACATCGAAACGATGCTCATCCGCGTGTTGCACGAGAAAGCGGTAGGCCAGGCGGATGTCGTCGAAAGTTCCAGGCCAGGCGCCGCCTTCGTTGCCCACGCGCCGGTATTCGAGGTTCGCCGTGGCCATGCCTGCCGCTGTGAGCGCGGCGCAGAGATGGCCGGCGTGATCCAGATTGTATTTCGCGCGCCAGAAGCCGCCATGGATGTTGATCAATAACGGATAAAGTTCCTTGCCGGTTTTCTTCGCGGGGGTCCGGAGGTCCAGAAACTGGTTCGGGTCCGCTCCGTACGCGATGCGGGCATCTGCAGGCGGCGGTTTCAAGCTGAGAATGTCGTCAGGCATAACGGCGAATCTTATTCTAAAGGTTTCGAAGTGAGCGAGGTCACCGATATCTGTAGCCGCAGTCACTGCGGCCTATGCACGGAAGGATTACGGTTGGCGCGCTTTTCAAATCTCAACCCAAGCCATCACACTCATTCGGGATCGGGCTCGAAGCCTGTCTCGAAACGCAGGCACCGTCCGAGTCCCTTCCCGAGCAAGGAAGGAGAATCCCAATGTTTGCTCGTGTCCTCGAAGTCACTCTTAAAATTGAAAAGAAGGACGAACTGATCAACATGGTTCGGCAGGAAGTCCTTCCCATCCTCAAGAAACAGGCGGGCTTTCTCGATGTGATTCCGCTGTTCCCGGAGATCGTCAATGAGAAGGTGATCGCAATCACGCTGTGGACCGAGAAGCGTCATGCCGAGAAGTATATGAAAGAAGTGTTCCCCAAGGTGGAGCAGATCCTGAAACCGTTCCTGGCACAGCCAGTCGCGGTCAAGCCGTACAATGTCGAAACCACACTCTGTGACCACCTGGTGGAGGCGCTGACTGCAAAGGTGTAGTCGGAATTCCTGAAGATTCAGCGGAGGAAGATTGAGCCGGAGCGAGGTTGCTCCGGCTTTTTACTTACAACTGTCGGCCTATTCGTAGCGCAGCGCCTCAATCGGGTCAAGATTTGAGGCGCGCATGGCAGGTACCATCCCGCTGATAATTCCCACCACGGCGAGAATCCCGATCGCGACGAGCAGAATCGCAGGCGAAACGATCAGCCGGATATCGCCCGCTTCGGCGTGCTTGGCCATCGCGCTGTAGAGCGTGAGCCGGCCCACTGACAACGAGACGATATAAGAGAGAACAACCCCGAGTATGCCGCCAATGGCGGTAACCAGCATGGCCTCGGCCAAAAACTGAAAAAGGATATCCCTGCGCCGCGCTCCCAGCGCTTTTTCTACACCGATCTCGCGGGTGCGCTGCGTGACCGAGACCAGCATGATGTTCATAAGCCCGATGCCGCCGATGCTCAGCGTAACCGTGCCGATTACGCCGAGCAAGATCTTCAGCATCGCGCTCATAATGCCGAACTGAGAAAGCTGCTTTTGCGCATCGAAAACGAATACCGCCCTTGGATCATCGGGCTTGAAGCCATGGGCCACTGCCAGGGTTTCTTTGATGGTCTTGTCCATCTTGTCATGATCGAGGCCCGCCGAGTCGAGCCACATGCCGTCCAGATAGTGAGTGTCTTTGACCACGTCCATGGAGTTGAATGGAATGTAGACGACGCGGTTGTCGTCGCTGTCTCCCTCCTGCATGCGCGGTTTGAGTACGCCGACCACCTGAAATGTGACTCCGTCGACGCGAATGGTCTGCCCCACCGCGTTCATGCCGGAGAATAGCCGGTCGCGCGCCTCCGAGCCCAGTACGGCATTGAGTCCGTGCTGCATGTTGTCGGCCTGGTTGATGAAGCGGCCCTGGGCCACGTCGAGATTCCAAATCTCCTGAATCGAAGGATCGAGGCCCGTCGCCGGAAAGGTGAACGAACGATTATCGTTCTGCACCGTCGCATCCTTGCTCGCCATGCGGGAGACGTTGCGGCAAAGAGGCACGTTGTTCAGCAGAAGATCGAGATCTTCATTCGTAAACCGGACCTGCACTCCCGCTTTATTGCCACCGGCCTGCTGAGAGGTTCGCCCGGGAAAAACGCCGACTGCGGTTGCGCCGAAGCTCTGAAAAATATTCGTGATGGCCTGCGCGAAGCCGTTGCCGTAGGCGAGCAACAGCACGACCGTGGCGATGCCCCACGCCATCCCGGCCATGGTCAGCAGAGTGCGGCGCAAGTCATGCCGCATGGCCAAAACCGCTTGGCGCATCAGATCCCAATAGGAAGTAACGATGGGCCGGGCGGGCGCCCGCCGAGACGCAGGAGTTGCGACCGGGTGTACGCTGGGCGGAGTACCCGCGGCCACTCCGAGTTCCAGGACTTGGTTGTCGAATTGCTCCATCGCGTAATCCTTGCGTTATTCCTTCCGCAATGCTTCCACCGGTTCCAGCAATGCCGCACGACGCGCCGGATAAAGCCCGGCCGCGACGCCGGCGACCGTCAGGGAAACGACCGCCAGAATCGCGGTCGAGGCGACCAGCTTCGGCGGATCGAAGTTGCCCATATCCACTCCCGACAGCAAAGCCATAATCACGGCTGCGCCGGCGATCCCTATGCCCCCGCTCAGCAGAGTCAAAAACGCTCCTTCGATGAAAAACTGAAACATGATGCTGCGATTCGTCGCGCCCACGGCTTTCCGTAAGCCAATCTCGCGAGTCCGGTCGGCCACCGCTACGAGCATGATGTTGATGATCCCGATCGCTCCCAGAGCCAAGGTCACCAGCCCGACGCTTCCCAGGAACGTGTTCATGGCATCAAAGATTTTGCCGACCTGATCCACCGTGCGGATCGTGTCCCACTCGTCGAAGGAATCGGGATTGTTGGGGTCGAAGCCGTGGTTGCGAGCGATGACCCGATGAACTTCCTGCATCGCTGTTTCGTGCAGCGCCCGCGATTTGGGCTGGTAGTTGATGAGGGTAATGACGTCGGTTGTTTCACCCATGTTCAGGGGCGGGAAATATTCATGCATAGTGTTGAAGGGAACGTAGCTGCGGAGATTTTGATTCATGTTGTCGCCGTGGCCGATGCGTTTCAGCGTCCCGATAACTTCGAAACGGATCCCGTTGAGCAGAATGGTGCTGCCCACCGAGGGCCTGCCCATAAAGAGCGTGCGGCGGGTTTCATCGCCCAGGACGATGACCGGGCGTTTTTGCGCTTCGTCCATCTCATTGAGCCAGCGGCCCTCGCTGATGGGCAAGTAGCGGATGCTGCTAGTCTCAGGGGGCGCACCCGCAATCACACCGCTGGACTGGTAGAAGTCGCTGACGGCGCGGAGGTCACTGCGGGAGATCATGGGCACTGCCGTTCGCACGCTGTGGCACTCGCGGACGATGTCCTGATAGTCGCGCAGGGTCAGGTAGTACTGGCGCAGGGCGGTGAAACTGCCTTGCATGGCCGGCGCGCGACCGGACCAGATAAACATAACGTTTTCGCCGATGGAGGCGAATTGCTTGCGGTTGCCGGCGCGAAATCCTTCGCCAACCCCCACCAGCAGCAGCAGGGAACCGACTCCCCACGCGATCCCGAACATGGTCAGGAACGAGCGCAGTTTGTGCGCCCAGAGCGTGCGCAGCGTCTGCCCAAAGATGTCGAAGACCAGGCGCATTCTTATAAAGTATACGTGCTCGCCCGTATCCTTCTCCCTGGGATCGTTGGCCGCTACAACTCTTGCGAAGCTTTCATTCTTTCCGCTTAAAAATTCACTCCGAATCACCGCCGAGTTGGTATTCTCTAGCGGGATGACGACTCTTGCCTTGAGCGATCTGCTGGGAGCCACCGTGTATGACCGGTCTGGATCGGTCAGCGGACGGGTGCGCGAGTTGACCCTTGCCCCGCAGGAAGACCGTTCCCGCATCGCATCCCTGATTATTAAGACCAAGTCTGGCAACCGCTTTCTGCCGTACTCGTCGGTTGCGGAGATCAATGGCGGAGTGAAAGCCACGACTTCGGTCGCGGACTGGACTGCGGCCAACGGCACGGAAGGGCTTTTTCTTCTAGAGCGCGATCTCCTCGATCAGCAGGTCATCGACATCAATGGGCGAAAGGTGGTGCGGGTCAACGATGTCGATCTGTTAATCGATTTGCATAAAGAAGCGGGCCAGCCGCGCACCATCTTGCGGGTGTACTCGGTCGATGTGGGCGCGCGCGGCGCCGTCAGGCGCCTGCTGCACGGCTTAGCCCCAAAGTCTGCCCTAAAGTCGTTGTTGGGCCAAATTCCGCCCCGCCCCATTCCCTGGAATTTCGTCGACATCATCGAGACCGATCCGGCCCGCCGCGTCCGCCTCAAGATTTCGCACGACGGCCTGGCGAAGCTGCACCCCGCCGACATTGCCGACATCGTCGAAGATCTGGCGCCGGATGAGCGGCAGGCGGTGTTTCAGACCCTGGACGAAGAGACGGCGGCCGAGGCTCTGGAGGAAGTCGAGCCCAAGGTTCAGAAGGCCATTTTGGAGTCGCTCGATTCCGGGCGAGCGGCTGACATTGTCGAGGAGATGAATCCCGACGCCGCCGCCGATCTGCTCGCCGATCTCTCGGAAGATCGTACCGAGCAGATTCTGGTGCAGATGGAACCAGGGGCGCAGCAGGACGTGGTCGAACTGCTGGAGCACCGGGAAGAAACTGCTGCCGGGCGCATGACTACTGAATTTCTCGCTCTACCGGTGACGGCGACCGCGCTGAATGCCATCGAGTCCATGCGCGAGTTCGAAGGCGGAGTTGAAGCGGTCAGCACCATCTATCTCGTGGACTCTCACGGCACGCTGGTAGGCGCCGTGCCGCTGGCCAAAGTCGCCCTGGCGCAGCCGGCGGAGCCCATGCTGTCGCTGGTGCAGGAACCGCTGATTCTGGCCCGCCAGGACACGTCGGAAAACGAAGTGGCCGAATTATTCGACAAATACAACCTGCTGACCCTGCCCGTCGTGGATGAGCGCAGCAGGCTGACTGGCATCATCACGTCCGATGACGTGATCAGCATGCTCCGCGCGAAACTGTAGCGCCGGGGATGCGATGGTCATTTAGAGTCGCGATTCGTGACTGTCACCCGGAATACCGGTTTCGCCTTCTCAGACGCTTCCATCTCATAGGTCTGCTCTGTTTTGCCCGGATCATAATCTCGCCAGAGCCAGATCATTTCCTCGGGAAACTGCGCGGCTCCGTGCCCTGAATTGTGTGTGCCCTTTCCGAAACTGAAGTGAAAGTCATAGCCCTTCATTTTTAGGGCATTCGCCATACGCAGATTAGCTAGCGGCCAGCTTCCGTACTGTTCAATCTCCAGATCCTCCGATCCATCCTGCAGCCAGACCCGAAGATTGCGCTTCGATTCGTGCAGAATTTTGCTGGGATAGTCCTGCCCACCGTCCGGCACGCTCGGATCTTCCTTCCATTGAATGCTGTCGAAGCTGCCAATCCAGGAGATGACGCGGCTGAACTGGTCGGGTGTCTGCCATGCGGCGTTGAAGCTGCAGATACCGCCAGAGGAGAGTCCAGTGATGGCGTGGCTGTAACCGTCTTTTCGAATGTTGTACTTGGCTCCGACCTCGGCGAGGATTTCGTCCCGCAGAAACCGGGGGTATCGGTCGCTGACCGTGTCGTAGAGCGTACTGCGCATCGCATCCTTCAGCGAACGGTGCCACTTGTCCGAATACGCTTTGACGAACTTATAAGTCGGAGTGCCCGGAGCGTCAGCGATGTCCCCAGGATTGATGAACACCGCAATTAGAACCGGAATCTTCTTTTGTGCGATCAGGTTGTCGATGACGTTAAGCGTAGGATCATTGCCCTCGCGGTCGGTATACCGGCTGCCATCCTGGAAGACCATGAGCGCGGCGGGGACTTTCGGGTCGTATTGCGCGGGAACGTAAATCCAGTATTCGCTCTTCATGCCATCGTAGATCTTGCTCGTGTGGACGAGTTTTTCGGAAAGCTTTCCCGTGGGGACGCCGGGCTGCAGATAAGAGAGCGGCGCGAATGCGGGCAGATCGAGTCGGCCGCCAAACTTCGCGCCGTTGACCACGTAGTGGAACGAATGCAGCTCTCCTACAGCGTCGATTTCGACCGACGCGTACCACAAGTTTGAGTCAGGCAGATGCTGTAAAGGCGGGGCGGGCTCTCCGTCGATAACGAGAGACGGTTGGGATGTTGCCTCCAGGGCAAAAAAGAAGTCTGGGCCGTGACCGGCCCATGCTGTGCCCTCCTTCAAATCCTTGGCATCGAAGGTGGCGGCGATGGCTTCGCGCAGAGCCGGACTGTGGGAATGCGCCAGATCGATCAGTTGTTGCGGGGACTTTTTTTCTGCGGCAAAGGCCGAGGCCAGCAGACAAATCTGCAGAAAGATAAATTTCCACATGATTCAGGCTGTTCTCCGTGGAGTGGGTCTCTTCAAAAGACAGCACAACTGTACACCGGTCGAAGCGGGCAGCCTGCAACCTGCGAAATTAACTTCGCCCAACACTTTTCCTTTGGCCAGATTCCCCGCCTGCGTTTATTCTGTTCGGTCGTTTGTGCCTGTAACCTGTTCCATCCCTATGTCCGCGAAATGTGCGCATGAGACCGCTGAGACGTTGGAAGACCCGGATCCTGCTGTTCTTTGCCGTAGTCGGACCGGGCTTTATTACCGCGAACGTCGACAATGATGCCGGCGGCATCCTGACCTACTCGTCCGCCGGGGCGCAATTTGGACATCTTCTGCTGTGGACCATGATCCCGATCACTCTTGCCCTGATCGTGGTGCAGGAAATGTGCGCCCGCATGGGCGCGGTTACCGGCAAGGGTCTGAGCGACCTGATTCGTGAGGAATTCGGCTTTCGCATCACGTTTTTCATGATGCTGGGAATCCTGATCACCAACTTCGGCAACGTGGTGACCGAGTTTATCGGTATTGCCACCAGCCTCGAACTGTTTGGCTTGCCGCGCTACGCGACCGTTCCGGTGTGCTGTGTCATCGTGTGGCTGATTGTGGTGAAAGGGCAATATAAGAGCGTTGAAAAGGTGTTCCTGGCCGCATCGTTCTTCTACCTCACCTACATCTTCGCCGGGGTTCTGGCCAAACCCGCGTGGATCGCGGCCTCCAAGGCGACCATCATGCCGCCAGCGCTCAAGGATTTTCACAACCAGGCTTATCTCTATATGGTCATCGGCGTTGTCGGTACGACCATCGCTCCCTGGATGCAGTTCTACCTGCAATCCTCAATTGTCGAGAAGGGAGTCACTCGCCGGCAGTACAAAGCTTCCATGCTGGATGTCGTCACCGGGTGCATCTTCACTGACGTCGTGGCCTGGTTCATCATCGTGGCGTGCGCCGCCACGCTCTACGTTCACGGTTATCGCGACATTAAATACGCGGCCGACGCGGCCCAGGCCCTGAAGCCGCTCGCGGGCGATTATGCCTACATTCTTTTCGCCGTCGGACTGTTCAACGCGTCGCTGTTTGCCGCGTCGATCCTTCCGCTTTCGACCGCCTACACCGTGTGTGAAGGTCTGGGATTTGAATCGGGCGTAGGAATGAAGTTCGGCGAGGCCCCCCTGTTTTACTGGCTCTACACGCTTTTGATCCTCGCCGGGGGAGCGGTCGTGCTGATTCCGGGTCTACCGTTGGTCCGGATCGCCGTGTTGTCGCAGGTGGTCAACGGCGTAGTTCTGCCCTTCGTTCTGATCTTTATGCTGGTGTTGATTAACAAGAAAGAGCTGATGGGCGAATACGTGAACAAGCCGTTTTTCAACTTCATCGCATGGGCCACCACGTTAATCATGATCGGCCTGACACTGGTGTGGTTCTGGACCCTGCGCTCCGGCTAGAGAAGTTTCCCGGCCGCCAGATCGCGAACTAAAGTCTGATCGGCTTCCAGAAAGTCGAACTTCGGAAGATCGGTGGGGTGTGCCCATTGCACATTTTTGAAAATGCGGTTCTCGATTTCTCCCTGGTACTGCCGCACCAGGAAAAATCGCAACTCAACCATGCCGCCGTTGGGATACTCGTGCTGAATGCGCCGGACTTCATCTCCAATGAGGGCCGTGATTCCGAGTTCTTCTTCCAGTTCGCGGCGGAGAGCATCGCGCGGCTGCTCACCCTCCTCGATCTTGCCTCCGGGGAACTCCCATTTGAGCGGCATGGTCTGATGGCGGGTGCGCTGGCAGACCAGTAGCTTGCCATCTTTCTCAATCAGAGCTGCAACCACTCGCTTCATCGGGCCGCGCTTTCCAGCTTCTTCCCTACAAGTTCGGCGCAGTATTGCACCAGAGTTTGATGTTCCGGTGTGAAGGCGGCAGAAAAATGGCTGTCGATATCCAACTCGCCAACAACTTTACCGTGAACGAATACGGGCACAACAATTTCCGATTTCGTCTCGAGCGAGCAGGCCAGATAACGTGGATCTTTGCTGACGTCGTCAACTACGACCGTTTGCCCGCTCGATGCCGCTGCGCCGCAGATTCCCTGATTCAGCGGAATGCGGGTATGCGGCGTCATCGCTCCCTCAAACGCGCCTAGAACAAGCGTGGGAGGCGGCGCGCCCGGCTCCAGCATGTAAAAGCCCACCCAGTTGTACTTGAGCATGCGCTCGTGCAGCAGGGTTACCATTTGCTGCATCAGTTCCTTCGCGTTGGGAGCAGCCCCGGCTAGTGCCGTGACTTCTTTACGGATATCTTCAATTCGGTCGGTTCCAGCCATGCCTGAAATCTTAACTCACCCGGCTGCTTGCGAAGCTTGGGCAGGGCGGGCATCGGTAATCTGCCGGATTCCCGGTGGGCGCGGAAAGGTTTCGGGATGGATTGCCCACGCCAACGCCTGGAGTCCTCGCAACAGGGTAGGTGCGGGCGTATTCAAGAACTCATCACAAATGCAGTAGACGCGCCCGCTTCGTGCAGCCGCAGTCTCCTGCCAGCCGCGGTCCGCGACAATTTTGTTGAGCGGCACGCGATCGCCTGCGCCGCACCAGGCCGCGACCAAGACCTCTGGCTCGAGCCGGAAGACTTCTTCGGCCTCGATGGAGCGCGCCGGAGAGGCAACGAACTCGCCTCCGGCGGCCTCAACCAGTTCTGCCACCCAAGGCTGCGAAACAATCAGCGGCTTGCCCCACTCCTCGCAGAAGACTCGTGGCCGCGCTGATCCGGCGGCTTTTTCGCGAACCTGCTCGATCTGACGCTGCATGGCCGAGATGACTTGCTCTCCCCGATCTGTCTGGCCGACCGTCCCGGCAATCGTCGCAATGTCGGTGTAAATGTCGGCGAGAGTCTTCGGGGCGAGCCCCAAGAATCGTGCGCCAGCTTTCAGAATTTCGCTGACCGCCTTCTCCTGATAGGGCACCGCTGCGATGACCAGATCCGGCCGGGCGTCCGTGATCTGCCGCGCGTCGGCGGTCCACGAGTCGGCCAGGATCATACGTGATCCGTCGG
>Ga0075017_100000697_pt1 | contig 19255 bp, 13 predicted proteins | sample AleBraG_ABR_2012_FD_71475 | JGI IMG/M metagenome (GOLD analysis project Ga0075017, IMG submission 71475) | Freshwater sediment microbial communities in response to fracking from Pennsylvania, USA - Alex Branch Run_MetaG_ABR_2012 | ecosystem: Environmental > Aquatic > Freshwater > Creek >... | reverse complement strand
CGACAATCTGCCGGTGCGCGATGCCTCGCAAATGGACCTTGGCGCCAAGGCCACCGACGTCAAAGTCTGGCGCGACATCTGGGGCAGCGGGCAAGGCATCAGCGCGGTCAAGGGCGTCGTTCCGACCGCGGAACTGGTGGAGAGGCTGGCGCGGGAATATGCCGCGGCGAAGAGTTACGTGGCGTCGTTGGGCTGAAGTGGCCCAGGCGGAGCGAGCTCCGCCGCGAGGGGATTCATGCCGGCCAACACATTCGATGTCATCGTGCTGGGCGCCGGGATCGTCGGGATCAGCGCGGCGCTGCATTTGCAGGCGCGTGGGCGCAGCGTCGCGGTGGTCGAGCGAGCTGGCGGGGCGGGGCGAGAGACAAGCTTTGGCAGTACCGGCATCGTTCAGACCGAGGCGATCTTTCCCTACACATTTCCGCGTAATGTTGGCGAAATTGCCAGCGCTGCGCTCAATCGCGACCCCCGCGCGCATATTCGTTATGCCGCTTTGCCGGCGATTGCGCCTTGGGTTGTGCGCTACTTCCTGGCGTCCTCGCCGTCGCGCAAGCAGGTGAGCGCAATGGCGATGCGGCCGTTAATCGGCCGCGCGCGCGCCGAACACGAGAAGCTGGCGAGCCAGGCTGGCGCAACGACGCTGCTGCGCGGCGGCGGGTGGATCAAGGCGTTCCGCTCGCGTCAGGGTCGCGAAACTGTGCTGGCGGAGGCCGACGAACTGGCGCGCTACGACATCCCGTCGGCCGTGCTCGACCGCCACGCGCTGCTGGCGCTCGAGCCTCACCTCAGCGAAGTCGCGCTCGGCGGCGTGCATTTCACCGACCCGCCGACAACCCCCGATCCGGGCGCTCTCGTGCAAAGCTACGCCGCGCATTTTGAGGCGCGCGGCGGGCGGATGATCGGCGGCGACGCGCGGGGCCTGACGCAATCGTGCGCCGTCTGGTCGCTGCCAACTGCAGAGGGCGTGATCAGCGCGGCGCAGGCTGTCGTCGCGCTCGGCCCGTGGGCGAACGATGTCTGCCGCCCGCTCGGCTACCGTTTTCCCCTCGGATTCAAACGCGGCTATCACATGCACTACAGCGCTGCGGCGGGGGCCTCACTGAGCCGGCCGGTGCTCGACGCGGAGCTCGGCTACGTGCTGACGCCGATGAGTGCGGGCATTCGGCTGACCACCGGCGCCGAATTCGCGCGGCGCGACGATCCGCCCTCGACCGCGCACCTCGATCGGCTGGAGCCGTTCGCGCGCACGTTCTTCCCGCTGGCGGCGCGCCGTGACGCGCAGCCCTGGCTGGGTCGGCGACCGTGCCTGCCCGACATGCTGCCGGTGATCGGCCCGGCGCCCCGCCATGCTGGGCTGTGGTTCGATTTCGGCCACCAGCATCTCGGCCTGACCTTGGGACCGGTGAGCGGCCGGCTGCTGGCGGAAATGATGACCGGCGAAGAGGCCTGCGTCGATCCCGCGCCGTATCGCGCGGGACGGTTTGGGTAGCCGCTCCTCCCCCCGCGACTAGCGGGGAGAGGAGGGGGCGATAGCAGAGAGCGGATTCAAACCGCTTGTCGCCAATCAGTCATCGACAATGATTTTGTCGGCGGCAGCACTGGCTCCCAGCGATCTCCCAATCGGCCGTACTTGTCGATCGCTGAATTTCCTGCGGCATTTTGTTGTCGGCCCAATCTGTTCATGATATGTTTCAAACATCGCCGCCTTCGGGCCGCCGGCGGCGAGACGAGGACATGATCGGCTTGCGGGCACAAGCTTTCAGCTGCAGGAGGTATTTCCCCTTTTCCGCCCGATAAGCTCTTGAAATGACACGAAACCGCCAAGAGAAAGCTTGGAAATCCTTGGCAAAAGGCTTGGAAAAGTTTGGATTGGATTCGCGCGCACCCGCGCCGTATCGGCAGGACGGTTTGGGTAGCGCCAGGCTTGCAATGAGGCTGTACGCTCCTCACCAGCCGTGATGCTTGCGCCACGAGGGCTGCGCGCCCGCGGCGTCGAGCGGCGTCGCCTCGAACACGCCGCGCGCGATCGAACGCGCGACGCATTCGGCGGCGAGCATGCCGATCTCGGTGAGATCGCGCAGATCCGGCTGCGCCGCGGCGCGCGATGTGGTCGCGGCAAACACTGTGTCGCCATCCATCGGCGCGTGAGCCGGGCGCACCGCGAGCGCGATTCCGTCCTGCGCCATGATCGCGACGCGCTTCATCTGGGCTTTCGTCAGCGCCGCGTCGGTGACGACGATGGCGAGCGTGGTGCTGGTAGGATCGCCTTTGAGCTTCATCTCCAGCGCGTCGGCGGGCGGCTTGTCGGGTACACCAAGGCCGCCGAATTCCTTGCCGCGTTCGAACGGCGCCGCCCAGAAATGCGGTCCGGAGCCGCGCGTTGTGCGTCCCACCGGGTTGACCGCGACAAGCGCTCCAACGAGAAACCCGCGCGTCGAAACGGCGCTCGCAGAACCGACGCCGCCCTTCAGATCGAACGTTGTCGCCCCAAAGCCGGCGCCCGCCGTGCCCAGCGCGAATTCGCGGGCCGCATGCGAAGCGGCTTCGTAGCCGAGCTCCCAATACGGCGGCCGCCGCCCCCAGACCTTGTCGCCGCCATTCAGCATGTCGAACAAAATCGCGCCCGGCGCGATTGGCATGCGCATGCCGCGCACTTCAAAGCCGCGCCCCATTTCCGCGAGCCGGGCGGTGACGCCGCCCATCGAGTCCAGGCCGAACACAGAGCCGCCCGACAGAACCAGCGCATCGACGCTCGGAACCGTCATCTCCGGCTCGAGCGCCGCCTCGCGCAGCCCGGGGGCGCCGCCATGGACGGCGACCGAGGCGATCGCCGGCTCCTCGAAAATGACCGCGCTCACGCCGGTGGCGACCTGGATGTCGTGCGCCTGACCGACGAGGACGCCCGGGATGTCGGTGATGAGGTTGTTCATGGGGGTCTCGATTGAACCGCGGAAGATTCCGCTCCGATGGACTCCTGCCGCGATCCTTGCGAATGTCAGCTCGGCTGAGACCCAAATAGCTCAAGCTGGCGCGAGGGCAAAACCTTGTGCCGAAACACCGCAAGGGAGGCAATCGATGCTCAAGAAATTGACGGTGCTCGTTTCCGCCGCATTCCTGACGACAGTCAGCCCGGCGGCGCTGCAGGCCAAGACATTCTATTGGATTTCGCATGGCTCGCCCGCCGATCCGGTGTGGACCTATTTCCTCGCCGGCGCGCAGCAATGGGCCAAGGACACCGGCAATACGGTCAAAACCTCGTTCCATAGCGGCGATGTGCCTTCTCAACAGGAGGCGGTGCGCTCGGCCATCGCCGCCAAGGCCGACGGCATCGTCACCACCAGTCCCGATCCTGGCTCGTTGGTCGCGGTCGCCAAAGAGGCCAATAGCGCGCATATCCCGATCATCAACTTCAACACGCCCGATCCGAAGGCGAGCTTCAACGCCTATGTCGGCGGCGACAATGTCGTGTTCGGCCGGCACTGGGCGCAGTATCTCGTCGACAAGGGACTCGTGAAGAAAGGCGATTTCGTCTGGATGCCGATCGAAGTGCCGGGCGCTACCTACGACGTGCAGGAGCAGGAAGGCATTTCCAGCGTGTTCAAGCCGCTGGGGATCACCTACGAGGTGACGGAGGCCAAGCTCGATCAGGCGGAAATCATCAACCGCATGGCCGACTATCTCACCGCCAACCGCAAGAAGATCAAGGCGATCATCGGCATGGGCGATCTGGTCGATGGCAGCATCAAGCGCGTCTTCGATCAGGTTGGCGTCAAGCCCGGTGAAATCCCGGTCGTCGGCTGGGGCAATTCGCTCGACACGACGCAGGAGGTCCTGACGGGCTATGTCAACGCCGCGCAATGGCAGGACCCGCAGGCGACGAGCTACATTGCGCTGTCGATGGCGGCGATGGCGGCCAGCGGCATTCCGCCGGGCTTCAACGTGATCACCGGCGCCCTCTACGAGAAGGACACCGCGGCGATCTACGACAAGATTCTCGGCGGCAAGTAGGGAGGCTGTAGGGCGCGGGCGATGACCGCGCCTCGCCTCTGAAAGCAGGGCGGCGGCGGAGGAAGGCGCGGTCATCGCCCGCGCCTTACAAGGCATGGTGGCGGCGACGGATGGCAAACTCTTTGCAGAACGAGGCCGCGCCCATCCTGGACCATCGTCCCCTGCTCGCGCGCGCCATTGCGCGCCCGGAGTTCGGACCGTTCGTCCTGCTCGCTCTCGAGCTCGCCGGATTCTGGTCGATCAATCATGACTTTCTGTCGGCGCAAAACATCTCCAACACGCTGGTCTTCACCGTCGAGCTCGGCCTCATCGCACTGGCGATGACGCTGCTGATGACCGCCGGCGAGTTCGATCTTTCGGTCGGCTCGCTGTTCGGCTTCTCGCCCGTGCTGATGTGGACGCTGTTCAACAGCGGCGCGACCTCTTTGGCGGCGGCGTTTCTCGTCGCGATGCTGGCCGCAGCGCTCATCGGCCTTGTCAACGGCTGGTTCGTCACGCGGCTGAAAATCCCGTCGTTTCTGGTGACGCTCGGCATGTTGCTGGTGGTGCGCGGCACTGCGCTGTTCGTCACCGACGGGTTTCCGCAGCGCACCTGGAGCGCCGGCAATCAGTGGGTCGCCAACGTGCTGGTCGGCGATTTCCGTATCGGCGATTTCCGTGTTTACATGTCGCTGTTCTGGTTTATCGGCGCGGTGCTGATCACCGGCTACCTCTTGACGCAGACCCGCTTCGGCAACTGGATTCAGGCCTCGGGGGGCAATCCCGGCGCGGCGCGGGCGCGCGGCGTCGATGTCGACAAGGTCAAGGTCATCCTGTTCGCCGTCTCCGCGATGATGTCGTCGCTGGCGGGCATCATCAGCTCGATCCGCACCTCGGCCGCCAATCCCAACAGCGGCGGCGGCTATGAGCTCGAAGTCATCGCCATGGTGGTCATCGGCGGCACCGCGCTGACCGGCGGGCGTGGCACGATCATCGGCACGGTCTTGGGCATTTTCATTCTGCGCGTCATGCGCAACGGCATCGTGCTGATCGGCGTTCCCGGCCTTGCCTATAATATCTTCATTGGCGCGATCATCCTCGGTATGATGGCGCTGCACTCATGGCTGGAGCGCCGGCATCAGGCGGGAACGTAGCAATGGCGGAACCTCTCATCCGCATGACGAATGTCAGCAAGTTCTACGGGAGCGTGCAGGCGCTGGTGGACGCCAGCCTCGTCGTCAACGAAAGCGAAATCGTCGGCCTGCTCGGAGACAATGGCGCGGGAAAGTCGACGCTGATCAAGGTTCTCTCCGGCGCGGTGCCGCTGACCTCGGGCGACATTTTTATTCGCGGCCAGAAAGTCGTCATCTCCAGCACCAGCGACGCCATCGCCCACGGGATCGAGACCATCTATCAGGATTCGGCGCTCGTGACGCAGCTGTCGATCGCGCGCAATCTGTTTCTGGGTCGCGAGCCGCTCGCCTCGCCCAGGTTTCTCAATCGCATGGACCAGCCCGCGATGAACGCCGTGGCGCGCGACCTGATGAGGAAGGTCGGCATCACCAAGAACATTCCGCCCGATACCCCCATCGGCTCGCTGTCGGGCGGCGAGCGCCAAGCAGTGGCGATCGCCCGTGCGATGCATTTCGACAGCGACCTCATTATCCTGGATGAGCCCACCAACAATCTCGGCGTCGCGGAAACCCAGGGCGTGCTGCGCTTCGTGCGCAATGCGCGGGACTCCGGCCATTCCTGCATCTTCATCGCGCATAACATCCATCACGTGTTCCAGGTCGTTGATCGGATCGTCGTGATGCGGCGCGGCCGCATCGTCGCCGATGACATCGATCCGAAGCACACCAGCGTTGAGGAGGTCGAGCGCGTCATTACCGGTGAGGTGGTGCATGGCTAGCCGCGCCTCCTTGAACCCGAGCTGTCATTGCGAGCGCCCGCGAAACAATCCAGACGTCGCCGCAGCGCCGGCGCCTGAGGCTGGATTGCTTCGCTTTGCTCGTAATGACGGTAGCCCGTCGCGAGTCGCGCTCGCCATGACAGGCCCGTCGCCCTCATGTTGAACGGCTCGACGGTCTATATCACCGCGATCCTCTACGTCTTCGCCCTGTTTCTCGTCGCCTGGTGGGGCGATCGCGGCGGCCGGCGATTGTTCGCGGGGCGCGGGCGCGCACTGATCTACTCGCTCAGCCTCGCGGTCTATTGCACATCATGGACCTACTATGGCTCTGTCGGCATCGCGTCTGCGCGCGGGATCGACTTCCTGCCGATCTACATCGGGCCGATTCTCGTCATCGGTTTTGGCCATCGACTTGTCCAGCGCATCGCGGCGCTGGCAAAGGCGCAGAACGTCACGTCGCTTGCTGATTTTGTCGCCGCCCGCTACGGCAAGGCGCAGCATGTCGCGGCGATGGTGGCGCTCATCGTCGTTGTCGGCGCGGCGCCCTACATCGCCTTGCAACTCAAGGCGATCGCGCAGACGATTCTGATGGCCGCCGGTTCGCTCGAGCAAGGACGGCTCGCGCCGCAGGCGCCGTCATCGCTGTTCGTCCTCGCCACCGCCCTGTTGCTCGCCGTCTTCGCGATGGCCTTCGGCACGCGCCGCATCGATCCCACCGAACATCAGGACGGCCTGATTCTGGCGATCGCCGTCGAATCGATCGTCAAGCTTGTCGCGTTTCTCGCAGTGGGCGCGTTCGTGGTCTGGGGCCTGCATGACGGCCTTGGCGATCTTGCCGCGATCGCTCAAGCCAGTCCGAAGATAACGGCGATCATGCAGACGCGCCCCGACGCGGCGACCTGGCTGACCACTACGGCGCTGTCAGCTTTCGCGATCCTGATGCTGCCGCGCCAGTTCCATGTCACCATCGTCGAGAACCGCGATCCGCGCGACATTCGCACCGCCGCCGTGCTGTTCCCGCTCTATCTCGTTCTGATCAACCTCTTCGTCATTCCTCTCGCCATTGCGGGGCTGGCGACTTTTGCCGATGGAACCGTTGACCGCGATCTGACGGTGCTTGCGCTGCCGCTGAACGCCGGCGCCCGCGTGATCTCGCTGGCGACGATGCTGGGCGGCATATCGGCGGCGACCGGGATGGTCGTCGTCGCCAGCGTCGCATTGTCCATCACTATCTCCAACGATCTGGTGATGCCGCTGCTGCTTCGCCGCTCCGTCGCGCCGACGCACCCGCGCTCGGGCGACATCGGCTCGCTGGTGCTGCTGGTGCGCCGCGCCGCGATCCTCGGCGTTCTGTTTCTGGGATATCTCTATGTGCGGTTCGCCGGCGAGGCGGCGCTTGCCTCGATCGGCCTGTTGTCGTTCGCCGCGGTCGCGCAAGTCGCGCCGGCGTTTCTCGGCGCGCTCACATGGCGGCGAGCCAACGCGCGCGGGGCCATGGCGGGAATGATCGCCGGCCTCGCGGCGTGGGTCTATTTTATGTTTCTGCCCTCGCTCGAGGCGGCGCCAGCGCTGGCCAATTTCCTCGAACACGGACCCATGGCGATCGCCTGGCTGCGGCCTTCCGCCTGGCTTGGCCTCACGGCGCAGCCGCTTGCCAGCGGCGCGCTGATCGCCACCGGTCTCAACATCGCGATATTCATCGGCGTGTCGTTGACCAGACAGGCGACGCCGCTCGAACGGATGCAGGCGGAACTCTTTGTCGGGCGCGGCCCTGGCGCCAAGTCGCAGAGCTTTCGGCTGTGGCGTTCGAGCGCGACGGCGGGCGCGCTGGAGGCGACGCTGGCGCGCTACATTGGCGAGAATCGCGCCCGCGCCGCGCTCCGCGCCTTCATGCAGGAGCGCGGCGAGCCGTTCGAGCCGACAGCGGAAGCCGACGCTCACCTGATACGTCACGCCGAGCACGTGCTCGCATCGGCGATTGGCGCATCCTCCTCGCGCCTCGTCATCTCGCTGCTGTTCCGACGGCGCGCGGTGTCGGGCAAGTCGGCGCTGAAGTTGCTCGACGACGCTTCAGCGGCGATACAATCCAACCGCGATCTCCTGCAGCATGCGCTCGATCACGCCCGGCAGGGCGTCTCGGTGTTTGACAGCAATCTGGGTCTGATCTGCTGGAACCGCGAGTTCGCCGGTCTCTTCGATCTGCCGCCGAGCATGTTGCGGCCTGGCGTCGGACTCGATGAAATGATCCGCTTCAATGCTTCGCGCGGTCTCTATGGTCCCGGATCGACGGAAGATTTCATCGCGGCGCGGATCGAAAGCCAGTTGAACGATCAAAGCGCGGTCCGGCTGCGCCTCCACCCCGGACATCGCGTCATCGAAACCCGCTCGGCCCGATTACCCGATGGCGGCATCGTGACCACCTACACCGATGTCACCGCGACCGTCGAAGCCGAGGAATCACTGGCCGCCGCCAATGAGCGGCTGGAGCGCCGCGTGCGCGAACGCACGGAAGAACTGGAGTTGCTCAACGGCGCGCTGGCGCGGGCCAAGAACGAGGCCGATGCCGCCAATCTTTCCAAGACTCGCTTTCTTGCCGCCGCTAGCCACGACATTCTACAGCCCCTCAACGCCGCGCGGCTCTATGCGAGCGCTTTGGCGGAGGCATCCTCAAGTCTGGACGCAAGCGAGCCAGCCGATCTTGCGCGCAACGTCGATGCGTCGCTCGAGGCGGTGGAGGACATACTCGGCGCGTTGCTGGACATTTCGCGCCTCGATGCCGGCGCCACCAAGCCCGAGATCGCTGATTTTCCGATCGCCGACATGCTTCGCCAACTGGAAATCGAATTCGCGCCGATGGCGCGCGCCAAAGGGCTTGATCTGCGGTTTGTCGGCTGTTCGCTGGGCCTGCGCTCCGATCGCCGGCTGATGCGCCGTTTGCTGCAGAACCTGGTTTCCAACGCCGTAAAATATACGCCGCGCGGGCGCGTGCTGGTCGGCTGCCGGCGCGTTGGAGCGAGCCTTCGCATCGAGGTGTGGGATACCGGTCTGGGCATTCCGCGCATCGAACAAAAGCGCGTATTCGAGGAATTCCAGCGCCTCGATCAAGGGGCGCGGGTGGCGCGAGGCGTGGGTCTCGGACTGTCGATTGTCGAACGGCTGGGCCGCGTGCTGCATCATGACATCGGCCTGCGATCGAAGCCGGAGGTCGGCAGCGTTTTTACCGTGATGGCCCCGATTGGCGCGAAAATCGCCGCCAGGGATGGCGAAGCGGTCCCGCAGCGCGAGCCACAAGCCAATGAGCCGCTGCGCGGCCTCCTCGTGCTGGCGATCGACAACGAACCGCGCGCCCTCGACGGAATGCGCCTACTGCTGGAGAAATGGGGCTGCCGGATCGTCATCGCGAGCGGCCCGACACAAGCGCACGAGGCGTTCGCCGCGTCGGGAACCCCCGATGTGATCATCGCCGACTACCACCTCGACGATGGCGATGGCCTCGCGTTGATCGCCGCGCTGCGCGATGCCTGCGGGATGCCCGTCGCCGCCATCCTGGCCACCGCCGACCGCAGCGTCGAGGTCCGTGACGCGGCGGCGCTCGCCGGCGTCGCGCTGCTGCACAAGCCCCTGAAGCCAGCGCCGCTCCGCGCGCTGCTGACGCGGGCCAGGGCGATGAGCCTGGCGGCGGAGTGAGTGTGCTTGGCGCCGGCGCTTGCAGTCCGTCTCCCCGCTCGCGGGGAGAGAGGAAATCCATGCCCGGCTATCGCGGGAGCAACGCGCCATTTGCGCCGGAGCGAATCTGCTTTACCAAGCGCGCGTCCGCCACGCCTCTTGAAAGTTGCGCAAATGATCTCCGCCCGACCGTTCGACGATATCCGCGCGCTCATCAAGGCGATGCCGGCGGCGGATATAGCCGCGGCGACCGCTGCCGTGCGCGAGCGCGAGGCGCAACTGACCAAGCCGGCGGGCTCGCTCGGACGGCTTGAAGAGCTGGTCGAATGGCTGGCGGCCTGGCAGGGTGCGGCGCGCCCGCACCTTGACTCGCCGCTGGTCGCGGTGTTCGCGGGCAATCACGGCGTCGTCGCGCAGGGCGTCTCGCCGTTTCCGCAATCGGTGACGCAGGCGATGGTCGCCAATTTCGCTTCCGGCGGCGCGGCGATCAACCAGATCTGCAAGACGTTCAATCTCGGTTTGAAGGTGTATGAACTGGCGCTGGAGCAGCCGACCGGCGACATCACCCAAGGCGCCGCGCTGGAGGAAAAAGCCTGCGCCGGGACGATGGCGTTCGGCATGGAAGCGCTTGCCTCGGGCACAGACCTCCTCTGCCTGGGCGAAATGGGCATCGGCAACACCACGGTCGCCGCCGCGATCTATCATGCCCTCTATGGCGGGCGGCCGGAGGATTGGGTCGGTCGCGGCACGGGCGTCGATGACGAAGGCTTGCGGCGCAAGGCCAAGGCGGTCGCCGACGCGGTCGCCCTGCATCGCGACCATCTGGCCGACCCGCTGGAAATCCTGCGCCGTCTTGGCGGACGCGAAATCGCCGCCATCGCCGGCGCGATTCTGGCGGCGCGCATCCAGCGCGTGCCGGTGCTGCTCGACGGTTTTGTCGTTTGCGCTGGCGCGGCAATCCTGCACGCGCTCGATCCCTCGGCGCTCGATCATTGCATGGCGGCCCACGTTTCCGCCGAAAGCGCCCATGTCCGCGTGCTCGAACGCCTCGGCAAGAAGCCGATCCTCGATCTCGGCATGCGGCTGGGCGAGGGATCAGGCGCGGCAATGGCGGCCGGAATCTTGCGCGCCGCGCTGGCCTGTCATCTGGGGATGGCGACTTTTGCCGAAGCGGGAGTGGCGGGCAAGGAGGGATAATAGAAGTCCCCTACGCCGCCTGGCGCGGCGCCCTGCGCACGCGCATGCGCGGCGCCGTCTCGCCGGGCGCGTCCGGATCGAGCTGCGGCAGCGCGTTCATCACCCGCTCGGGTGGGAAGACCACGATGACCTCGGTGCCCTCGCGAACCTTTGACAATAGGCGGAACTCGCCGCCGTGCAGTTCGACGAGGCCCCGGACGATCGGCAGACCCAGCCCTGTGCCTTCCTCGGCGTTCTTCTGCGCCAATGAGCCGCGCCCGAATGTCGAGAGCACGATGGGGATTTCGTCTTCGGGAATGCCGGGGCCGGTGTCGCGGATCGACAGGTACTGGCCGCCGGCGCCGGTCCAGCCGACCTTGATGACGACAGCGCCGCCTTGCGGGGTGAACTTGATCGCGTTGCTGAGCAGGTTGAGCGTCACCTGGCGCACGGCGCGCTCATCCGCCCATAGACGCGGCAGCTCTTCCTCGACCGCCTCGGTCACGGTAATGCCGCGCTTCTTCGCGCGCATCGCCAGGAGATGCCGGCATTCCTCGACAATGCCGGGCAAGGAGACCGATTCTTCCTTCAGGTCATAGCGCCCCGCCTCGACGCGCGACAGATCGAGGATTTCGTTGATCAGCATCAGCAGATGCTGGCCGCTCGAGTGGATATCGGTCGAATATTCCTTGTAGGCGGCGATGCTGTGCGCGCCGAACAATTCCGCCTTCATCACTTCGGAGAAACCGAGAATGGCGTTGAGCGGGGTGCGCAATTCGTGACTCATCGTGGCCAGAAAGCGCGACTTGGCGGTGTTGGCGCTCTCCGCGCGGCGTCGCGCCTCGTCGGAATTCAGCTTGGCCTGTTCGAGTTCGGCGATCAGCGCATCTTTTTCGGCGCGAAAGATGACGCCGCCGATCGACGTCGAGTGCATACGATTGGCGAGGACGACGAAATAGAACAATGCGCCGACGCACAGAAATGAGAGCGTCATCGTATCGAGCCGGGTCGTTGGGCCTAGCACATAGACGATGGCGCCGGTGACCGGCAGCAGGCCGCCAGCGACCGCGTAGGGAATCGCCGAAGCGACCATCGCCATCATCGCCGCGATCAGCAACAAAACGACGAGCACGAAAGTGCGGGCGGTCGGGTCCTGAGACTTGAGCAGCAACAGCACCATCATCGCCCATGCAACGCCGTTGACGGCCTCGCAGAAGACGAATTTGCGGCGCCACACGACGACATCGATTTCCCCGGGGGGCGTCGAGAGGTAGAGGACGGAAAAGCCGTACAGCATCGCCAGGGCAATGCACACGAACGCCGTCCAGGTCAGCACCGCGCCGATCGGCACCCACATCAATGCGGAAACGCCAATGGTGATCGCCAGAAAGGCCATCGCCGGCATCGCATTCTTGTTGCTGACGGCGAACAGCCGCATCAATTCGGGCGAATGGCTGACGACGTCGTCGGAAGATGTTGTGAGCTTGAGGCGGGCGTGACGAAGCCCCGCATTCATCTTGCGCCGACGCGTGACCAAGCTCGGGTCGCCGGAGCGCCCGTTCTCGATCATTTCCGCCGTTACTTCACTCATGACCGCCAGACGCGCACGAACACAATTCGTGAATCACCATGGCTAACAAATGTTAACGAGCGACTGATAAACTCGCTCGAAAGTCGAAGAATTTGACAAGCGGGAAGGGTGATTCTGAAATCCGCAGCCAGGCGGCGCTACTCAGAGGGCGGCAGGACCGCCAATAAGCTGCGGGCGCTCGCCGCGATTTGACCACGCTTCCGGCGCATTGCATTCAGCCATGGTTCAGTTGAATCAGCGCTCTACTCGTCGCGCCGGGGATCGTTTCGACGTCCCCGCTGTTAACTAATTCATTCGTCAGCAGGGTGGTTCTATGATTGCCAGCGGAAAAGTCTTTGTGGCGCTTTTTGCGCTGTTTTCGACGACCGCGCTGACCCCATGGTCCGCGCGGGCTCAGGATGCCGCACCGAACCCCCGAATCGCACTCGTCATCGGCAACGCGACTTATCGAGATAAGGCCCTGGCAACGACCGCCAATGACGCCGGACTCGTCGCCCAGACGCTCCAGGCGGCGGGTTTCGAGGTTGTCGGCGCGCGCGACCTCGATGAGAAGTCGCTGCGGACCGCAATGCGCGACTTCCTCGAAAAAGCTGCGGCTGCCGGTCCCGAGATGCAGGCGTTCGTCTATCTCTCTGGCAGAGGCCTCCAGTATGATGGCGACAACTACTTTGTGCCGGTCGATGCGCAGATCAATCGCGACGCGGATGTGCCGATTGACTCGCTCCGCATATCCGATTTCGCCCATGCGCTGGCGGCAACGCCCGGCAAGGCGCGGATGATCGTGCTGGATGCCGCGCGCGCCAATCCTTATGCGGCGCAGGGCTCGCCGCTCGCCCCGGGACTGGCGCTGGTCGATCCGGAGCCGGGAGAGCTGATGGCCTTCAACGCGGCCCCCGGAACGCTGGCGGGCGACGAAGAGGGGCCATACGGGGTGTATGGCAAGACGCTTGCGGGAGCGATGCGCCAGGGCGGCGTCGATATCGCCGACGTGTTCAACCAGGTGCGGGTGACGGTCAATCAGCAGACGCAAGGAGCGTTGATTCCGTGGAGCGCGTCAAAGCTCGGCGGTCCCTACTACGTGTTTGAGCGCGCCGCCGACGCCCCTGCGCCGCCGGTCGCGACCGAACCGGAGAATCGGCCGATCGCCAGCTTGCCGCCGGCCGATGCTTACAACGAGGCTCTGCTGCTCGACACGATGCAGGGCTACGAGCAATATCTGGCCGCCTTCCCCAATTCCGATCAGGCGCGGCGGGTGCGCGCGATTCTGGCGGCGCGGCGCGAAGCGGCTTTCTGGCGGCGGTCGGTCGGCGCCAATTCCCCGCACGCTTACTGGACCTATCTGCGCCGCTATCCACACGGCCCGCACGTGGCCGACGCGCGCCGGCGATTGGCGATTCTTTCTGCCCGCTTTGAGCCCCCGCCGGATTTCCAGCCGATGGTCTATGAGGACTTGCCCCCTCCGCCGCCCGATGAGGCTTTTTACGAGTCGCGGCCTTACTACGCCTTCGATGACTTTGGCCCGCCGCCGCCGCCGCCGCCGGTCGGATTCTATTACAACGAGGACGCCGACTGGCGCGACTTGCCGCCGCCGCCGCCGCCGCAGGAAATTGGCGTGTTGCCGGTGCTTGGCATCGCCATCCCGCTGGTGGCTGGCGCCATCGCCTATCACCATTTTCACAAGGATGGGAGTGGGAGCGGCGTAGCCCCGGCTGGCGCCGCCAGCGTCGTGCCGCCGCGATCTTTCGCGCCGCCTCCGCTGCCCGCCAACATCAAGCCGCCGCAGCCCATCGCGCCAATTCCCGTCGCCACAGTGCCGGCCGGCGAAAAAACGGTGAAGCCGCTGCCGCCAATCGGTCCAGTCGGCGAGAGGGCTCCGGCGGTTCCGCCCGCGGCGCCCGCCGCTGGCAAGGTTCCTGTTGCGCCGCCGCCGACCGCTCCGGCGCTCGTCGCTCCGGTCAATCCGCCAGCAGGGGCGCCCAAGCCCGCGGCTGCGCCGCCAACTCCGTTGGTAACGCCGACGGCCCCCGCCGGGAAAGTTCCCGCCGCGCCTGCCGTTGTTCCTGGCGCCAAGCCGTTGCCGGTCGCTCCGGCTCCGGTGGTCGTTGCCCCGGTTAATCCGCCTGCCGGAGCGCCCAAGCCCGCGGTCGCGCCGCCCACCCCGTTGGTAACGCCCACGGCGCCCGTCGGCAAAGTTCCCGCCGCCCCTGCCGCGGTTCCTGGCGCCAAGCCGCTGCCGGTTGCTCCGGCTCCGGCGCTCGTTGCCCCGGTTAATCCGCCGGCTGCGGCGCCAAAAGCTCCAGCCGCGTTGCCAACGCCCACGCCCATCGCGCCGAAACAAAGTCTGCCGTCAGCGGTGGTCCCGAAGGCCCCCGTTGCGCCAGCATTGGCGCCGCAGCCGCCAGCAGTGCGTGTTCCTGCCACACCGCCACCCGCCGCGCCCGCCGCGCCCGCCGCTCCGGTCATCCACACGGCTCCGCCTGCCGCGCCGGTGTATCATGCGCCCCCGCCGCCGGCTCCGGTGTATCATGCGCCCCCGCCGCCAGCGCCGGTGTACCATGCGCCCCCGCCGCCAGCGCCGGCAGCACGCGCGCCCGTATGTGGAAAGCCGGGCTTGCCGCCTTGTCCGAAGTAAGCTGAGAAAACTCGGGAGGGCTTCGGCCCTCCCTTTTCCTTACAAGAGCGCGATGAGGCTCGACGTATCCCAGCGGCCGCCGCCGTTTGCCTGAATCTGGCTATAGAACTGATCGACCAGCGCGGTGACCGGCAAGCGCGCGCCATTGCGCCGGGCCTCGTCGAGGCAGATGGCGAAATCCTTGCGCATCCAGTCGACGGCGAAGCCAAAATCGAACTTGCCGGCGATCATCGTCTTGTGGCGGTTATCCATCTGCCAGGACTGCGCCGCGCCTTTGGAGATGACGTCGACGACCTCAAGCGGGTCGAGTCCGGCCTTGCCGGCAAACCGAAGGCCCTCGGCGAGGCCCTGGACGAGTCCAGCGATGCAGATCTGATTGACCATCTTCGTGAGTTGCCCCGACCCGGGACCGCCCATCAGCCGACAGGCGCGCGCGTAGGCCGAGATGACAGGTTCGGCGCGCGCGTAGGGTTCGGCGTCGCCGCCGCACATGACTGTCAGCGCGCCATTCTCCGCGCCCGCCTGCCCGCCTGAGACAGGCGCGTCGATGAATGAGAGCCCACGCTGGGCGGCGAGCGCGTGCAACTCCCGCGCGACATTGGCCGACGCGGTGGTGCTGTCGATGAAGATCGCGCCCGGCTTCATGCCGGCGAAGGCGCCGTCGCTCCCCAGCGTCACCGCGCGCAGATCGTCGTCATTGCCGACGCAGGCAAAGACGAAATCGCAGCCCTCCGACGCCGCTCGCGGCGTGCGGGCGAGGCGGCCGCCATTCTCGGCGACCCATTTCTCCGCCTTGGCCGTCGTGCGGTTATAGACGCAGAGCTGATGGCCGCCTTTGACGGCCAGATGACGCGCCATCGGGCCGCCCATGATCCCAAGTCCGATAAACGCGATCTGCGCCAATTCCCGATCTCCTCAAGCCGCCGCGCCGATCTTCTGCCAGACTGCGGATCGGCCGACAATCCGCGCTAGCGCTGGCGCGCCAACCGGAGCGCGGCGGCAGCTAGCGCCGCGGCGTCGTTGATATTCTCGAACGGGTTGCCGTCGTCGCTGTCAAACGCGACGACAGCCGCCCGACAGCGCGCCAGCAATCTGCGCGGGCTGGCCTCGCCCTGGGCCAACGCTGCGTCGATAGCGGCCTGCATCGGAACGCCCCAAAGGGCGAACATCGGTTCGAGCTCACCGGCGTATTGCGCGACCGCCGCTGGCGCGCCCTCTTTCGCCTGCGCACGGCGCAGACGCGCGACAAGATCGTGAGGCAGGAATGGCGCGTCGCAGGGCGCGGTGGCGATCGCAGCGGCCCCGTGGACGCGTGCGAGCGCCATCGCAGCGCTGACTCCCGCCAGCGGTCCCCCAAAGCAAGCGGGCTCGGCGTCGGCGACGACCCGCGCGTCCATCCCAGCAAAGCGGACGGCATCGCCGTTAGCGTTGATCACCACAAAATCGACCTGCGGGCGGAGCCGCGACAGCACATGGGCGATGAGTGGCTGGCCGCCGAGCGGCGCCATCGCCTTGTCCGACCGCATCCGGGTCGACCTTCCTCCCGCTAGAATGACGCCGGCGATATAATTTCGTCCCAAGCTTGGTCTCACCAATAAATCGCCGCGGTCAGGGCGGCGAATGATATAGAATGCCAGGCGCAATAAGCCGAGCCCGAAGACGCCGTTCGGATCAGCGACAGAGACAAGCGAGCAGACTTATGAGCGCAGGACGCCGTCAATTCGTTACCGGAATGGGCCTTGCCGCGGCCGGATTGGGCCTTGCGAAGCCGGCCATCGCCCAGTCCGCACCGGACGTGCAATGGCGCATGACGTCGAGCTTTACGCCTTCGCTCGATCTCATCTACGGCGGCGCGCAGACATTTGCGAAAATTCTCTCCGATCTCACCGACGGGCACTTCACCGTCGCCATATCTCCCGCTGGGGAAATCGCTCCCGCCATCGAGGCGCTCGATGCGGTGTCGAACGGGACCGTCGAATGCGCCCACAGCGCGCTGCACTATTACTGGGGCAAGGACCCGGCCTTCGTGTTCGGCTCCTCGACGCCGTTCGGCATGAACGCTCGCCAGCACGCCGCCTGGCTGCAGGAGGGCGGGGGCAGTGCGCTGATCGACGAGTTCCTCGCCAACCGGAAGGTGCTCGCGATCCCGGCGGGCAACACCGGCGGCCAGATGGCCGGTTGGTTCCGCAAGGAGATCCGCACGCCCGCCGATTTTCAGGGACTGAAGATCAGGCTCGGCGGCTTTGCGGGAAAAGTGTTCCAGACTCTGGGCGCTGAACCCGTATCGATGCCGCGGGACGCGGTCTATGGCGCGCTCGAATCGGGGGCGCTCGACGTCATGGAATGGGTCGGCCCGCATGACGACGAGAAATTCGGCGAACGCAAGGAGGGCGAGAAGCTGAACCTGTCGAAGGTCGCGCCCTATTACTATTATCCTGGCTGGTGGAAGGGCGGCATGCAATTGCATCTCATCGTGGCCAAGGAAAAGTTCGACGCGCTTCCCAAAGCCTATCAAGCGGCGTTCCGCGCGGCGGCGGCCCAGGCCAATGCCTCCGTGCAGGCGAAATATGACTCAGCCAATCCCGAGGCGCTCAAGCGTCTTGTCGTCGGCGGCGCCGAGCTCAGGCTATTTTCGCAGGACGTCATCGAAGCCTGCTTCAAGACCGCCAACGATCTCTATACCCAGCTCGGAGCGGACAATCCGAGCTTCAAGAAGATCGCCGATTCCTACATGGCGTTCCGCTCCGACCAGTATCTGTGGTGGCAGGTGGCGGAATATTCGTTCGACAATTTCATGATCCGCGAACGGCGCAGCAAGAGCTGAGGTGGCGCTGCGCCCAATTCAAGCGGAGCTGCAATGGAAATCCACGATGTGGTGGTCTCGGTCGTGGCGATTGCGGCGCGGACCGCTCGAGCTCTTATTGACCCTGCAACGATGGTTTTTGCCGCACTCTGCGGTGTCCTCGGCCTAAATAGAGTTTCGTGGCTATGGCCCGCAGCGATAAGCGCAGGCTACACGCTCATCATCATGCTTATTGTGAACAATCAACGCGAAGGATTGGATCTGCGCCCAATCTCGTTCGCGACGCTAATTTACACCAATCTATTGATTGGTTACGCACTCTTCTCGGCCTTCCGCGCTATTGGTCGCTGGCGTGCCAGGAAGGCGCTCCGGTAGTCGACTCCGCGCGCATGCGATGTTTGCCTCGACATTGTCCACAGCGAACGTCAACGCGAACTCGACAGCGAGTGCGAATCGTCGACATATACTGTGTTGCGACCCTGCTGCTTGCCCGGGCAAAGTACGCCCCGCACCTTGGAAGTAGGATCACCGCAGCCCATTTCCTTCCGGCGGCGCTATCAATCGTGATCGCTGCAAGGGTACACGGGAGGCTGTTAGCTGCGGTCTAGAACGCAGCCGATGGGCCGATGAACTTGCGAACGGCGGCTTATCCGTTCGGCAGGACGTTTCACGCAACCCGCAAGGGTCGCGCCGGCGTGACCCGGAGGGATGTCCAATGCGGACAACTATCCGAGTCATCGTTACAGTGAAGGTCGACGTGGCTGCGACGATTTATGCGTTCGCTGCGCTTGTTGCTCTTTTCTGGTAACATTCGACAGGAGCTCGGCTTGCCGGGCTCCCAATTCGGTCTGTTCCACAATATCAATATCGGCTCTCCGCCATGCGCCCGCTACAGCGTTGCCGTCGCAACTGCGACCGGGGCGCCGTCGCTCGTCGCTGCGTCCTCATAATCCTCCGGGCGCGTCTCGTCTGCCGCGCGGCTGCGCAGCACCGCCGACAGGATCGTCGCCACCAGCACATTGAGGATCACCGCGACCAGCCCGTTGTAGGCGTTGAAGCCAAGTCCCACGTCGTGCACAGGCACCCATGCGGTCGCGCCCCATGACAGCGCGGTGCCCACCACCATGCCGACCGCCCAGCCGATCAGCAGCGCCGTCCCGTTGAACCATCGCGTGTAGAGCCCGAAGATGACGGCGGGAAAGATCTGCGCCATCCAGACGCCGCCGAGCAATTGCAGGTCGATGGCGAATTTCGTCGGCACGAGAAAGATGAACAGCAGCGCGCCGACTTTGACGATCAACGAAACCAGCTTGGCGAGGACGGATTCTTCGCGCGACGTCATTTGCGGATGGACGAACGGCTTCCAGACGTTGCGGGTGAACGTGTTGGCGGCGCCGATCGACATCACCGCCGCCGGCACCAGCGCGCCGATGGCGATCGCCGCGAAGGCGAAGCCGGCGAACCAGTCGGGGAACATTTTCAGCATCA
>Ga0075017_100000696_pt1 | contig 19281 bp, 18 predicted proteins | sample AleBraG_ABR_2012_FD_71475 | JGI IMG/M metagenome (GOLD analysis project Ga0075017, IMG submission 71475) | Freshwater sediment microbial communities in response to fracking from Pennsylvania, USA - Alex Branch Run_MetaG_ABR_2012 | ecosystem: Environmental > Aquatic > Freshwater > Creek >... | reverse complement strand
TGCTTATTTCAAGGTAATGGTATGTGCTCGACGAAGGCAGCCCGGGTCCGTGAAGCTCGGTGGGGCGTCCGCCCTGGCCGGCTTACTGCCAGGCGGACGGGGCGTCCGCCGCAGTCCAGGGGGACTGCCCCACAAGACAACTCGCGAGAATGGCAAGGAGCAAGGGTTGGGCTCATTTCAATAGGCCCGCACGCCGGGCGAGCAGCATACGCAAATTGCGCTCCAATTCATCCGCGCTGGCCGCGGCCTGGGCTGTCGGCGTGGCGTCGGCACCTTCAATCGCAGTGTACAGCGACAAACAATCTTCCAGAAAGTGGGTTAGAGAGTTGCCAGGATCTTCGGCAGCGCCCTGCAAAGCGGCCAGCCGTTCCTTCAGCGCCGCGTCGTTGGTTTTCTCCCGTGCCGCTTTTACTTCCTGCCGTGCTGCATACGCCTGGTTCATGCCGGAGGCGAGCATAGACGCGAGAGAGAACTGCTGTTGGAGCCCGGCCAAGGGCGCCTTGACGCGCGGGTCCATCTTGATCTGCAACGGTTGGGTGTAGGACTTGCCGTTGGCGGTCAAACGCACGCTATACGTGCCAGGGAGCACCAGCACACCCAAGGGCTCCCGCGGCGTGTCGTGATAAATGGCGGAAATCGGATACTCGTGAGTTGCCGACTGGGGCGGCGCATAGCGCAGATCCCAAACAAAACGATGCATCCCCGGCTCGGCCGGCAGCGCGCGCGGCCAGCGCACCCAATACAGGGGAACATTCAACTCTTTGGCCAGTTCATCTTCGGTGACGTCCGGTTTGTCGTCGCTGGCGTACTTGCGCACCAGTTTGCCGCCCGCATCCAGGATCTCCAGGGTCACCGGACTCGAGGGCGCGCTGCTGAGATAAAAATCCAGCATTGCTCCGTCCGGCGGATTTTTGCCGGCGGGCTCTTCGGGCGGCAGCGGCGTGTCGGTGTACACGTCGCGACGTACCCGGTAAGTTAGCGCGGGCTTGAACAGAAAGGCGTCTGCCTGCGCGACGGCCACCGTCAACTGGCGCAGCGGTGTAACGTTATCCAGAATCCAAAACCCGCGCCCGTGGGTGGCGATCGCCAGGTCGTCCTCATGCACCACCAGATCGCGAATGGAGGTGGCCGGCATGTTCAGCCTTAGGGTCTGCCAATGGGCCCCATCATCAAAGGAAACATAGACGGCGCGTTCGCTGCCTGCATATAGCAGCCCTTTGCGGACCGGGTCTTCGCGCACCACGTTGATCGGCTCCTCGGGCAGTCCTTCGACGATTTTGGCCCAGGTTTTGCCGCCGTCGTGCGTCCGGTATATGTACGGACGCTGGTCGTCCAGGCGAATCCGATTGATAGCTGCGTATACCGTGTTGTCGTCAAAGTGGCTGGCATCCAACTGAGACACTTTGCTCCAGGGCGTCATGCCTGGCGGAGTTACATCGCTCCAGTTCCTGCCGCCATCGCGCGTGAGGCGGATCAATCCGTCGTCGGTCCCGGCCCAGATCACGTTGACGTTCTTGTAAGAGGGAGCCACGGCATAGATTACGCCGCGCTGGGTGGCTTGCTTCTTGGCGTCTTCTGAAAAGGTCCCCACACTGGCGGGAATGTCATAGGTTTTCCGAGACAGATCGGGACTGATGACATCCCAACTGTGCCCGCCATTGGAAGTTTTGAACAGGACGTTTCCGGCGTAAAAGAGCACATGCGGGTCGGCTGGTGAGAAGAGTACGGGTTCGGAACGCAGAAAGCGGTACTTGGCTCCGCGCAGGGGTTGCGGACTGACTTCCTGGGTCTGTCCCGTGGCCGTGTCGAATCGGGTGAGCTTACCGCCGAAAACAGTGCCGGGATGGAGCGGGTCGGCCGCCACGTAGCCATATTCTTCGGCTCCCACAGGATGCCAGTCCCAGGCGGTCACCGCGCCGTAGTTGCCCCGGCTGGCGACGGCGGCCGAACCGCTTTCCTGTTGCCCGCCATAAACCCAATAGGGAAACTGATTATCGGTGGACACGTGATACATCTGGGCGGTGGGCTGGTTGTACCAACTGCTCCACGTCTTGCCGCCGTTCACCGTGATAGTCGCCCCCTGATCGACACCTAGCAGGATGATGTCCGGGTTGTTTGGATTGATCCAGATGGAGTGGTAATCGTCTCCCCCGGGCGCACCCTTCCAGGCAAAGAACGTCTGGCCACCGTCGTCGGAGCGGTAAGTGGATGTGTTGTTTACATAAACCCGGTCTGGATTCTTGGGGTCGACGCGTATCCCGGCGGAATCCTGCCCACGCGTCCAAATTCGCTCCTCGTGGTTCATCCTGCGCCAGGTTGCGCCGGCATCGTCGGAGCGGTACACCCCTCCGTATTCGTTCGAAGCCTCAACGGTCACATAAATCCGACGCGGATCACTGGGAGCGATGGCGATTCTACTGAAACCTTGCACCGCGCCTGGCAAACCTGCCGTCAACTGCGTCCAGGTGCCGCCGCCATCGGTGGACTTGAAGAGGCCACTGTTCGCTCCGCTCCAGGATCCGTTCTCCCAGGGGCCTTCTCGGGATTCCCAGAGCACGGCGTAGACGATTCGAGCATCCCGCGGATCGAAGGCCAGGTCCGTAGCGCCGGTATTCTGATCCTTATAAAGCACTTTCGTCCAACTCCGGCCACCATCCAGGGAGCGGAAGACGCCCCGCTCGGCGTTTGGACCGTAGGGATGCCCAAGGGCGGCGGCGAATACCCGGTTGGGGTCGTTGGGGTCGACCAGAATCGAAGGGATTTGCTGAGCGTCGCGCAGCCCCAGATGCTCCCAACTCTTGCCGGCATCGGTGGATTTGTAGACTCCGTCGCCCACCGAAAGATCGGGCCGGTGCAGGCCCTCGCCGCTGCCGACGTAGATTATGTTGGGGTTGGAAGGCGCCAGGGCCAGCGAACCGATGGAGCCAGTGGGCTGTTCGTCGAAGATAGGCGTCCAGACCCGCCCGGCGTCGGTGGTCTTCCAGACCCCGCCGTTATTGGCGGCGAAGTAGAACACGTTGGGCGCTTCCGGGATACCGGCGATCGCCACCGTGCGGCCTCCGCGGAACGGTCCAATCATGCGCCAGCGCAGGTCCGCAAACAGTGCGGCATCGAAAGTGTCCGCCCCCAGGCAGGAGAGCGCGACTGCGGTGAGAAAAAGCCGTCGCCAGAGTGCCATAGTCCTTCAATCTAGCAAGTTTCACCCGGGGGTCACGCTTCCGCGAATCTCCCGGCAAAGAAAGTTAGAGAATTTTTCCTGTCTGGCGACACTGGATTGGTTGCGCGATGCCGAGGTAACCTTTTTCGGCGGTGGTAATCCAACTTTTTTGATAAATTTACTTTTCCTTTTTGGTGAGATGTGCAAACCTTGAGCAGGGGACACAATGTAGTGAGCCCGAGGGTTACGCGAGTCACGTAGCCTTCTCTGCCAGGTAGCAAACAGCGGTTTTCGACGAGGTTTGGAGGGAAGATGCTGCCTAAGTACTTACTACCGGAAGACATCGCAAGAGAAAACGGAACGGGTCCACTCGTGGAAGTGGAGGCGGGCCAGGGCAAACTTTTGGTCTTGACGCTGGGCATCAATCGGGTGCTCGAGCAAGGGGCGATCCAGATCACAATCTGGGGCTCGAAAGACAAGCAGGACTGGGGTACGAGTCCGCTGCTCACTTTCCCGCCTAAGTCTTACTGTGGCATGTACTCCCAGCTTCTGAATCTCTCCAAACACCCGTCGATCCGGTATCTCCGGGTGGAATGGAGAGTGAGCCGCTGGGCGAAGACTTCGTCCGCTCCCCTCTTTGGATTTTCGGTTTTCGCCGACGAGTCGGGGGCGCGGCTCAAGGGTGACGAAGCCATGGCCGCAGCCGCCGTCGCGTAGAAAAGCCTTGAGCTAGGCTGGCGAAGGGCTGAAGTATTTACCCGCCAGCTCGGGGTTTGACTCCACAGCCTGCCGATAGTATGTCTTGGCTTCTTCTTCCCGGCCGAGCGACTTGAGTGCGTGGCCGAGATTGAGCAGGGCTTCAGAGAATCCTGGCTTTTCTTCAGCAGCCTTGTGGTAGAAGCGAAGGGCTTCCTCGTTGGCCTGCGCCCGGTGCATCAAAAGCCCAATATTGTAGGACAGTTCAGGATGCTGGTCCCCGCGCTCGGAGAGCTGCTCCTCCCATCTTGCGGCACTGGCGGCGTCCCCGGATTCCACGGAAATCACAGCCAGAATCCGGAGTACGTCGGCTGAATTGGCGTTCTGTTGGATAGCGGCTTCCAGAGTGGCTTGGGCCGCGGGGCCGTCGCCAGACTGCCATTGCGCAATGGCGAGATTCAGCATTGCATCCAGCCAGTCGGGCCGTTTCTCCAGACAACGAGCGAACGCCTCGGCTGCGGCTTTTGTCTCATTCCGTTGCAGACGAAGGTAGCCGAGGCGGAACCAGGCATCTTCCCGATCGGGCCTGAGTTCCAGCAAATGCTCATAGTGTCTTTCGGCCTCGGCAGGATTCGCCTGGCGCTCATGAAGCACCGCCAGATTCCAAAGCGCACCCAGGTTTTGGGGAGTGCGCTGCCGCAACTGTTCATAGAGGTTGCGGGCGGACGCAAAATCCCCGCGTTCCTGCAAGGACGCCGCCAGGTTCAGTTGGGCTTCTTCGCGTTCGGGACAGAGTTTGATTGCTTCCGTATAGGTTTGCCCCGCCTGCTCGGCATGATTCAGCTTCTGCTGGGCCAGGCCGAGATTGAACCAGGCTTCATAGGAATCCGGCGCCACCTTTACCAACTGTGAGCCGTAGTGGACGGCGGCCTTGAAATCTCCGCGATGGATGGCGGACGCCACCAGGCCTTCCAGCGCCGGCCGGGCTTGCGGACGCAGCCGCAGAAGGCGCTCGGCATACTCCCTGACCTGAGCGTCCTCATTGCGCGCAACCGACAACCCTACCAGGTTTGAGAGCAGTTCCACATTGGAAGGGTTGTTTCGCAGCAGTTTACGGTAAAGCTCGTAAGCCTCATCCGCTCGCCCCGCCAGGTGCAGGGCGACTGCTTTACCAAAGGTGGCGGGTTCACATTCGGGCTTACGCGACAGGCACTGCTCGAAGGCGTCGAGGGCTTCCGGGATTCGCTGCTGGTGGAGCAAACATTGCCCCAGCCCGAGATAAGCCTGCCATAGGTTGGGTTCCAACTCCACGACTCGCTGGAAGAGAGTTCCGGCCTCCCCAAACTGTTTCAGCCGCTCCAGGCACACGGCCGAGTTGTATAACCCGGCCTTGTGCTCAGGTTGCTGTTGGAGGACGTTTCGATAGCTTTCCAGGGAAGCCTCAAACTGGCCCAATTGAAATTGCAGATGCCCTTGCGTCCAACGCAGCTCCGGAAGAGTTTCCCCGCTCTCGATGGCTTTTTGGACTTCGCGCAAGGCTGCTTCGGTCTTGCCTTCGCTGTTGAGAGCCAGCGCCCTGGCAAGTGGGGCCGACTGGACCGACCGCTTTGGTTCGGACTGTTCGACCCGGTCATCGCGAACCAGTGATTGGACGAGCTGGTCATCCACCACCCACAGCCATTGATCTTTGATCTCTTCCATCTAACGGACTCCTATTTCCATCCGGGCTTGCCTAGTTGGCCGAGCCCGGCAACAACGAAATTCCTACGTTCGTGATCTCGGCGCGGTCTGCCCGATCAGTCAAGAAACCTATGCCACCCTTTTTCAGTTGGCCGTCGACCCAGGTGTCCACCGGATTGCTGCCGATGAACGTCGTAAAGCGATCCCCGCGAACTTCGAAGCGAATGGGAAACGTATTTCCGTTGACCGGACGCACCGGGACTTGGCCGGTCTCTTTCTCTTTGCCATCCACCACCGTGTACTTGAGCAGGCGATAGCCCGCCCCGGTGGCGGCCAATTTGACGACATAGAAGTTCGAGGCATTCGAAGCGCGGAACACCCAACCCAAACTGTTGTTTTCGATTTTTCCTTGAAACTCGATCTGGTAGTTGGTCGAGTTGAGCGATGGACGGTAGATGCTGATTTTTCTGCCTTTGTGATTTCCCGTGATGTCGCCGGCCCAATCCGCGAGCCATCCACTCTGGGCTTGAGTGACGCCGGCTGCGGAGGCGGCCTGAACCGACATCAGTGAGGGAGACTTTCCCGACCGGAAAAAGATCATGTACCCCGCGGCGGCGATAGCCAATAGCAGCGCGATGGCGATGCCGATTTTCGCCGCCATGGGCAGTCGAGCCAGCACGCTCTGGGTCTCGGGGATGCCCAGATGGAGCTCGAAATCAGTGTGCCCATTTTGCGCGGTCTGGGAAACTTTCCCGGTGGCGGTTTTGGCCGACGGAATCTCGTCCGGCGCTGTGTTGGGAGGCGCAGAGCTGGGGACGCGGAGGGCTTCCGGCTTGGCTTGAGGGGCATCGACAGGCTTGGTGGGCGCGGGGGCTTTTGCTGGTTCTGCCACTGGCGCTGGGTCGGAAGTCAAGGGAGCTGCCAGAGTTGCCTCGATTTCGGGCTCAGGATTCCTGGCCTCCACCGGAGTTGCTTTTTCGGCCATGGCAAGAGCCGGCGCGGACTTGGTTTCCGGAACGTTGACGGATCGTTTCACCGCCAGGACCGCCTGGCGCGGGTCGAAGGGCTTCTCGTTCCGCGGTGGCTGGCCGGCTGCGGCGGGCCGTTGCGTGCCGGTCTTCACCGGCTTGACCTTTACGGCGTCAATGGGTGCGGCGCCATTGGGAGCAGCGTTGGCGGCTGTGGCGCCAGCGGCTTTGGAAGGGCTGTCCGGCTGGGACGTCGACGGTGGTTTGCCGATGCCGATCCGGGGACGCATGGGCAATATTTCCGTGGTGGTGAGCTGCGGGTTACAGGGCACAACCAGGGGGCGCGACTCGGACACGAGCCTGGCCTTGGCGGGCGAAACAATCCGCAAGGTGATTGGGAGAATTTGCTCCATGAAGGGAGCGGTTGCCTCGGCCAACACCGTCGGCGTGCCGCTGACGGCTTCTGTGTCAACGTCGACCTTTTCCAGGGTTGCGACGCGGCCCTGTGATCCCGCGTTCACGCGCAGGCCAGCCGGCTGGCGCGGCGGGGGCGGAAGAAGACTATCCAGCGCAAGGGCGTCCACCACGGGACCCGATACCACGGGCAGTTCCGTTCGCCGGCCGGAACGCCGGGGCGGATCCGGTTCCGCTTTCGGCCGCAGGCCGTTCTGCAACCGTCGCAGACTATCGATATCAGTTTCGGCGTCAGTTTCCGCGTCAGTTTCCGGTTCCGCGTCTGGCAACGAGGCTGTGTTCGGCTGCTGCGGCTGCGGTTGGTTGACAGGTTCAGCCGCAGGCAACGCCAAGACTCCATCGGGAACATGCAATTCCGCGGCTTCCCCGATTTGAATACTATCCTGCGACGGCGAGGGAACCATAAGCTGGAACACCTCGGGAAAGAACGGCTGCGAGTCCTCCTGGGACAATTCCGGCATTCCGGGCGCAACGGGGGCAATCCCAGGTACCGAAACCGGACCTGCCATCGGCAGATGGAAGAAGTCCTCTTTTACCGGCTCTTCCCGTCGCGGATAGAAGGGAGGGGTATCTCCGAACGGACCCTCTTGCGAGGCTTGCACCGGACTCAAACTGGTTTCTGCCGTGGGTTTCGTTGGAAACTCCGGCGCGGGAAACTCCAGCAAGCCGGCGAGCGGCGGGTCTTCCGGAGGCGTTTCTATTTGTAGAGGTTGAACCTGATTGAAGACCGGAAAGACGGGCCCTGGGACCCAACTCAACGGGATCGCGGCCGAGAACGTTTCGGGGGCCGGACCTACCAGCAGGGTCATCGGTTCCGGCACAAAACCGGCGGCTCCGGTGGCAACGGGCTCAGGTTTATAGGCGACCGGAACGGGAAGCGCAGGACCTCGTTCGCGTTTGCTCTGCGGGCTGGGCGCGTCGGCAAGCGAAGGAGTTCCGGCCGGCTCTGGTTTGCCTGTCTTGGCCCGCACCTCGTCCGTTTTGGTCTGTGCCTGTAAGAGCCGGCTCAACGCGAGGCGATTGTACTCATCGTGGTAACTCTGCTTGTGCTGATCCGAGCAGAACTCGCCGTTTCCCGTCAGTCTCTTCAGCAGCGCCAGTTCCCTACCGCAATACAGGCATCGCATACTGGTGTAATCGGCTATCTGGGGCCAAGGGTGAAGACAGGGAATCCCCCTTTCCTCCAGGTAAAGTGTTTATCCCCTGCTTCTAAGGGCATGACCTTACGACCCGGTGCGGATTTTGTCTCTTCCGCTAGGAATAGAAAGCTCTGCGGGCTACTACCACCCAGTTCATCAGGCGATCTATCGCCCATCGGCTTAAGGGAATTCGCGGAGGAATCGGGAAGCCGGGAAAGGCAGGCGGACGGAGCCTTTGCGAGTTTCGTGGGACGGGTAAAGTCTGAGCCTTATCAGTCGATCATACTAGCAGGCCAGCGTTAAGAGTTTAGTACGAGGGACAAGAGCAGCCAAACTCGACGAGGAGCATAGAGTCGAGTCTCCTCGTGTGTATCACGTTGGGGAAATAGGTTCGGGAAGTCGGTTCTTGAAGAGAGAATGCCGAGCAGTGGAGTTAACTCGCCGCTCTAGCGCGGGCCTGGGGAATTGCCAGTAGGAGAAAACATGGTAAAGCACGAAGCATTGAAGAATCACCTCGAGGGATTGCGGAATTCAATTCCCGAGCTGCGCGGCGTACTGCTAGCCTCCACGGAGGGCCTGCCAGTAGCGCATTCCTTGTCAAACGGAACTGACCCGAACCGGGTGGCGGCGATGGCCGCGGCCGCATCGAGTTTAGGCCGTCGCATCAGCGAGAGCATGTCGACGGGGAATCTCTCGGAGGTCTCGATCCGCGGAGACGACGGAGTTCTGTTCATCTATCAGGCTGGGCCCAAGGCAGTTCTAGCGGTGATGGGGCCCATGGGCGCCAACGCCGGCTTGATCCATCTGGAAGCCCGCAATAGCGCTAAAGAAATCGGCGAGCTGTTCTAGAGAACCCAGTCCGCCTGGTGGGGGTACGCCCTCAGGACTATTTGATCTTCTCGTCTTTTTCTACTTTGCCGTCGCGAATATGAATCACGCGATGGGCGTGCAAAGCAATGTCGTGCTCGTGAGTGACCAGCACGATGGTATTGCCTTGCTGGTACAGCCGTTCGAACAATGCCATGATCTCGTTCCCGGTAACCGAGTCGAGCGCTCCGGTTGGCTCATCCGCCAGCAGAATTGACGGATTGTTCACCAGCGCTCGCGCTACGGCCACCCGTTGACGTTGGCCTCCCGAAAGCTCGTTCGGCTTGTGGTGCATGCGGCCTGTTAAATCCACTGCTCGCAATGCCGCTTTCGCCTTCTCCGCTCGCTGATCCCCCGGCAGTCCCGCGTAAATGAGAGGCAGTTCCACGTTCTGGAGTGCCGATGCGCGGGCTAAGAGATTGAAGGTCTGAAAGACAAATCCGATCTCCTTGTTGCGAATACGGGCGAGTTCATCGTCCGTCATGTCGCTGACCAGGTTGCCGTTCAGATAGTACAGTCCTTTGGAAGGCGTGTCCAAGCAACCGATGAGGTTCATCAGGGTCGATTTTCCCGATCCCGATGGCCCCATGATCGCTACATATTCGCCCTTGCGGATCTCGACGTCCACGCCGGACACCGCATGAATCTGCTGGTCTCCCATCTCGTAGGTCTTCCAGAGATCGTACGTGCGAATAACAATACCGTCCCGCTTCAACGCTTGTCCGCGTTCGGCTAGTTCCTGGGTCGCCGTTGCCATTAGGTGTTGGTATCCGTTTTCACGACGGGTTTGTTGTCGACTTTGACCTTGGCTTCGTTTCGCAAAGTGCGGATCACTTTGTAGCTGCCAGTGATAATCTGATCTCCGTCCTGCAGGCCGGAAGAGACTTCGATGTCGGTCGCTCCGGTGATTCCCGTTTCCACTTTGCGGAACTCCGCCTTGCCTTCCTTGATGACAAAGACGCCCTGGAGTTCCTGTTTCGCCGCCTTTTCGGCTGCCGGATCCGACTTTGCCGCGGCCTGCACGCCGCCTTTTTTCGGTTCAGGATCGAGATCACCTTTCTGTCGAATAGTCAGAGCTTGAATCGGGATGGTCAATATCCCGCTTTTTGTGGCCGTAACGACTTTGGCGGTACAGGACAAGCCCGGCCGCAGTTCAATCGGGGGATTATCGAGAACCACCACGACCTTAAAGTCTTTAGCCTCCTGGCTGGAAACCGCACTCTGCGACGCGGCCACGCCGGTGGATCTCAGAATGGCGGTGTTGCCGATCTCCGTCACATGCCCTTTGAAGATGGTGCCGGGCATGGCGTCGATGGTCACGTCGGCTTTTTGACCGAGTTTGACGTTGACGATGTCCGTCTCATCCACTTTGACTTCGGCGGTGATCAGAGACATGTCGGCGACGGTCATGATGGTGCTCGCGGCGGAATTCTGGACGCCGGGGACAACCGTTTCCCCCACGCGCACGGGCAAGTTGGTGACCACGCCATCGATGGGCGAGACCACCGAGTATTTCTGAAGGACGTCATTAGTGCGAGTCAAGCCCGCCTGATACTGCACAATGCGCTTTTGGCTCGAATTCAATTGCTGCCGTGCCTGCGAATCCTGCGCCTTGGCTTGCTCCAGCCGCGCCTGGGACTCCGCCAAGGCGGCTACAGCCGTGTCATATTCCGCCCGTTTCTGGTCGAAATCCTGTTTGGCGATCAGTTGGTTCTTGAACAGTTCCGTCGCCCGATCCAGGTTGAGCTTGGTGCGATCCAGTTCTGCCTTAGACCGCGCAATGGTGGCTGCCGCCGTGTTCACGGCGTCCTGGTTGGCGCGAAGAGCCGCCTCCGACGCCGCGGAATCCGCCAAAGCGGTGTCAATGGTGGCCTTCTGCGCCGCTACATCCGCGCCGGCTTGGGTGGATTCCAAACGCGCAACTACTTGACCTTGCCGAACGCGGTCTCCCTCCTTCACGAGAATCTCCGTGATCGGCGCCGGCCCGATGGTGTTGGCGCCCAGGTTGATGTAGTTTTTGGGCTTGATTTCGCCTGACGCGGTTACGATGGAAGTGAGATCCTGGCGCACGACGTTACCGGTCTGCACCGTAACCACGCCGCGCTGGCTCAGTTTCATGCTTGCAAACACACCACCGCCCACCAGCAACAACAGGGCGATGACGAGCAGGATTTTCCAGTGTTTTTTCAAGTAGAGGTTTCTCCCCTTAAGGAAAACGAACCCTGTAGAGAATTCGTTCGGGTAAGTTTCAGGTTAACACGGTGAAGGGCTAACCTATAGCGTCGATGGTAGTTGGGGTCGCACCAGTCTGGATCGTGCTGCTTGACCAAGACTCGGGTCTTAAGCTACTGTCTTCGCATATGCCGCGCTTTCTTTTTCTGCTGCTTTTCCCTGTGTCTGCACTCCTGGGGCAGGATCCCCAGTTTAGCGCCGCCGAAGAGCTCAGCCGGCCGCAAAACTACCGGGAGTGGATCTATTTAACCAGCGGCATCGGAATGAATTACGGATCCGATACGGAATCGGCGCAACCGGCATTTGACAACGTTTTCGTCACGCCCGAGGCCTACCGGGTTTTCGTCAACACTGGCCATTGGCCGGAGAAGACGATTTTTGTCTTGGAGGTTCGCCGATCAGAGTCTCATGGCTCGATCAACCGGGCGGGTCGCTTCCAAACGGGTATTGTGGCTGTGGAAGCGGCCGTCAAGGACTCGGCCCGCTACCCGGAAGGCTGGGCCTACTTCTCGTTCGGATCGGGCGATGCGCTGCTCGAAAAAACGAGGTCATTTCCGCAGAAAAGCGCCTGCAATCAATGCCATAAGGCCAACGCCGCAGTGGAGAATACCTTTGTCCAGTTCTATCCCACACTGCTCGAAATCGCCAAAGCCAAGGGCACGCTCAATCGTCACTATTCTCAGCAGACCGGGTCTTCGGCGAGATAGGGTTGCTGCGGGCAAGCCATTTGCGCAACGAACACCCGGTGCGATTGGGTTGCCTGCCCCAGCAGAGGACCGAAGCTATTTTCAAGGAACGGCCACTCCTGGGGCGCTGATCCAGGCACGTCAATCCACACTATTCTCAGCTCAGCAGGCGGCCTTTCGGCTTGGTGGTTTTTCTGGTCAGGGAAAACCCCAATCGCTCCTGGTGTCGCGCCACGGGCACCAAACCGCTGATCTCGCGCACGTCAAGGACTCTTTCGGATGCCGCGATCTCGAAAGACCGGCCATTTTCATTCATGGAACAAACACTGCGCGCTGGCCAAGGGAAGTCAATCCTCACTATTGTCAGCCGACCGGGTCTTCGGCAAGTTACTCTTGTTGGTCGGGCGCGTCAGCAGAAATAGCAAAAGCAGCAGGCACAGGATGGTGGAAACGGCGCCGGTGACCAAATAGTCCTTAGGACCGAGCGGACCCGGCAAGATCGCCAGCATGATGGCGCAGACAGCAACAAAGGCGAAGGCCACGCCGAGCGCCAATGCAATGTTTCGGTTCATCAATCGTATTTCTCGAAGATAACCTGTTTGCGGTCGAAGCCCAGAGTCTTGAGTTTGGCGCGCACGTCATCCACCATCAGCTTCAGACCGCAAATGTAGATGTCCAGGTCGCGCCGTTCCCCGATGAGTTCGAGAAGATGCGGTTGCACGCGGCCTTTGAGTCCCGCCCAACTTGGCTCGGGCCGGGTGAGTGTCGGGTGAAATTGGAAGTTGGGGTGGAGCCGGGACAGTTCCTCAAATTCCTCCCGGTAGAGCAAGTTGTGTTCGAAACGCACCCCGAAGAGGAGCGTGAATTGCGTCGGATCGCCCTGGCCCAGGAAGGCGGTCAGCATGGAACGAAAAGGCGTGACACCGGTGCCGGTTGCCACCAGGATCGAGTCCTTGCGCGGATTCCGCAATACGAAATAGCCCAGCGGTTGGCCCATTTCCAGCGTGTCCCCGCGCTGCATGGAGAACAACAGGGGCGAGAACAGACCGTCTTCCACCAGGTTGAGACAAATCTCGAACCGATTTCCATCCGGCTTGGAGGCAATGGAGTACGGCCGGGTAATCTCCTTGTCGCCGATGGTCTCGGTAAAGGAGACGAACTGGCCCGGGACGAAAGAGAACTCTTTGACTTCCGGCACTTCAAAAGTAAAGTGCCGGGTGTTGTCTGCAATCTCGCGCCATTCGACTAGACGAGCGATCATTCAACTCCTGTTAACGCCCGCTGGGCGAGGTCCAACAAAACGTCGAGCAGGGCCGGGTGCCCGTCCAAGGGGTCGGTCATTTCCATTGAGACCAACGGATGGCGTGCGGCGCTCGCTTCCATTAACTTGGGCAAGTCGCGTTGCAGGTGTGTACCGAGGGTAAGAAAATAAGGGATCACGATGATGCGGGAAGCGCCTCGCGCGGCGAGCGCATCCACGGCGCCGGGCAGATCGGGTTGACCCAATTCGAGGAACGCCGGTTCGACGACGAAATTGCCATTCGCCGCCAGCCGGGAAGCCACTTGGCGCACTGACTGATTAGCGGACTCGATCCGCGAGCCATGTCCAAATACGACAAACGCCGTCATGCCTGGATCAACGATTCTATTTTGCCGCTCTCGGGCTTCAGTTGCGGAAAATTCGCCCGCAGAAAATCGATAAACGCCCGCCCTCGCTTGCGCCCGTTGTTGTGGGTCAATTCTAAACGCTGCAAGAACACCAGCACTCCCAAAATGTCCAAATCGCGAAGGCTTCCGCCACCTTGCTCGCGCAGTTTTTCCCGCAGCTTTTCCACCGATTCCTGGAACTTGGTCTGAATGGCCATGGCCAGCAGATTCGCCGGCTTGGTCTCGTAAATCAGGCCGCTTTGCAGCGTGCGATAGGTGCGAATCAGCGCTTCCAACGCATCGCGCACGTCAGAGTCAATTGCTCCAACCGTCTCCAGCGCACTCGACAGCAGTCGGGCGCTGGAGAAAATCACCAGCGACTCATGATCGCGCAGAAACTGCTCGGTCACGTTGACGTCGCGGTTAGGAAAAGGCGTATTCGCTCCGGTTTCCGGAGGCCGCTCATACAACCGCGCTTCCCGCAGGTACTCACAGTCGAAGGGGCAGTCGACAGTCATTTCGCGCTCGGTTCCGCAACACTGCGTACAAATGTCCCCGTGGACGCCAGGACAGTGTCGTTTGGGCTTCCGAAGCCCGCAAATCTTGCATTTCATGGATAGAGGCGCACGGCAGTCTTTATCGTATCATCGTGTGTCACGGTATCATTGGGGATCATGGCGCGAAGCGATCTCTATTTAAAAGTGCAATTGGACCATCCGGATGACGAACAAGCCCAGCGTCTGGCGTCGGAGATCTGCCGCCAGATCCTGAAGATCTACGGCGTGCGCAAGGCCGAAGTTTCCAATTTGGTGACACCGGCGGAATAGCAGCTTCACCAATCAGCGTTCACTCGGATAGGTGCCCAGCACGCGCAGGAAATCGGCTAGCTCGGCCAGATGCCGTAAGGCGTTCTGGACGGGGACATCGTCTTCGCGGCCGAAAAAGTCCACATAGAACAAATATTCCCAGGGCTTGCCGCGCAGCGGACGCGATTCGATCTTGGTCAGGTTCAAGTCGCGCAAGGCGAATGCGCTGAGGCTCCGGAACAAAGCGCCCGGAACGTTACGCGTCGCAAAGACCAATGAAGTTTTCCAGCGCTTTACTGGTCGGCCTGCGGGAATGACGCGATGCTTGGCGTTCAAGAGCACAAAGCGGGTGAAGTTGCGGCGATCATCTTCCACCGATCGGCGCAGAATATGCCCTCCGTAAATGGAAGCCGCTACAGCCGAACCGATGGCGGCCGCGTCGGCAAGTTTGTCCGCCACCACCATCTTCACGCTGCCCGCCGTATCGTAATACGGAACCTGCTCCACGGTTGGGTGGCTGGAGAAGAACGTCAAGCATTGGTTCAGCGCCACCGGATGCGAGAACACGCGCCGCACATCCCGCAGGCGAACGCCCGGGGCGGCAATCAGGTTGTGAACGATACGCACACTGGTTTCGCCGACTATCCGCACATCGTAGGCCAGCAGGTGATCGTAGTTCTCGTGTACCGAACCATGCAGCGTGTTCTCCACCGGGATCACCGCGGCGTGAATCTCGTCCGAAGTCAAGGCCCGGAAGACGTCTTGAAAACGCACAAACGGGACCACCCGCGCTGCCGGACCGAAAAGATGATTCACAGCCTCCTGGCTGAATGCTCCAAGTTCGCCCTGAAAGCCGACGTTCGGCCGCTTCATTTCGATGGTCCATCCCAGCGGCGGGCGTCGGCCGCGGGCAGATGCAGCAGGTCGAGTACGCGGTCGACACTGCCATCCACCAGGTCCAGCACGGTTTGTGGATTGTTATAGAAGCCTGGAATCGGCGGCGCGATGATAGCGCCCATTTCCGACAGCGCGACCATGGACCGCAAGTGGCCCAGGTGAAACGGGCTCTCCCGCACCATGAGAATCAGTTTGCGCCGCTCTTTGAGGCAGACATCGGCGGCGCGGATCAGCAGGTTGGAGCTGATGCCCGCGGCGATAGCCGACATGCTGTGGATCGAGCACGGGGCAATCACCATGGCGTCCACCAAAAACGAGCCACTGGCCAGCCGGCATCCAACGTCTTCCACCGAATACACGTGATGGGCGAACTGTTTGAACTCGGCGGCACTTTTCCCGCATTCCAGATACGCCGTGCGCTCGGCGGCCCGGCTCACGATGAGATGGATTTCCGCTTCCGGAGAGCGACGCAGCTTTTCGAGAAGGCGTAGCGCGTAGATAGCGCCGCTGGCGCCTGTCACGCCGACGATGATTCGCAAAAGCTCTCCCTATCGTTCAACGTAAGTAACGCTTGCGGTGGTCTTGCCGTCCGCCGCGCCGAGGATCACCGTGGCGGTATGCTTCTTGCCTTCGTCCTCGGCGCTCAACATATTGGCTTCCCCGGTTTGCACGGAGCTGATGACTTTGAGGCCGGAGGATTTGAAGTGCTCCTGGTAGAATTCGGCTACCTTCGATAGGCTGTCTGAAGTGGTGAAGCCATAGCTTCCGCTGACGCCTTCCTTGGTTTGGGCCGAATAAACACCTTGGGTCGTGGTGACGCCCGGATAGGCCGGCAACCAACTAGGAATTTTGGCGTCCGCGCCCGCGCCGAACTTCACCGTGCCGGCGGCCGATTTCACTTCGATCGAACCATCCGAACCCTTGCCGGCCGACGAAATGACTACGTCTTTGCCGTCCTTCTTGACAACCAGCTTGCCGTCGCGCACCTCGGCAATGTCCTTCACCTTGTGAACGAGGAACAAGCCGCCGCCGACAATGGCCGCGAAGCCGAGCAGAAACAGGCCGCCCACGGCTACCAGAATCCAAAGCAGGACGTTCGATTTCTTGGGCGGAGGAGGAACGGGTTGATACGGGCCGGGGGTGGTGGACATAGCTGTTGTGCGAGCACCACCATCCTATCATTTCGGGTTGGGGCGGGAACCAAGGACAACTCTGTCCACCACGTCGTCCGGTAGCGCTTCGAGTTCCTTTCGCGGGGAAGGCTTTACCTCGACGGCTTAGCTATTCACGCAGCCGACCGCGTTTCACGAGATCCGTTTTGATCTTTGCAAGCGGTATCCCTTTTTCCTTGCGGCGCGATTCCGAAATCAGACCGTCCCAGAAGTCCTCCAGCACCGCGCCGTACTTCTTAAGGTCGATTTGCACGGCGACTTTGCGACCCTTGTCATCGGTGACGAACTGGATTCCGCTCATGGCCCTATTCTCTCTTCGTGATGGCATTGGTGCATACGCCCCCCGCGCTACCGCGCTTAACTACGCGCGCGCTCGGACGGCCGGGCGGTAAATGGCGCTATGCCGCACGCGCAGCAGCCGCTCTCCGCTCGCCTTGGTCATGGCGAGATCCAGCACCACGAACTCATGGCCTTTGCGCTCAAACCGGTCGGCAATGCGTCCGCGCACGCAGACCTCATCGCCATGACCGGCCGTTCCGAAGTTGGTCAACTCGCTGGAAGCGTGGATCCACGGTCCCAACCGGTAATTGCCGGCCAGAATCAGATTGGCCATCGCGAGCAATACCGCTGGATGCGCCGTGGTCCGGTAGAGCGGCGATGTTTCCGCTGCGGCGTCGAAGCAGTGGCGCTCCAGATACTCAGCGTCGTTCAAGTCCACGCGGTCGCGCAGCGTGCCCAGCGGCTTGCCCGGCTCAAACAAATCCCAGGCTGCGTCGGGGCGCGATTCGAACGGAGGCAAAGGGGCATCTGCAAAATCGGCCCATTCGAGGATGGGATTGGGAAGGCGCGCCAAGCCGGTGGCACACACCGTGTCCGGTTCGCGCTCGGCCAACAAGCGCAGGTCGGCGCCTATTTTTTGGGTTTCAATCCGGACATGGTCGCCCTCGTAAAATGGCGCTTGCAAGCGCACCGACATGGAGCCAGACTGCATCCACTGCGGCGATAGTTCCTCCACCACCACGCTTGCCAGGTAGCCATAAACGGTGACTCCCGGCACCAGCCCGCCTTTAAAGCCGTAGCTGGTGGCGACCACGTCATCGTGGATTTTGTTTTCCGATTGCGGCGCGGTGTTGCGTGCGCGAACGTAGCTCATCTGGCCGCGATCATAGCACTCCCGCTTCGTTGTCGTTGGTGTTTCTCGATGCTGATCCATGCCGAGCGCTGAGGGCATGAGCGCGCCTCAGCCAACGCCCGCCGCGCATCGCGACGCCCGGCCGCAGGCGGGGAGGATGTCGAGTGCGAAGCAGTGCTGCGTGCGCGGACGTACCCTATCTGGCTGCGATCATCGCATTCCCGCTCAATTGAGGTTTTTGGTAACCGCCCAGCGCCGTCTCCAAATGCTGAACTACGGCGAGCGCAACGTGATCGTGCCAGGGAGCGCTCAGCGCCTGAACGCCGATCGGCCAGCCTTCAGCCGACGCACCACAGCGCACCACTGCGCCCGGCCATCCGGTTAAGTTGTAAGCGATGGTGTAGCTGAAAGCGGGCAAGGTATCCGGTTGCATCGCCGTGCCGTGGGCGACCGCCGGGTAAGCATTCACAGGCGACAGCACAACGTCGTACTTACGGAAAATCGAGAGCATACCGGTGCGCCAGGCATCCAGGTTCGCCAGCATGCCCACTAATTCGGCGCTGGAGATCGGGCTCAACGTGGCCAGCGTGCCCTCCAGAATCGGGTGAGCTCGTTCGCTGCCGCACATATGCAAAAGGCTTCGGATCGCCGCGCCGCCATCGGCGCCGAGCAAGCCCAGAAACAGGTTGAAGCTTTGCTCCACGCCGGCGGGCCGGGCCTCCTCGACAATGGCACCCGCGCTTTCCAGCGCCTTGGCCGCTGCCCGCACCACGCGCTCCGTTTCGGCGCTGGCTTTCATCACGCCGTTGTCGGTGTGCACGGCGACGCGCAGGCCTTTGATGGCGACAGATTTCGGATCGTGCAGCGGCGCTGGCGCAATACAGAAGTCGATGCCGTTCGGGCCGGCCATCAGCGGAAGCAGCAGATTGAGATCTTCCACATAGCGCGCCATGGGGCCGGCGGTCGACAGTACACCGGCGATGCCCCACGACGGAGGAAAATAACCGCTCATCGGAACTAGACCTTTGGTCGGCTTGATGCCGGCGATGCCGGAGAAATGGCTGGGCAGGCGAATGCTCCCGCCCATGTCAGCGCCTGGCTCAAAGGGAGATCCTCCGGCGGCGATGATGGCCGCGCCGCCGCCGCCGCTGCCGCCCGGCGTGCGCGACACATCATACGGGTTGTTGGTTCGCCCGTAAACCAGATTGTCGCTTTCAAAAGCGAAGGAGAACTCGGGCGCGTTGGTGAGGCCGACGGGGATCGCGCCTGCCGCCTTGAGACGCGCCACCACCGTGGCGTCTTGGGTTGGACGATAATTCCGTCGGCCCAAAGTTCCGCCGGTGCAGGGACCATCCACCGTCTCCCAAGCCTCTTTCACCGTCATCGGCACGCCATGCAGCGGGCCTTTGGATTCCCCGCGCGCCTGCGCGGCGTCGGCTTTACGGGCCTGCTCGCGGGCCGATTCGGCCAGCGGATACACCACCGCGTTTAAGGCCGGGTTCACTGCCTCAATTCGCTGGAGACAGGCGTCTACCAGTTCCACCGAGGAAATTTGTTTGCTTCGAATTGCCTGGGCCATCCAGGCCGCCGATCGGAATACGAGATCATCCATTGGTAGATATTAGCGCGGTACTGGTTTATACCAGCCCGTTTCTAAATTCCCCTTTCAAACCGTGCACGCCGTTTTCCGGCACACGGCTTACCGATGATCTTCTGGGTGTGGCTTGC
>Ga0075017_100000695_pt1 | contig 19286 bp, 17 predicted proteins | sample AleBraG_ABR_2012_FD_71475 | JGI IMG/M metagenome (GOLD analysis project Ga0075017, IMG submission 71475) | Freshwater sediment microbial communities in response to fracking from Pennsylvania, USA - Alex Branch Run_MetaG_ABR_2012 | ecosystem: Environmental > Aquatic > Freshwater > Creek >... | reverse complement strand
ACCTGTGGCAGGTGGTCATGCCAGCCGGTGGTGCCGATGACCATGTTCTTTCCGGCGCGGGCGCAGGCGGTCAGGTTCGGGACGACGGCGTTGGGCGTGGTGAAGTCGATGACGACTTCGACATCTCGCGATTTGTCGGCGGCAAGGGCGGCGCAGTTCGCATTGTCGGCCGAGCGTGCTACCCGGACGGTGTGGCCGCGCTCGCGGGCTACTTCCGCAACCAGTGAGCCGGTCTTGCCGTGGCCGAGCAGGAGGAGATTCATGTAGGGGAAAGATAAATGGAGAGCTGAGGTTTGCCAACCGGACATAGCTTTTCACCGCCGACAACGCGGAGATAGCCGAGGGTGGATTTCACTTGAAACGTGTAGATGCTGTGTCCCGCTCGATTCGGCCGGGGAACCTTAGTCGAACACTTCGGGGTCAAGATCGGAAAAGAATTCGTGGTGTAGAGTGGCGACGACCTCGGGCATCTGCTCTTCTTCCACCACAAAGGTGAGGTTGATCTCCGAGGCGCCCTGGGAAATCATGCGGACTTTGATGTCGCCCAGCGCGCCGAAAACGCGGGCTACGATGCCGGGGGTCTGGCGAATGTTTTCTCCGACCAGGCACACCAGCGCTTTGCGGCCTTCGTATTTCACGTCGGCGAGTTTGCCAAGATCGGCGGCGAGGGCCGGGATGCCATCAGTTGCGTCGACGGTCAGCGAAACGCTCACCCCTGAGATGGAGACGGCGTCGACTGCGAGCTTGTGGCGGTCGAAGGTTTCGAAGATGGTTTTCAGGAAGCCCTGCAACGAGAGGCTGCGCGCCGCAGCTACATCAATCAGGGTGATGCGCTTTTTGACCGCGATCGCCTTGAACACGTTGCGGCAGGCGGGCGCCGCGGCTTGCACGCGCGTGCCTTCGCACTTCGGGTTGCGCGAATTCAGAACGTAGACCGGAATATTCAGCTGAATCGCGGGCAGCAGCGTGGCCGGATGTAGAACCTTGGCGCCGAAGTAGGCGAGTTCGGCGGCTTCCTCGAAGCTGATGACCTTGATGCGGCGGGCTTCGGGGACGAGGTTGGGGTCGGTGGTCATCATGCCGTCGACATCGGTCCAGATCTCGATACTGTCGGCAGCGAGGCCGGCGCCGACAATCGCGGCAGAAAAATCCGAGCCGCCGCGGCCGATAGTAGTGGTTACGCCTTCCCGAGTTGCGCCGATGAACCCGCCCATGACTGGAATACGGCCTTTGTCGAGCAGCGGTTTAACGTCACGACGCAAGCGTTCGTAGGTTTCGTCGAAATGCGGGGTGGCGCGGGTGTGGGTGTTGTCGGTGACGATTACATCGCGGGCGTCTACGTGCGAGGCGTCCATACCCCGTGCAGTCAGTGCTTCCTGCATGATGCGGCTGGACAGGCGCTCGCCGAATGAAACGACGAGATCGCTGGTGCGGGGTGTGATCTCGCCGACAGCAGCAATGCCGCGCAGCAACTCATCGAGGGCGTCAAACTCCGCTTCCAGTTCGCCATGAAAGCCGGTAAAGACGCCGGTTCCGAGCAACTCGCTGGCCACGTTGTAGTGGCGCTCGCGCAGTTGGCGCGAGAGATCGAGGGCACCGTCACGATCGCCCTTTCCGGCGGCGCGGCCCATGGCGAGAAGGCCGTCGGTGACTTTGGCCAGGGCACTGACGACGACCACGGTGCGGCGCGGCAGGCGGTCGCGAACAATGGCGGCGGCCCGATCGATGGCGGCGGCATCCTGCACGGAGGTGCCGCCGAACTTCATGACGATCATTGTGGCAGGTAGCCTTGGGCCTGTAACAGCTCCGCGTTCAGCAACGCTGCGCCGGCCGCGCCCCGGATGGTGTTGTGCGAAAGCACAGTAAACTTCCAGTCGAAGACGTTGCAGGGGCGCAAACGGCCGATGGTCGCCGTCATGCCGGCGCCGCGGTCTACGTCGAAGCGCGGCTGGGGACGGTCGGGAGCATCCAGATATAAGAGCACCTGGTCCGGCGCGCTGGGGAGTTTGAGTTCCTGTGGCGCGCTGCGGAAATTCTTCCACGCGGCGAGGATGTCCTTGTCAGAAGCCTTGCGGGTGAGTTTCACCGACACGGATTCGGTGTGACCATCTTCCACCGCGACACGATTGCACTGTGCGCTCATGGCGAACGGTGCCGGCTCGACGGCATTGCCGTTGAGTGTGCCCAGCAACTTCCGCGTTTCTTCCTCCATCTTTTCTTCTTCTTTGGCGATGTAGGGAATTACGTTGCCCAGAACGTCGAGCGAGGCGACACCGGGATAGCCGGCGCCGCTGATCGCCTGCATGGTCACGGCAATCACCTTTTCCAGGCCAAACTGGCGGCGCAGCGGGGCGAGCGCCATCACCAGGCCGATGGCCGAACAGTTTGGATTGGTCACGATGTAGCCTCCCGACTCCTTGCGCCAGAGCTGGGTTTCGAGCAGCTTGAGGTGATCTCCGTTCACTTCAGGAATTACCAGCGGAACGTCTTTCTGCATGCGGAAAGCGCTGGAATTGGAGACGACCGCGCAGCCGGCTTTGGCGAACAGCGGCTCGAGCTCAGCGGCGATGGCGGCGTCGAGGGCGGCAAAGATGATCTTGGGAGCGCCTTCAGGCGAGTTTGACCAGGAGAGCTCCATGCCCGCGATGCGGTCGGGAATCGGTGTCTTCATGCGCCACTTGACGCCTTCGCCGTAAAGCTTGCCTTCGGAGCGATCGGAGGCGGCGATCCAGACAACCTCGAACCAGGGATGATGTTCCAGCATCTGGACAAACCGCTGGCCCACCATGCCAGTCGCACCGAGGATGCCGACGGGAAGTCTGCGGGAGGGTATGGACATGCCTCATTTTATAACAGCGGGTTCGTCAATCTGGGGCGAGTTGTCTCGTTCAGCGAAGTGCTTTTGAATCGCGGCGGCCTGAATTTTCGTAACCACTGCCGAAAGCGCTGCCGCGTCGGCCTGTTTCACCGCTTGGGTGCTGCCGAAATGTTGCAGCAGCCGGCGAACGGCGGACTCGCCGACGCCGGGAATTTGCAACAGTTCGGTGGAGCGGTCGCGCATCTGGCGGCGTTTACGGTGGAAAGTGACGGCAAAGCGGTGGGCCTCGTCGCGGACCAACTGAACCAGATGGAGTACCGGAGAATGACGGTCAAGAACAACTGGCTCGCTCTCCTGTCCGAGCACGTAGATGATCTCTTCGCGTTTGGCGATGGAGGCGAGCGGCTGGTTGATGACGCCGACGGACTCCAGCGCTTCAGCGGCGGCGTGCAACTGGCCGAGTCCGCCATCAATCAGGATCAGGCTGGGGAGTTCGCGTTTTTCTTCCTGCAGGCGTTTGTAGCGGCGGCTGACAACCTCTCGCATGGAAGCAAAATCGTCTACACCGATGACAGTCTTGATGATGAACTTGCGATAGTCGGCCTTCTTCATCTTGCCGTCTTCCCAGACGACCATGGAGGCCACGGTTTCGGCGCCTTGAATGTGCGAGATGTCGAAGCATTCGATACGTTTTGGCAACGACGGCAAATTGAGTGCTTCCTGAAGCGCTTCCTGAATTCGCCGCGAGCTAGGCTTGGCGACGCGGAAGCGCTGGTCGTAGGATTGCTTGGCGTTGTCGCCCGCCAAGTCGACGAGAGAGCGCTTCTCCCCGCGCTGCGGCGAGAGGATCTGCACGCGCGTAGCGCGGGCGCCTTCCCCCGCGAGCTGTTCCGAGAGCAAGTCCTCCAGCATCTCCCGGTCTTCGAACTCGACCGGGACATAAATCTTGCGCGGGATGTAAGGACTGCCGATGTAGAGCTGCTTGAACAGCGCGGCGAAGAACATGCCGGGATCAAGATTGCCCGTGCGGGTGGCGGAATCTAGGGGTTCGGGCGGTTCCGGCAACTCTTCCCAGAATAAGGCGCGCCGGTCTACGATGCGGCCTCCGCGCACGTGGAAGACATTTACGGCGAGCATTCCATTTTCGTAGTGATATCCGAAGACGTCGGAATCTTCGCCTTCGACGGCGGCAATGCGCTGCTTCTGCTGCAGTTGCTCCACGGTGGCGATGAGATCGCGATAACGCGCCGCGCGTTCGTACTCCTGTGCCGCCGCGGCTTGCTGCATGCGCGCCTGGAGCGATTGGGACAAGTCGGTGGGGCGGCCTTCGAGGAACAGACGAACGTCCTTGACGGCTTCGTCGTAAGTCTCGGGCGTGGTCAGACCCTTCACGCACGGCCCGAGACAACGCTTGATGTAGTACTGCAGGCAAGGGCGCGGGTGATTCCGCGTCAGGTCCACGTAACACGAGGGCACGAGAAAATGACGGTGAATCAGATCGGTGACGCGGTAAGCCAGGTTCGCCGGGAAGTAGGGGCCGAAGTAGAGGGCGCCATCCTTGCGCAGGCGGCGCGTGACGTAGACGCGCGGAAAGCGCTCGCCCAGGGTGAGCTTCACATAGGGGTAGGTCTTGTCGTCGCGCAGGAGGATGTTGTAGCGCGGCTTTTTCTGCTTGATGAGATTGTTTTCGAGGGCGAGGGCTTCTTTCTCGTTGGCGACCACAATCCATTCCACGTCGACGGCTTCGCGGAGCAGGGAACCGGTCTTCGCGTCGGCGAAACGGCCTTCGTGGAAGTAGGAACCCACGCGGTGACGCAGGCTGTTGGCCTTGCCGACGTAGATGACGTTGCCATCGGCGTCTTTGTAGAGGTAGACGCCGGGCTCGGCCGGGATGGAACGGATCTTGGTGTGGAGGTCCACTCCTCTTATTCTAGAAGAGGAGCAGATGGGATGTGCGCATCGAGCAAAATGGGGGTGGGACTGAAGGCAGTCCGTTCAATGACTGTCTTCGTGGAAGTTAACATCCATCAGGCCAAGACCCATCTTTCCCGTCTACTGGAACGTGTGGCGCTCGGGGAAGAAGCGATTATCGTCAAGTCCGGGCGTCCCATCGCAGAGCTTGTCGCTGTGGGGAAGGCGACCGCCAACCGCAAGCTTGGTTCTGCCGAATGGGATTTCGTCGTCCCGTCTGATTTCAATGCGCCGCTCCCGGGAAAGATTGAAGAGAGCTTTTGGAAGTGAGGCTGCTCGATCCGTTCCTGGCGAAGTATCCCGTTTCTCTTTGTGGTAGCCGAATCCTGAATCTTTTCAGTACCGAGCTTCGTCCTCTGCGCCCTGCCGTACCGGCCGGTATTTGATGGGCGAGGACAGCACCGTCGAAGTCGAGGTCATGCCGAAGGGCGTCAGGTGGTCGATTAGCGACTCCAGATGGCCGATGGAGAGAAGTTCTGCGCGCAGGATGAACGAGTCGGTGCCGGTGACGCGGTGGCACTCCATGATCTCGGGCATTTTTTTCATGGCGGCGGTGGCGGTGCGCACCATGTTGTCGCCTCCGGCAATGGAGAGGCGCATGAAGACGACGATGGGGTAGCCGGCTTTTGCGGGATCGACCAATGCATGGTAGCCGGTGATGATGTGGGCTTCCTCCATGCGGCGTACGCGTTCGGTGACGGCGGGCGTGGATAGGCCGACGCGGCGCCCGAGCTCCGCAAACGAAATGCGCGCGTTGTTTTGCAGTTCTTCCAGGATCTTCCAGCCAATGGCATCCAGCAATTTGTGGGGATCGGTCGGTCCCATGGAACTCTCCTACGCAGTCGTCAGGTGCAGCGGACTTACAGATTTGAAGGTAAGAATACGGCATAGGCATCAAAACTGCCACCGATTGATGATTGGTTCCGTGACTCTAGGCTTCGTTGAGGGCCCGGACCGACCTAAACTCGCTGTTAGAAGCAGCAGCCGCGTGGGGCGGCGGTTTGCCAGTGTCAAACACCATTGATAGCGGGCGACGATCGCCCTGCGGTTGGGGAAATCACGATGAGAACCGAACAAGAGGATACGGGTCCGGAGCCAATCCTGCCAGACACACGACTCGTGGCAGCCTCGCCGTTCCTGATCGAGCAGGATTACGCAGGGTATACGGAAGAGCAGCATGGGGTTTGGGCGGAACTGGTCAGCCGGCGGTGGCCGCAACTGGAGCAGCGGGCCTGTCAAGAGTATCTCGACGGATACAGCATTTTAGGCCTCAAGAAAGATCGTTGTCCCAACCTGAGTGACATCGCGGATCGTCTGGAACCGCGCACCGGCTGGCGCACGCAGGCGGTGCGCGGATTCATGCCGCACGAAGCGTTTTTCGAAATGCTGGCGGCGCGCCGGTTTCCTACCACGACCTGGCTGCGTGATCGCAAGTCGCTGGACTACACCCCTGAACCTGACATGTTTCACGATGTCTTCGGGCACGTTCCCATGCATGCGCACAAGGTGTTTGGCGATTTTGTGCAGTATTACGCGGCGGTGTGCGCGCGCGTTGCTGATCACGACATCCTGGAGAAACTGGGCCGTCTCTATTGGTTTACCGTGGAGTTCGGGCTGATCCGGCAGGATGGGAAAATCAAGTTCTATGGCAGCGGGGTGATCAGCTCACACGGCGAGGGCAATCACGTGATCGAGGCCAAGTGCCGGGTGCGTGAGTTTGATCTCGATGAAGTGGTGGAGACGCCGGTGAAGGTGGACGAACTGCAGAAGGTGCTATTCGCGATCGAGAGCTTCGATCAGATTTATGAAGCCATGCAGCAAGCGGAACGGAAGCTGCTCACGAAGCGAGCCATCGTGTAGCGCGCCGGTGGCGAGGCTCAGCCATCGCCCCGGCGGCTCAAAGCGCACTACTTCTTTTCCTCCGCGGCGGCGGTCTTCTTGGACAATGACCGCAGATAGTTCACCAAATCCCAAATATCTTCGGTCTTTACCCGGTCGCCCTCCGGCGGCATGTCGCCATGGCCGCTCTTGATGATGAAGAAGATTTCGCCATCGGTGCGGTCTTTCAGAGCGGCAGGATCGCTGAAATCCTTAAGTTTGAATCCCATATCTTTGGCGAGGTCGCCTTTTCCGTCGCCCGAGTCGCCGTGGCACATGGCGCAGTCGAGAGTCCAGCGCTTTTTGCCGCGCGCCAAAGACTCTGCGGTAGGCTTCACGGGATTGCCCTGACGGGCTGCTTCCTGGGGCACGGGAGCGACGGTGGTATTGGGCGTCGGCTTCTCGTCTTTGGGTTTGTCCTGCGAGAAGACCGGCACGGCCAGGAGCGAGAACAAGACTAATAGTGTTGAAGACTTCAGCACGACAAGCCTCCTAGTGAGGGGACAGTCTCTTACGCCCCAAGTTCATTCTACGACCTGCCGCCAGTTGTATCCAATGACGAACCGCACACTACCCCTGTGACATGGCGCCTTACCCCGCCACCGCGGCCCTTCGCCAGGCTCCCGCGGATCGGCTCTTAATCTCTCCATTTCCGAACCCGTCGCCGACGGGCCATGCTCCTGTAGCTGATTGTTGTTACTCGAGGGAAGCCGCTCTGTCTGCTCGCGAGCAACACAGATCGGGGAGTGCCAAAGCGCTCGAGGACCTCGAGAAACAGATCACGGCGAAGGGCGGTGTCGAGGCCGTTGGCGATGCAGGAAGCAGGTGTTGATCGCTGCGGAATCCGGACATTGGAGTCCACTAAGTCTCGACAACCAGCTGTCCTTTTGGTTGTGAACGGTGCCGACATCGAGGCGGAATATCCCCTGCTGATTGAGTCGTTTGCCGTTAGCGCCGCACTATCCAGAGTAACGTGGCGTCCGAGGTATCTCCGTAACTTGTGCAGTTGCAAGTTGAGAAATAGCCTTACTGTGGGCTGAGTATTGCCAGTCCCGGGAGTGGATTCATGGATCGGTCGAGGCGGCTGCGGATCGCCAGGTGGCAGGGATTCACCGTAATAGAACTGTGCGTGGCCATGCTGTTCATACTTGTGACCACGGCCTTCGCAATTCCAGTGGTGACCTCCTCCTTAAACGCTTACCGGCTGAATCAAGCGGTGACGTCGGTATCGGCCGCGATTCAATCGACTCGATACCAGGCTATTGCCACGGGATACCCGTACTCGGTTGTCTTCGATAAAGCGGGGGCGACCTTCCAGATCAAGAACGACCCGACCAATGTCGGCACCTTCGTCAACGTGGGCAATCCCGTTCCTTTTGGACAGGCGAACTGGATGAACCAAAGCACAACGTTTGTTTTCCGGCCTGGCGGCGCCGTGCAGTCTCCCCAAGCGGCCGCCAACGGCACAACCACAATGACCGTCACCTACAACGGCAAGACTGAAACCATCACGGTATCCGGATATGGACGCATTCAAGTCACACCGTAAGAGCCGCGGCTTCACATTGCTGGAGACGCTGATCGCAATCGCGATCTTGACCATTGGCCTGCTCTCCATCGCGCTGCTGGTGGCCCGTGCCACCGCCAGCAGCAACACATCCCGGTACATGAGCACGCAGTCGTTGCTGGCCTCAGAGAAGCTGGACGATCTGAATCGTCTTCCGGCATCGGATCCGGCGATCGCCATTCCCGGCGGCGCAACGGCAGGGAACCTTACCGTCGACACGAACCAGATGGTGACGGTTGGCGCAGTCACCCAGAATGTCGACTACTTCGACCAGATTCAGATCGCCGGGAGCAACGGTTCCATAGCTGAGACACTCACTTCTACGGACGCGGCGGGAGTGACTACTTACGTGACAACCACCCACACCCCGAACGGCACGGTAACGCAATCCGCTTCGGCGGCAGCACCCGCGACCCCGCCGGGCACGATTACATTTGGCCGGCGCTGGATTATTGAGAAGGACACACCCATTCCCGGAACGCGACGCATTACGGTGGTGGTGCGGGTGATCAATCAACCGCAATCGGTGCCATTCCAGATGGGCATGGTGCGACAATGACGCATTCTCGAACTTTGGTCTCGATCTCACGCCGGGTGCAGCCTGCGTCCGGCTTCACGCTGCTGGAACTGCTGATAGCGACCGCGGTTTTCATGGTGATTGCTGGTGCCGCGGTCAGCCTGTTCCGCCAACATGTGCCGTTGTTTTCTGCGCAGCAGAATCAGACGGGCGTCAACATTGCGCTGCGCAACGCTGCGGCGCAGATGCAGCTTGATCTGGTGAACGCGGGCACCGGCTACTACCAGGGGATCAATATACCTGCCTGGCCGATCGGTATCACGATCCAGAATCCTCCCGCGGGCAATGTTTGTTTCAACGCCGCCGCAGGCACCTATGGCCCCGGATGCTTCGACACGCTGAACGTTATCGCGGTGGATGGGGCGACGGCGCCGTCGAACCCCAGCGATGTTGCGGGCGCGTGCGTTGCGACGACTGCGACGACTTTGTATGCAACGCCCGTGGCACCTACCACAGCTGCTCAGCTGGCGGCCACCTATAAGAACGGGGACGAGATTCTGCTGGTAAAGGGCGACGGTTCGCAGATGACTACGGCGGTTCTGACAGCCGACGGTGTGGTTTCCAATGGCAAGGTGCAGATTCAGCACACCGCGACCGACGGCGTCGGCGTGAATGCCGGCGATCCGATGGCGATCGCCAACGCTGCCGACAGCGGCAAGCTGGGAGCGCAGTTCTGCAATACGGACTGGATGCTGAAGCTCTCTGCCGTGCGCTATTCAGTCGATGCGACCAACCCCGCCAATCCCATGCTGGTCCGGACCCTGGGTAGCGGTCAGGCCCAAGTGATTGCCGACCAGGTTATCGGCTTCCGCATTGGTGCCTGGAATTCCATTACCAATCAGTACGAATATACGGTCGCGAACTACAACTCGGACTGGAGTACGATTCGCGCGGTCCGCGTCTCGCTGATTGGACGGACGAACCCGGTGACGGGTGCGGCGGCAGGCTTTCGCAACACATTCGACAATGGACTGTACAAGGTGGAAGGCATTTCGATCGTAGTAAACCCCCGCAATCTGAGTATGAACTGAAGGAGTGAGGCGTATGCATTCAGCAAAACATCAGCTTCGAAAGTCTGGACGGCAGCAGCACGACCAAAAGGGTCTCGCCCTCATTTTCGCTCTGCTCCTCCTGCTTATGCTCACCGGGCTCGGCGTGGTCATGGTGATTTCGACCAACTCCGACCTGGCGACTAACGGTTATTACCGGGGATTTCGCGCCTCCTTCTATTCAGCGGACTCGGGTTTGAACATTGCGCGCCAGGCCATGATGAATCAGACACTGGCGGCCGTGCCTGCCACCCTCAGCCAGACGCAGCAGCCCATTCCGCCGGGAACTGAAACCGGCGTTGCCAGCTATCTGACGGCTGCGTACGGCTCCTATCAGTCCATTAGCGGATCGGGGCAGGCCTATGGTTCGTGGCCGGAGAGTTTCAAGATCACTTCCTTCACCATGGGCGCGCCCACTTGCGCGGTAGTTGGGGGTAGTGGTACCTGTGCCGCACCGACGGGCGCGGTGACCGGCTACAACTACATTTATCCTTACACGATCACAGCGGTAGGGCAGGCGCAGGGCACGGAGAAAGCTACGCTGTCGGATCGCGGCAGTCTGATTGTCAACGCCAGCCTCAACGCGAGCGCCTCCAAGACCAGCTTTGCCGCCTGGGGCATGTTCATCGACCAATACACGATTTGTGATGGCTCCACCCTCGTGCCCGGTACCATCACCGGGCCAGTATTTACCAACGGAGCCTGGAACTTCGGAACTTCCGGCAGCTACATCTTCACCGACAGTGTTGGCAGTGCCAATGCGAAAGCCGGCTACCAGTTCAGCAACTCGTGCGACCAGGTTGCCGGGACCTCCGACAAATCGGGCAGCACCACGATTGCACCCACTTTCCAGAATGGCTTCAACCTGGGTCAGCCCAAGGTGCCTCTGCCGCCGAACGATTTCAACCAGGAAAGAGCGGCTCTCGACGGCAAAGGCAGTGGCGGAGCGCAGGTAACCAATACCGATCTGCACAACAACATGAAAAACATCAGTGGAACGGCCTATCCCTCCACTGGTACTACCTCCGGCGTTTATCTGCCTTACAGCATCGCAAGTGGGACTCCTACGTTCACGGGAGGCGGAATCTACATAGAAGGCAATGCGAGCGTCACACTCTCGACGAGCGGCACCACGGGCGAGGTCTACACCATCACGCAGGGCTCAACTACAACCACAATTACCGTCAACAACTCGACGAATACGACGACGGTGGTCAGTGGCTCTACGACGCTCAACATCACCGGCGTACCGGAGTTGAAGGATCCAGGGACCGGCGCGAACCTTCAACCAGCCACCATGTTGTACGTGGATGGCAATATCACGGCGCTCAAGGGCCCTGGCCAGGGTGTAGCTGCCATCCAGGACGGAACGGCTCTTACCGTCACGGCTGCGGGCAACGTGACCATCACGGGCGACATCCTCTACAAGACACCGCCGGTCAGCCTGACAGCAAACCAGGTTCCCGGCACCCCGGCCGATACCCTCATCCCAGGAAACGACAAGGGACAGGTGCTGGGGATTTTCACGGCGAAGGGTGATATCCAACTGGCGAATGCGCAGTCGAATGGCAACCTCGAAATCGATGCCTCCCTCGCCACGTTGTGCGATCCGAGCGGCGGTACCTGCACCGGAACGGGCGGGCTGACGAATACCGGCAATGCGATCAATACGCTGAGCATTGTCGGAGGCCGTATTCAGAACCAGATCAAGAACATCAATTCGACGACGCGTAACGTTTACTTTGATCGCCGCTTCGCGCAGAACGGTTTTGCTCCGCCCTGGTACCCGTCGACGACCGTGGTGTTGGGCGGCGTCAATGGAAGCTCAGTGACAGCTTCCGTGCAGCGCGTGCAGTGGCTGAACCAGACTCCGTACTTCTGAGCTACAAGTCAGGTGGGTCGCAGGACGGCTCGGTCGACTCCGAGTAACTGCGACCCACTCGACGCTCCTCTCATCGATTCGCGGCATACCCATCCCAATCCGCCCGCTCCGGGTGCGGTGTCACAGGCGGTCCATTCTTGGATGCGTCACGACGGTTGAACTGAACAGCACTTTCTATGCGCCGGCCGGCGTCTTGACGTATTGCACTCCGTGCTCATGCAGGCCATTGGCGGTTTGGCGGTGCCAGGCGATGCGTCCCGGAACAAAGATGTTGGCTGCTTCCGGGGTGTAAGGCACGGCGACCTGGATCCAAGCCTGGACGGCATATTCCCGCTTGCTGCGAAAACAAATGCCGCCGCGGGAAATGTCCAGCAGTTGCGTCAGGTCTTGCTCTCCTCCGGGTTGCGTTACACACGCGATGGCTCGCATGCGAGTGCGCGGATTGCGGCTGATTTTCGTCGGCGCGCTCGTTTCCTGGGCATCGCTGCGCACGGGCTGCCAGCCCGTTTCCACCTGGCACTGGGGACAGAAACGCGTGATCCACTGGTTGGCCTCGAAAACGACCACCTCCAACGGTTCGAGAGTTGTCACTTCCTGGCGCCGGCAGGCGGTGCAGCGCAGCAGGGCGCGCGCTCCTGAGCTTTCGGGGCCTGCGGCGAGCGGGAAGTAGATGCCCCAAAAGGCCGGTTGCGCCTCACTGAAGGTGGCGCCGTAAACATTGCCGTGGTCGCGGATTCCCACCTGGCCCACCACGCGCGCCTGCGCCACCTGGCCGGTAGAGCGCTTGAGCACGAGCACAGTTCCCGCCGCCAAGCGGCGCTTGGTCAGAATGGAACCACCGTACCGGCTGACCAGTTCGGTGCTGGCGCTCTCGGTGAATTTGCGGCCATCGGCGTCAAGGCCGCTAACCTCGAGGGCGACGGACAGGGTCACGCGGTCACTGCGCCGTTGCTGGGCGGCGGCATTCCCGGCATTGTCAGGTGTTTCCACGGCGCGTGCCGGGGCGGCAGCGGCCGCTAACGACGAGTGAATGGACGGTTCCTCTTGCGCCATGCGCGGGTCTCCCTACACACTCATCGGCCGGATGGGGTTCTGGCTTTGGTTACGGAAGGCCTCTGTATCACCGGGGGTGGAATGGACCGGGGCAGCGTAATTTACTGTACGCAGAGCCCACTGGAGCACAGCAGGAAGCGATCAGCTAGCAGCCGCCCGACTTCCAATACTTGGTGTTGTCATATTCGAAGCGGATGGCGCGATAGTGGCGGTCGTGGATCTTGCCGCAGGTCGGGCAGTGCAATCGGCGTCCATGGGGGCCGGTCTCGTCGCCCTCCCGCACCGCGATGTTTGTGCCGCAGGAGCAGGGGACGTAGAAGATAGTCAACCTGGGCTTCTCGTCGGCCTTTTTGGGCGACTTCATGCTTCTTCTTCCACCGGAACGGCGTGCCGCTTGCGTTTGTTCGATTGCAGGATCTTCTTGCGCAGCCGGAGCGACTTGGGGGTGATTTCGACAAACTCGTCTTCCGCGATGAACTCAATCGCCTGTTCCAGGTTAAGCTGCCGGAAGGGAACCAGGCGGATGGCTTCGTCCGCGGTGGAAGCGCGCATATTAGTGAGCTTCTTCTCCCGCACCGCGTTCACGTCGAGATCGTTGTCTTTGGCGTTTTCGCCGACGATCATGCCTTCGTAAAGCTCGACACCCGGCCCGAGGAACAGCTCGCCCCGTTCCTGCAATCCCCAAAGAGCATACGCCGTAGAGATGCCAGCCCGGTCGGCAATGAGCGCGCCCGTGGGCCGGTGCGGAATCTCACCTTGCCACTCGATGTGTCCGTCAAACAGCGAGTTCATCACCATGGTGCCACGCGTGTCGGTGAGCAGTTGGCTGCGTAGGCCAATCAGGCCCCGGCTTGGGACGCGAAACTCGATGCGCACGCGACCATATCCGTGGTTGTGCATGTTGACGACTTCGCTTTTGCGGGCGCCCAACTGCTCCATCACCACGCCGACGAACTCTTCCGGGATGTCAATCGTGAGATGCTCGACTGGTTCCATCAGGCGGCCGTTGACGCGCTTGGTCACGATTTCGGGTTTGCCCACCATGAGCTCGTAGCTCTCGCGGCGCATCATCTCAATCAGAATGGAGAGTTGCAGCTCGCCGCGGCCAAGGACCTTGAAGGAGTCGGTGGAGTCGGTTTCCTCGACGCGCAGGGAAACGTTGGTCAGCAACTCTTTTTCGAGCCGTTCGCGCAGATTGCGCGAGGTCACGTAAGAACCTTCGCGTCCGGCGAACGGGGAAGTGTTCACCGTAAACGTCATGGCGATGGTTGGCTCATCAATGACGATGTGGGGCAGGGGTGCGGGGTTCTCTACATTAGTGATGGTCTCGCCGATGGTGATGCCTTCGACGCCGGCCACGGCCACAATGTCGCCCAGTTCCGTCTCGGTGATGTCGGTGCGCTTCAGACCGGAGAAGGAAAACAGCTTGGTGATCTTTGTTTTATGGAGCGAACCGTCGAGTTTGGCGATCGCGACCTCTTCGCCGGTGCGCATGGTGCCGTTGAAGACGCGCGCAATGGCAAGCCGCCCGAGGTAATCGCTGTAGTCGAGATTCGCCACCAGGATCTGCAGTGGTCCGGCGGCGTCGCCTTTCGGCGGGGGGATCGTTCCCACAATTGCTTCAAACAGGGGCTGCAGATTTTCCCCCGGTTGATCGCGGTCCGCCGTCGCGGTTCCGGTTTTGGCGTTGGTATAGAGAACAGGGAACTCAAGCTGCTCCTCTTTGGCGTCGAGATCAATAAAGAGGTCGTAAATTTCGTTCAGCACTTCTTGTGGGCGGGCATCGCCACGGTCAATTTTGTTGATGACCACGATCGGCGGCAGACCGGCCTCGAGCGCTTTGCCCAGCACGTAACGCGTCTGCGGCAGCGGACCCTCGCTCGCGTCCACCAGCAACATGACGCCGTCCACCATCTTGAGCGCACGCTCCACCTCGCCACCGAAGTCGGAGTGGCCGGGCGTGTCAACAATGTTGATCTTGACGCCGTGATAAAAGACCGCGGTGTTCTTGGCCAGGATAGTGATGCCGCGCTCGCGCTCGATTTCGTTGGAGTCCATGACGCGGTCGGTGACGGCCTCGTTGGCGCGGAACGTGCCGCTCTGGCGCAGCAGGCCATCCACGAGAGTGGTCTTGCCGTGGTCTACGTGAGCGATAATCGCGATGTTGCGCAGGTTCAAGGACAAACGGGGTGCTTCCTCTCTGTTGCGGGCGGTGTTTCTATTCTAACGTGAGTGCGGAGGTCCGCGGGCAGTGCGGCGTGGAGCCGGTCGGGGGAACACGCGGACCCTGGGTTCCAGCGATTGGTCAGACCTCTTGATCCTGCGAATGTAACGTGAAGCTGCTAGTGAGGCTCGGGGCGTAAGATACGGTGGCGATCGAACCACCATGCCCAGGGAATCAGAAGAACGGCTCCGGCAATGGTGACGATTGGGACGGCATTAGCGCTAGGCGGCGGGCCGCTGAACCGATTTGCAAGGTAGATAAGCAGCAGCAAAATGGCGAAGGTCGCGAGCCCGTAGCGGCCGATGCCGTCGCGAGCGCGAGTGACCCGCGCGTAGAGCCAGATTCCTCCGGTAAACATCAGGAGCTCCACGGTCATGGTTCCGGTAACGGAATTCCATAGCCCCAATCCAACGCGGGGTCCACCGGGGTAGAGCGGCATGTCGGGGCGATGCGTGATCCAATCGAGCACCCAGTGGCTGACCACGCAGACCCAGATCGTGATTGTGCCGCGCCATTTGCGGGCTGCGAGCTGATAGAGAGACGCGAAAGCCGTTGCCCACGCGACCGATGTCAACAGGCTGTGCGACCAGGGGTAGCTGACGAAATCGAGCGGCGTGAAGGCAGTGTTACCTGGATCAATGCGCACCCGTTCCAAGCCAAGCAGCACCAACACGGGCCAGACGAGGTCGAGGAATTCAGCTGCCGCGAGCAGTGTTGCGACGGAGGTACGCGGGGCAATTCTCTTGGCGGCAAAACCTACCGCGAAGTGACCGATGAACATATTCGATTCCTGCACTCTTCCTGCGAGGTTGTCTCCAGCGAGGCACTCAACTTGTTTCTCGTCTTCTTACGATTTTAGAGCCGGCCACTGGGCGGCCTCTTGCACCGATCGGCGCGCGACCAGAACGAACCTGATGAAGTCACGACGGTTGGATCACATGCGACTCTAACCTTTCTCTAGCAGTTCGGCGGCGATCTCCGGTGACCCTTCGGCGCGGACGCGCAGGCGGTACCAGAGCAGGATGGCGATCAGCGAAAAGACAAAAATGACAGTGGAGACAGCGTTGATTTCTGGCGTAATGCCGCGGCGCAGGCGCCCCCAGATTTCAAGCGGCAGCGTGTTGTCGCGGCCGATGAGGAAGAAGCTGACGGCGATCTCATCCACGGAGAGCGTAAAGATAAGGAGAGCGGCGCCGATAATGGAGAGCCTTAGGTTCGGCAGCGTGATGCGCCAGAATGTCTGCCAGTAGTTGGCGCCGAGGTCAAGCGAAGCTTCTTCTTGCGCGCGGTCGAACTTCTGCAGCCCGGCGAATACCTCGGTGGTCGCGACGGAAATGAGCGCGGTGCCGTGCCCGAGAATGAGGGTGAGCAGACTCAGCTTCATCTGCAGCACGTTGACCAGCATGAGTAGCGAAAGGCCGGTGATGATGCCGGGCAGGATCAGGGGTAGGAGCACGAGCCGACGAAAGAGCGCTTTGCCCGGAAAGTTGGCGCGGTCGAGCGCCAGGGCGGCGGGGATTCCGAAAGCAAGCGCGATGACCACAGCCGCACCTGCGACAACCAGGCTGTTGTAGACGGAGGTCCAGATGGCCTCATCCTGAAACAAGATGCGGTACCAGTTCAGCGTCAGGTCACGCGGTGGAAAACCGCCCACACCGGCGCCATTGAAGGAATAAACAATGAGAGTGGCGATGGGCAGATAGAGGAAGGCGAAGACCACGAGGGCATGCAGGGGGAGCCAGCGAGAGCGTGTGGCGGAGCGCGAATCCTGGCTCATGTATAGCTCCATCGCCTCTCGAGACGCTCTGCTAGAAAGAGCAGCGTGACCACCAGTACCAACATGCAGAGCGAAATCGCTGCGCCCAAAGGCCAGTTGTAGGCGGCACCGAACAGGCTGACCACAACGTTCGAGATCATGATGCCGCTCGGTCCACCGAGTAGTAGGGGCGCGAGAAAGTCGCCCAGGCTGAGAACGAAGGCGAAGGTGGCGCCAGCGATCATCCCAGGCACGGAAAGAGGGAAGACGATGCGCCAGAATGTCTGCCGGGGTGTGGCGCCGAGATCGTGCGAAGCCTCGACCAGGTTGCGTGGGATGTGCTCCATCGAAGCGTAGATCGGCAGGATGACGAACGGTGTGTAGATGTGCGTCAGCGTGAGCACCACGGCGAAAGGGCTGTAGAGAAGAGAATTGATCGGATGCTGCGTGAGATGTGTGAACTGCAGCAGTGTGTTGAGCACGCCGTCAGTGCCGAGAATCGTCTTCCAGGCATAGGCGCGTACCAGATAGCTCACCCATAGGGGAATGATGACCAGTTGATAGAGAAGGTCCTTGCGGCGACCAGCGTAGAAGGACAGAAAGTAGGCCACGGGATACCCGAGGAGCAACGCGAAAGCTGTGACACGGGCGGCAATCCACATGGAGCGGAAGAGGGTGGCGCGGTAAACATCCTTGGTGAGCAGATCGCCGTAGTTGCCGAGATTCCAGTGGTGAATGATATTGCCGGACGAAACCGTCCAGAAACTGTAGCAGAACATCAGCAGGTAGGGGACGAGAAGAAAAGCAATCACCCACGCCAGCGGCGGAACCGTAACGGCAGCTTTGTAGGCGCGGGAAAACATCAGTTGCTCTCCGACAGGCGCACCGGGAAAGCATCGGCGGCTGAGAATTGGAACTCGATGTCGCCGGTGGGGTTGATGTTTCCTGCCATGCGCACCGTCAGCATGAGACCGTCGGCGCACTCAACCTGGAGCAGTTCTGTTGCACCGTGGAATGCCTGTTGCTTCACCCGCGCACGGAAACGGACACCTTCGCCGCCAACGGCAGGGCGAATATTCTCGGGCCGCAACGAAAAGATTGCCGTACCGTCAGGAACGCCCGTGCGCCAGGTGAGCGCTCCACAACGCGCTGCGCCCCTGGTCACGATAGCAGGCAGCAGATTGGTGTGACCGATGAATTGCGCGACGTAAGTCGTCGCCGGGCGAGCATAAATCTCGCGCGGCGTTGCAACCTGCTCCAGGTGGCCGTCCTTCAACAGAGCGATGCGATCCGACATCACCATGGCCTCTTCCTGATCGTGCGTGACAAACACGAAAGCGATACCAATTTCGCGCTGCAAGGTTTTCAGCTCGAGCTGCATCTGTCGTCGCAGGTTGGCGTCAAGAGCGGAGAGAGGCTCATCGAGCAGCAGAAGCTTCGGGCGGTTTACCAGGGCTCGCGCCAGGGCAACGCGCTGGGCCTGTCCGCCAGAGATCTGCGAAGGCTTCTTGTTTGCGTGCTCGGTCATCTTCACCATGGCAAGTGCCTGTCCGGTGCGGGATGCGAGTTCCTCGTTTGAAACCCCAGCGATGCGAGGTCCATAACCGACGTTATCTGCGACGGTCAGGTGAGGGAACAGGGCATAGTTCTGGAAGACAGTGTTGACGCGGCGGCGGTAGGGCGGCTGTGGATCGAGTCGCTGGCCGGCCATCCACAGTTCTCCAGAGGTGGCCTGTTCAAATCCTGCAATGATGCGTAGTAGAGTCGTTTTACCTGAGCCAGACTCGCCCAGGATGGTAAGGAATTCGCCCTCGGCCACGTCGAGCGAAATATTGCCCAAGACCTGCGTCTTGCCAAACTGCTTGGCGACGTCGCGGATCGAGAGTAGGGCTGTCATGAGAGATCGGCGGGCATGCGTGTCTGCCCCACAGCTACTGCGCTGCTTTTACCTCGTTCCAGATCTCGTTGTACTTGTCGCGGCGCTCGACATTCTGCCAGAAGTAAATGCGCTTCTGGTAGTTATCGACATCGTCCAGGTGCAGATTCTTTACTTCATCGGCCGTCATAAACTGCGCCGTATGCGGATTTGCGGGCGTGTATCCGGTCACATCGGTTACTTTTTTCTGCGTCTGTGCCTGAATCATGAACTCGAGAAATTTGTGCGCCAGCTCCTTGTTCTCGCTGGCAGCGGTGATCATGAGATGGTCCATCCAGCCGGTGGTATTTTCCTTGGGAATGGTTTCGCCGGCGGGATAGCCGGCCTTGCGCAGTTGATTCGTCATCAGCGGCCAGCCCATGGCCAGAACCACTTCATGATTCTGGAACAGGTTTGTTAACTCTCCGCCGGTGGACCACATCTTGCGTACCTGCGGCTTCAGTTCCAGCAGCTTCTTCTTGACCGCGTCGAGCTGCGCGTCATTCAGGTTGTAGAGTTGGCCCGGATCCGGCTGATCGTAGCCGAGCACCTGGGCCGCCATGTAGACGGTCGAGAGATCGTCCCAAACGGAAATC
>Ga0075017_100000694_pt1 | contig 19293 bp, 15 predicted proteins | sample AleBraG_ABR_2012_FD_71475 | JGI IMG/M metagenome (GOLD analysis project Ga0075017, IMG submission 71475) | Freshwater sediment microbial communities in response to fracking from Pennsylvania, USA - Alex Branch Run_MetaG_ABR_2012 | ecosystem: Environmental > Aquatic > Freshwater > Creek >... | reverse complement strand
ACCCTGGCCCACCCTGGCCTACCCTGGCCTACCCGGGCGCGCCCTGCTGCGCCCCGGGCACCTGCCTCGATGCGCCGCGCCGGCCAGCGGCGCCGATCAGCCGCGCCGATCAGCGGTGAGGACGCGCGCTCAGCCGCCTTCCCGGGCGACCAGCCATTTCACCAGTTCGAGAAACTGGTCGTTGCCGCCGGCCGAGCGTGGCGTGAGCCGGTATTTGCCATTCACGATGATCGTCGGCGTCTGGTCCGCCTGGTAGGCCTCGATCACCGCGTCGGCCTGGCGCATGCTGGCATCGACGCCAAAGGAGTGGGCGGCCGCCAGGAACGCTTCGGGCGTGACGTGCGCAATGCGCGCGTAGAAGTTTGCCGCGTCGACGATGGTCGGCATCTGTGCCTTGGGTCGATGGGTCACCGGATCCATGGTCGCCAGCTCGCCGCTCTTCCAGATGGCATCGAACAGGGCATCGTGCGTGCGCTCCACGAGGCCCAGCGACTGGGCCGCGAAGAATGCGCGCTGGAAGGTCTTCCAGTCTTCTTCCGGATGCCACGAGGCCGGCAGGTACACCAGCTGCGCCCTGGCCGGCAGCGACGACTTAAGCTTGTCGATCACGGGATAGAAGAGGTTGCAGGCCGGACAGGCGTAGGAGAACACCTCCACGACCTCGACCTTGCCCGCCGGCACATTAGTCGCCTGTGGAGGTTGGACCTTGAAATAGTGCACGCCCTCCTGCCACGCGGCGTCGGCGTACGCGGCGGTGACGAGCGCAAACAGCAGACCGAGGGCGAGTAGTGCCTGGCGCATGGGATCCTTCAGAACATGCTCGATGGATCGATGTTAACGGCGTCCCCCGGGTCGCGGGACGGGATGAAGTCGCCCGTGATCATCGACTCGTAACCCTGGCCGGGTCCGACCATCGGGTAGACGCCCGCGTCCGCATCGATGATCACCTCGAGAAAGGCCGGGCCCTTGAAGGCGAGGAATTCCGCCACCACGGCCGGCACGTCCTGCTTAGCGTCGAGCCGGCGCGCGTAGCCATAGCCGTCCGCCTGAGCCGCCTTGACGAAATCCTTCTTGTGCAGCGATTTATCGCTGCCGGAGAGCCGGCCCTTGAAGAACAGCTTCTGCCACTGCTTGACCATGCCGTCGCCGAAATTATTCAGTACCACGACCTTGACCGGCAGGTCGTAGGTCGTTGCCGTCTCGAGCTCGCCGATGTTCATGCGGATACTGGCATCTCCGTCGATGTCGATGACCAGCCGCCCCGGATGCGCCACCTGGGCGCCGATCGCCGCCGGCAGGCCGAAACCCATCGTGCCCATGCTGCCGGAGGTGAGCCAGCGGCGCGGGGCGCTGAAGTCGAACATCTGCGCGGCCCACATCTGGTGCTGGCCGACGCCGGTCGTGATGATCGCCTCGCCGCGCGTATGGCGGTTGATCTCCTCGATCACGTAGTGCGGCTGCACCTTGTCGCCCGTGCGCTGGTAATTCATCGCATAGCGCTGCTTGAGTGCGGCCAGGTGCGCATGCCAGGTACTGTAATCGCGCTGGCGGGCGGCGGCCTGCACCGCAACGCGCAGCTGGCGCAGCGCCTCCGGCAGCAGGCCCACGTGGCTCCAGCGCACGGACTTCACCTTGTTGATCTCGGCGCGATCGACGTCCAGGTGCGCGATGGCGCGCGCGGCGCGCGCGAATTTCTTCGGATCCCCGGCGACCCGGTCATCGAAACGCGCGCCCACGGCGATCAGGAAATCGCAGTCTTCGACGGCATAATTGGCCGAGGCGACGCCATGCATGCCCAGCATGTGCATCGACAACCGGTGCGTGGTGTCGATGCTGCCGATACCCATCAGCGTGGTGACCACCGGAATATCCAGCGCGGTCGCAAACTCCGTCAGCTCCGCCGCGGCCTCGCCGTTGATGACGCCGCCGCCGGCATAGATCAGCGGGCGCTGCGACTCGGACAGCAGTTCGACGAAGGCGGCCTTCTGGTCCGCGCCCAGCACGCTGGCCCGGACTTCGGCGGTACGGCGGCGGTAGCCCGGGATCGGCAGCGTGCCCGCACCGCGATAGACGCCCGCCCAGTTCTGCACGTCCTTCGGAATATCGACGACCACGGGCCCGGGCCTGCCCGTGCGGGCGATCTCGAAGGCGGTGCGCATCGTGGCCTCGAGCCTGGTCGGCTCCGTCACCAGGAAGACATGCTTGGCCACCGGCCCCATCAGCGCCGCCACGGGCGCCTCCTGGAACGCGTCGGTGCCGACCGCGGCGGTGGGTACCTGGCCGCAGATCACCACGATCGGGATCGAATCGGCCATGCAGTCGCGCACCGGGGTCACGGTGTTGGTCGCGCCGGGCCCCGAGGTCACGAGGCAGACGCCGACCCGTCCGCTGGCCCGGGCATATCCGGCCGCCATGAACCCCGCCCCCTGCTCATTGGCCGGCACGATCAGCGGGATCTCGCGCCCGCCACTGCGTCGCCGGGCTTCGTTATAGTTAAAGACGGCGTCGTAGGTCGGCAGGATAGCGCCGCCGCTGTAGCCAAAAATGGCGCCCACGCCCTCATCGGCCAGCACCTGCACGATGATGTCGGCGCCGCTCATGGCCTGGCCGGCGAGCGGGTGGGGCGCGGGAGGGGACTTGAGGGCTTCTTCCATGGAGAAAGCCTATCAGTTTGGCGCCGCCGCTCAAAACTTGCGCTATTCTGCCGAGCCCGGGCGCCGGTTGCGGAACCCGGTTCCGGACCGTTCCAGGCTCAGGCGAGAACCATGCGACACATCATCGGCATTCTGCTGCAGAACGAGGCGGGCGCGCTGGCGCGCGTCGCCGGGATGTTCTCCAGCCGCGGCTACAACATCGAATCACTGTCGGTCGCCCCGACCGACGACCCTACGGTCTCGCGGCTCACGCTGGTGACCACGGGCTCGGACGCGGTGATCCTGCAGATCGCCAACCAGCTCAACAAGCTGGTCGACGTCGTCCGCATCGACGACATGACGCGCGGCGAACACCTGGAGCGCGAACTGGTCCTGGCCAAGCTGCGGGTCGACCCCGCGCGTCGCGACGCCCTGCGCGGTTACGTCGTGCGCACCGGCGGCCGGGTGCTCGATCCGTCCACCGACAGCTTCATTGTCGAACTGCTCGGCAGCGAAGCCGACGTCAACGGCTTCATGCGCGAGGTCGCTGCGCATGGTGAGCTGCTCGAGGTCGTGCGCAGCGGTGCGCTGGGGATCAGCCGCAGCACCCGCGCGCTGCGCCTGGTCGAGCCGGCCTGAGTCAGGCCGGCCCGGCCACTGCGCGCGCTGCCGCAGCCAGGGCGGCGAGCTAGAGCGCCGAGTTGTCGGTTTCACCCGTGCGGATGCGGATGACGCGCTCGATCTCCGTGACGAAGATCTTGCCGTCGCCGACCTTGCCGGTCTTCGCCGCGGCGATCACCGCCTCGACGACCTGATCGACGAGGTCGCTGCGCACCGCGACTTCGACGCGGGTCTTGGGCACGAAATCGACGACGTACTCCGCGCCGCGATAGAGCTCGGTATGACCGCGTTGACGGCCGAATCCCTTGACCTCCGTGACCGTCATGCCCGAGACGCCAATCTCGGACAGTGCGGCGCGCACGTCGTCAAGTTTGAAGGGTTTGATAATTGCTGTAACGAGTTTCATGCGAGCACTCCCGCCTCCGTGTCTTGTGGGGTCGGCCTTTCGGCTAGCGGGAATTGCACCTTTCGTGCCACGGCCCCCGGGCACAGGAATCCCCCTGTTTGCACGGGTGTTCCGCTAGATCGACGGGCTGCGGCACCATTTTAGCGCGGCCCGGCGCCGCAACTGCCCGTGCTTGGTGCGAAGCTGGCCGGCAGGCGCTCAGGCCATGCGGCCGCGCAGAGTGGTCAGCCGGCCTTCGGCTTCCGCAGTACCCAGAACGCGCGCCAGCTGTTCGCCCTGCAGGCGCAACCACTCCGGCACGGCGGCGGCGGCCATCGGCCGGCTGATGAAGTAGCCCTGCGCGATATCGCAGCCGAGCCGCAGCAGCGCCGCCCATACCTCCGGCGTTTCGATGCCCTCGGCCACCACCTTGAGCCCGAGGCTGTGCCCGAGTTCAACCGTGGTCCGCACGATGGCCTGGTGGCTCGCCGAGTGGTCCAGGCCCATCACGAAGGCACGATCGATCTTCAGTTCGTCGACCGGCAGTGCGTGGAGCTGCGCCAGGCTGGAATGCCCGGTGCCGAAATCGTCGATGGCGAAGCGCACGCCGGCGCTGCGCAGCTGCTGCATCACCTGCGCGGCGCGCTGCGGCTCCTGCATGATCGCGCTTTCGGTAACCTCGAGCAGCAGGCGGGTCGCCGGCACCCGATGTTCGGCCAGCAGCGCGAGCACACGAGCCGGCAGGCCGCCGTCCGCAAAATCGGCCGCCGAGAGGTTCACGGCGACCTCGACGTCGAGCCCCGCCCGCTGCCACTCGCCCAGCTGGGCAATGGCCGCCCTGAGGACCCAGCGCGACAGGTCGGGCAGCACGGAAGCGCGCTCCGCGAGCGGTACGAATTCCCCGGGCGAGATGTTGCCCAGCGTCGGGTGGCTCCAGCGCAGCAGGGCTTCAAAGCTCAGCGGCGTGCGGTCGCTCATGTTCACGAGCGGCTGGTAGTGCAGCGACAGGCCGCCGGTGGCCAGCGCCTTGCGCAGTTCGGCCACCAGCAGCACGCGCCGCCGGTGATCCGCGTCGTGCGAAGGCTGGTACACGACTGCGACCGTCGCCTGCTCCTTGGCCTGGAGCAGCGCCACGTCCGCCTGGCGCAGCAGATCCTCCAGCGGGACGCGCGGCGCGCGCCATTCGCTGATGCCAGCGCGGATGTCGACGCTCAATTGCAGCGCACCGACGCGGGCGCCGGCACGCAGCTCATCGGCCAGCACCAGCACGCGGTGCAGGAGCTCGGTGTCATGAAGCGCCGCGGCAATGACGAACTGATCGGCACCGACCCGCGCACAGGGCCGCCGGCCACCGCTTAGTTCGGCGAACCGCACGGCGAGCGCCTGCAGCAACTGGTCGCCGGCCTGATGGCCGACGGAAGCATTGATGTCCCGGAACCGGTGCACGTCGAGCAGCGCCAGGCTGCAGGTCCCGTCACCGGTCAGCGCCGCCAGCTGCTCGCGCAGTCCCTCCCGGTTGGGCAGGCCGGTCAGCGCATCGTGCGTAGCCTGCTTGATGATGTGCGCCTCGCGCTGGCGGATACCCTCCTGCATGGCGTTGAAGGTGCCGGCCAGCCTCTGGAACTCCTCGCCACCCTGGATCTGGATGTCCTCGCAGTAATAACCCTGTTCGATCTGGCGCGCCGCCGTCACCAGCATGCCCAGGGGCCGGACCGCGCTGCGACCCGAGAACAGCGCGACCACGATCGCGCCGAGGAGCGCCGCCCCGGCGATGACCAGCAGCATGGAGCGCATCTCGTGAAACGACGCCATCGCATCGGCCTGCGAGCGTTGGACCACCATCAGCAGCGTGCCGGCCTGTGTGTCCAGCGGCGCGCTCAGCGTGAAATACTGCTGGTCGCCCAGCGACTGCAGCGATGGCCGCGTATCCGTGGCACCGCTGCTGATGGCGGCTGCCAGCCGATCCGCCATGGCCGGATCCAGCGTGGAAATCGTGCCGCCGCCGGCCCCGCGCTCCCGGTAGACAAAGCTCACGTCGGTGCCGGCCAGCGCCGCCAGGTGCTGCGCGAGCGGGCGGTCAATTTCAAATCCGAGCGCCACCCAGGCGATGACGTCGGGAGCACGGAGCGGGGCGAACACGATCTGGTAGGGTCGCCCACCCACGAGGGCGAACGGCGCTGCCTGTCCGTCGGCGGGCAGACGCAGGCTGGCGCGTGCCTGGATTTCGAGGGCCGGGGTGGTGGCGCTCATTACTTCGCCCGTCGGACTGTACAGCACGGCCAGGTCGGCGCCCACGCGGCCGGCATGGTTGGTGAGCGCCGATTTCATGGTCCGGCGATCGGCGGTGGCCACCACCTCGCGGAAGGCGTAGTCGGCGACCAGCACGTCGGCCGCGGCATTCAGCAGCCGTGCGCGTGCAGCAAAGGTACTGTCGAGCATCGAGCGCGTTGCGGTCAGCTGGCGCACCGATTCATTGCGCACGGCAGCGCGGATCGAGGCCAGGGCGAGCACGGTCGTCACACCTTGAGCCAGTGCCATCAGGGCGACGATCAGAATGAGCAGTCGGTTCTTGAAGCTCGCTGGCATGGCACGCTCTAATCGGCCGGAACATGGATAGTAAGTGCGCCCTGCTGGCTGCTTGCGTGACGGCCTGCTCGATTCTGGGTGCCACGGCACCGGCGCTTGCCGGGGCGGAGCTGTCGGTCACGGTGACCGGCAGCACCGGTGCTCCCGTGGCGGGGGCCGTCGTGGTGGCGGAACCGGCGCAGTCGAAGCCGCACCCGCGCCCGGGACTGAAGGCGGTCATGGATCAGCGCGACCTGCAATACGTGCCCGACGTGCTGATCGTGCAGACCGGCACCGAAGTCGAGTTTCCCAACAGCGACAATGTGCGTCACCAGGTCTATTCGTTCTCGCCGGCGAAGACCTTTCACCTCTCGCTCTACAGCGGGCACGAGCACGCCGCGGTGATCTTCGACCGCAAGGGCCTCGTGACGCTGGGCTGCAACATCCACGACAGCATGGTGGGCTACATCTACGTGACGGATTCGCCCTGGTACGGGCGCACGGGCACCGACGGCAGCCTGCAGCTGCATGACCTGGCGCCCGGCGATTACACCGTGCGCCTCTGGCATCCGCTGCTGAACGAAGCCGGTCCCGACCTGCAGACATCACTGCGCGTCGACGAGGGCTCGACGGGCACGGCGGAATTCCGCCTGCATCGTCCGCTGCGCCCCGATCCGCGCAGCCTCGGAGCGGACAAGAAATGGGCCGACTACTGATCCGGGTGTGCGCGGCAGGCCTGCTGCTGAGCACGCCCGTGCTCGCCGCCCAGGATCTCGACCTGGACGTCGATCTGCGCGCCGTCAGCAGCGACGCCACGCCGTCGCGCCTCGACGGTGGCCTCGGGAAGCTGCGCTACGATGCGCAGCACGACGGCCTGCGGCTCGGCGACCTGCGGCTCGGCTACCACGGCGACCTGACCACGACGCTGCACGTGACGGCCGAAGCCGTCGCGTACGGCGATCACGACGTCAACCCCGTGGACCTGACCGAGCTCTATGCCGAGTGGCGGCCGATACCGGTGTCGGCCTGGCGGTCGCGTCTGAAAGTGGGGGCGTTCTATCCGGAGATCTCGCTCGAGAACCGCATGCACGGCTGGCAGTCGCCCTATACGCTGTCATTCTCTGCGCTCAACACCTGGGTGGGCGAGGAGCTGCGCACGATCGGCGCCCAGTACAATCTCGACTGGCTGGGCAGGGCTCATGGCCACAGCGTCGATGTCAGCCTGAACGCCGCAGTTTTCGGCTGGAATGACACGGCAGGCACGGTGCTCGCCGCGCGCGGCTGGGGCATCACCGACCGCCAGAGCACGCTGTTCGGGCGCTTCGCCAACGGCGGCCGGCCGCTGCTCGCCCGCACACTGTTCTACGACGAGCTTGACCACCGCGCGGGCTATTCGCTGGGGCTCAACGTCAAATACGCCGGCCGCCTGGAAGGACGCGCGTTGCACTACGACAACCGCGCCAATCCGGCCGTCGTCGCAGCCGCCATCCAGGACACGGGCTGGGACACTTACTTCGACAGCCTGGGCCTGCGCTGGACGCCGACGGCCGAATGGACGGCGATTTCGCAATGGCTGCACGGGCGCACCTATGCAGGCAATGTGGCTCCGGTCAATGCCTGGAGCTATGACGCTGAGTTCCTGCTGCTGAGCTGGAGGCATGGCGCGACGCGCCTGTCGGCGCGCTACGATCGTTTCGCCACGCACCAGACGACCAGCGATTTCTACGAGTACGTCGACCTTTACTTTGGGGATCGCGGCCACGCCTGGACGCTCGCCTGCGACCGGCAGCTGAACGCGCACTGGAACATCGCGCTCGAGGGCATCGAGCTCAGCAGCTGGGTTGCACAGCGTGCGCTCATCGGCGCAGCACCGCAGGCGACCGAACGCCAGCTGCAGCTGGCGGTCCGCTACGCGCTGTAGCGCAGCGCAGCTCCCCGCCCAGTGCCGCTGGCGCAGCGGGCCGTCTCAGGCGAGCACCACCAGCAGGTCCTTGGCGTCCACCTGGCTGGAGACGCGCACCAGCACCTCGCTGACCTGGCCATCGGTCTCGGCGCGCACGGCCGTCTGCATCTTCATCGCTTCGAGCGTCACGACGACATCGCCGCGCGCCACCTTCTGGCCGGGCACGACGGCCACGGTGGCCACGGTGCCGGGCATCGGCGCGCCGATGTGGCGCGGGTTGCCGGCCTCGATCTTGCGCTGCGGCGGCCGGGTCGGCGTGGCGGTGCGGTCGGCGACCCGGACCGTGCGCGGCTGGCCGTTGAGTTCGAAGAATACCGTGCGCGTGCCGTCCTCGTGCGGCTCGCTGCGTGTCACGTAGCGCACGATCAGCGTCTTGCCGCGCTCGATATCGATGCTGACTTCCTGGCCGGCCTCGAGGCCGTAGAAGAACGCCATGGTCGGCAGCTTCGCGACGTCGCTGAAACGGCGCCGGTCGGCGTCGTAGTCGGCGTAGACCTGCGGGTACATCAGGTAGGAGGCGAACTGGTGATCGGTGAGCGCATGCCCGACGCGCCCCTCGGCGGCGATGCGCAACGCCGCCAGGTCCGCCGGCGGCATGCTTTCGCCCGGCCGGCCGGTCAGCGGCGCCCGGCCCTTGAGCACCTTGGCCTGCAGCGCGGGCGGGAAGCCGCCGTAGGGCTGGCCGAGCTCACCGTGGAAGAACTGCTCCACCGAGGCCGGGAAGGCCACTTCGTTGTCCGGGTCGAGCACGTTCTCACGGCTCAGGCCGCTGGTGACCATGAAGATCGCCAGGTCGCCGACGACCTTGGAGCTGGGCGTGACCTTGACGATGTCGCCGAACATCTCGTTGACCTCGGAGTAGGCTCTGGCCACCTCCGGCCAGCGCGTGTCGTCGATGCCGAGTGAGCGGGCCTGCTCGCGCAGGTTCGTGTACTGGCCGCCGGGCATGCCGTGCACGTAGACGTCGGAGGTACCGGAACGGATGTCGCTCTCGAAGGCGGCATAGTAGCTGCGGATCTGCTCCCAGTAGTGCGAGATCAGGCGCAGGTGGGCGGGGTCGAGTTCGGGATCGCGGTCCCCGTAATGCAGCGCCGTGGCGATCGAGCCCAGATTCGGCTGCGAGGTCAGGCCGCTCATCGAATCCATGGCCGCATCGACCGCATCGGCACCGGCGGCGATCGCCGCAAACACGCTCGCGGCGGCGATGCCGCTCGTGTCATGCGTATGAAAGTGCACCGGCAGTCCGGTCTCGTCCTTGAGCGCCTTGACGAGCGTGTAGGCCGCCTGCGGCTGGCACAGCCCGGCCATGTCCTTGATGCCGAGGATGTGCGTGCCGGCCGCCTTGAGCGCCCGCGCCATCTTCAGGTAGTAGTCGAGTGTGTACTTGCGCTCCTGCGGGTTGGCCAGATTCCCGGTGTAGCAGAGCGACGCTTCGCACAGCTTTCCGGATTCGAGCACCGCGTCCATGGCGACGCGCATGTTCTCGACCCAGTTGAGCGAGTCGAAGATGCGGAACACGTCGATGCCGGCCGCCGCGGCCTGCTGCACGAAATAGCGCACCACGTTGTCGGGATAATTCGTATAGCCCACGGCGTTCGCGGAACGCAGCAGCATCTGCAGCAGCAGGTTCGGCATGGCCGCGCGCAGCCGCTGCAGCCGCTCCCAGGGATCCTCCTTGAGGAAGCGCATCGCGACATCGAAGGTGGCGCCGCCCCAGCATTCCACGGAGAACAGCTGCGGCAGCAGCTGTGCGTAGTAGGGAGCGATCCGCAGCATATCGATGCCGCGCAGCCGTGTCGCCAGCAGTGACTGGTGCGCATCGCGCATGGTGGTGTCGGTCACCAGCACGCGCTTCTGCGCCAGCATCCACTGCGCGAAGCCGGCGGCGCCGAGTGCCTCGAGCTTCTGCCGGGTGCCGGCCGGTGGCGGCGTCAGCAGCGGTGGCGGCAGGCGCGGCGTGACCACGTGCGCCGGAACCGGCCGGCCGCGCACTTCAGGATTGCCGTTGACGATGATCTCGGCCAGGAAATTCAACGCGCGCGTGGCCCGATCGCGCCGTTCGGGCGAGACGAACAGCGCCGGCGTCTCATCGATGAAGCGCGTGGTGTATTCCGCATTGACGAACTTCGGATGCGTGATCACCTGATCGAGGAAGCGCAGGTTGGTCACCACGCCGCGGATGCGGAATTCCCACAGCGCGCGGTGCATGCGCGCGATCGCCTCCTCCGGCGTCGGCGCCCAGGTCGTGACCTTGACCAGCAGCGAATCGTAGGAGCGGGTGATCACGGCGCCGGTATAGGCGGTGCCGGCATCGAGCCGCACGCCGAAGCCGGCGGGACTGCGGTACGCGGTCAGCCGCCCATAGTCAGGGACGAAATTGTTTTCCGGATCCTCGGTGGTCACGCGGCACTGCAACGCGTGCGCGTTGAGCCGGATGTCCTCCTGAGGCGGTACGCCGCTGGCCGGCGCGCCGATCCGGGCCCCGGCGGCAATGCGGATCTGCGCCTTGACCAGATCGATGCCCGTGACCATCTCGGTGACGGTGTGCTCGACCTGGATGCGCGGATTCACCTCGATGAAGTGGAACCGGCCGCTGTCCGCATCCTGCAGGAACTCGACCGTGCCGGCGTTGCAGTAGCTGGCGGCGCGGCCGATCTGCAGCGCCGCGGCGCACAGTTCGGCGCGCTGCGCATCGGTCAGGAAGGCCGCCGGCGCGCGCTCGACGACCTTCTGGTTGCGGCGCTGTACCGTGCAGTCGCGCTCATAGAGGTGGACCAGATTGCCGTGCGAGTCGCCGAGGATCTGCACCTCGATGTGGCGCGCGCGCCGCACGAGTTTTTCGAGATAGACCTCGTCGTTGCCGAATGCGCCCTTCGCCTCGCTGCGCGCGATCGGCAGCAGCTCGGCGAGCTGCGCCTCGCTGTCGATGATGCGCATGCCGCGGCCGCCGCCGCCCCAGCTGGCCTTGAGCATGACCGGATAGCCGACCAGCGCCGCGAGCCGCGCACATTCGGCCAGATCCGCCGGCAGCGGCGGGGTCGCCGGCATCACCGGCACGCCCGCGGCGACCGCCAGATTGCGTGCCGCCACCTTGTTGCCCAGCGTGCGCATGGTGGCCGGCTGCGGCCCGATGAAGACGATGCCGGCGCGGGCGCAGGCCTCGGCGAATTCGGGGCTCTCGGAGAGGAAACCGTAGCCGGGATGGATTGCGTCGGCCTTGGCCTGGATGGCGATGGCCACGATCTCGTCGATGCCGAGGTACGCCTGCAGCGCGCCCTTGCCCTCCCCGACCAGGTAGGCCTCGTCCGCCTTGGCCCGGTGCAGCGAGAAACGGTCCTCCTGGGAATAGATGGCGACCGTGGCGACGCCGAGCTCATTGACGGCCCGCATGACACGGATGGTGATCTCGCCGCGATTGGCGATCAGGATGCGACGGAATGGAGGGGTCATGGATGAATATTCATGCAAAAACGGGGCCGAGGGTATGGGCCAGGTACTCATCGAAGCTGCCCTTGTCCGCCCGCTCCGTCACCTGCTGTTCGACCAGGGATTGCTCCGCCTCGGCGGCAAAGCCGCTGAGCACCGCCGGGTCGTGACCGGCCGTCTCGAGCAGGCGTGCGCGATGCCGTCCGGAGAGCGCGCGGGTGTATTCGGCAAAGCCGACGCCGGCGTGCTGCAGGTCGCGCAGCAGGCCGGCGGCGGGCGTCAGCGCCTGATCGCGTAGTTTTTCCGCCTGGCGGGCCAGCGCGCGCTGGTAGCGGCGGCGCGGATCGCCGGCGTCCAGAAGCTCGCAGATCCCGGCCAGCTCATCCATGAGCTCGGCCCCCCATTCGCGCAGCGCAATGCGGCGCCCGGCCCGCTGCAGCACGAGCCCGGGCTCGCGCCCGCGGCGTGCCACCAGCAGGTGATTGTGATCGAGCTGCTCCTGCTCGGTCGCCCCGATCGGCTCGCTGGCCCGCAGCAGGCACAGGGCGAGCAGCGCTTCCATGAAGTGCAGCTCGTCAACGCACACGCCGGTGGGCTCATTGATGCTGATGTCGAGCGCGCGTACCTCGACGTATTCGACCCCGTCGCGCGCCAGCGCGCGGCCCGTGGTCTCGCCGGCACGCGGCGCGCGCTTGGGGCGAATCGTGCTGTAGTACTCGTTCTCGATCTGCAGGATATTGGCGTTGAGCTGGCGGTATTCACCCGCCACGCACACGCCGAGCGCCGCGAAGGGCGGATGTACGGTGTGCGTGGCGTGGCTCAGGTCCCGCAGGTATTCGCTCAGCGCATTGACCGACACGCTGACCGCCGTCTGGTTCCGGTTGCGATACCCCAGATCGCTCATGCGCAGCGACGTGGCGTACGGCAGATGCAGCGTGCCCGGCCCGAGCGGCTGCAGTTCCGGATCGGAGCGTCCCTGCATGAAACTGGCACACAGCGCCGGTGACACGCCGAACAGGTACAGCGCCAGCCAGCCGAAGCGCCGGTAATTGCGCACCAGGTCGAAATAGCACGCCGACCTGAATTCCTGGTTCGGCCGGTTCACTTCCAGCACCTCGGCCCACAGCGGCCAGAAACGCTCGGCGAACGAGAAGTTGAAATGCGCGCCGGCGATGGCCTGCATCAGGCCGCCATAGCGCGTCTGCAGGCCGCGCCGGTAGACTTCCTTGAAATGTCCACGGTGCGAACGGCCGTAGCGTGCGATCGGGACCTCGCTGTCGCCGGCAATCTCGCCGGGCATGGACGCCGCCCACAGCAGTTCGTCGTCCAGGTGCCGGACCACGAAGTGATGCAGGTCGCCCAGATACTGGTGCAGGGCCTCGTTGTCGCCGAACGTCGGGGTCACCAGTTCCAGCAGCGCCTCGGAAAAGTCCGTCGTGATGTGCGGATTGCATAATGCCGAGCCGAGCGCGCGCGGATGCGGGCGGCCGGACACGCGGCCCGTGCCCGTCACGCGCATCCCCTCGCGCTCCAGTCCGCGGCGGCCACCGGCCAGCGCCGAGCGCTCGCGGCTGTTGATCAGCGCCGCCAGGCGCCGCTCAAAAACGCGGTCAATCGCCGCTCGCGCCATCCTGAGCTAAACTCCCCGATCAGCGACCCGAAGATTCGCACGGTCTTTCAGCGTCGCGGCCCGTCGGGTCGTGCACAACAGGCCGCAAGCTGGCATTCTACGCGACCAGCGCCGCGGCCGGCGGCGCGCGTTTATCCCGAGGAGGCCGCCATGCTGGTCAGTTCAGCCCCCCGACGCGTCGTCATCGTCGGCGGCAGCCGCATTCCCTTTGCGCGCTCCCACGGGGCCTATGCCGGCCAGTCGGACCAGGACCTGCTCACGGCCGCGCTGCGTGCCGTGGTGGAGCGGTTCCGGCTGCGCGGCCAGCGCCTCGGCGATGTCATCGGCGGCGCGGTCATCAAGCATTCCCGAGACTTCAACCTGGTGCGCGAATCGCTGCTGTCCACGGAACTGGATCCGCAGACGCCCGGCCTGGACATCCAGCGCGCCTGCGGCACGGGTCTCGAAGCCGCCATCCTGATCGCCAACAAGATCGCGCTCGGCCAGATCGATGCCGGCATCGCCTGCGGCGTGGACACGGTCAGCGATCCACCGGTGGTATTCCCCAGCTCCTTTCGCGACCTGCTGATGCGCAGCTACCGCGGCCGGAGCTTCGGCCAGCGCGTGGCGCCGTGGCTGAGCCTGCGGCCGCGCGACCTCAAGCCCATCCTGCCCGGCGTCATCGAGCCGCGCACCGGGCTGTCGATGGGCCAGAGCTGCGAACAGATGGCCAGGACCTGGAACGTCACGCGTGCCGAACAGGACCGCGTCGCCTGCGAGAGTCACCTGAAGGCGGCCGCCGCCTGGCAGGAGGGGTTCTACGACGACCTGGTCGTGCCGCACGCCACGCTGCAGCGGGACAACAACGTGCGCGCGGACACCACGGTGGAGAAGCTGGCCACGCTGCGGCCCGTGTTCGACACCGGCGGCAGCGGCACGCTGACCGCAGGCAACAGCACGCCGCTGACGGACGGCGCGGCGGCCGTGCTGCTGGCTTCCGAAGACTGGGCGCGCGAACGCCGGTTGCCGATCCTGGCCTGCCTGCGCGCCGGCAAGAGCTGGGCGGTCGACTTTGCCGGCGGCAAGGAGGGGCTGCTGATGGCCCCGGCCTACGCGGTGTCGGCCATGCTCGCCGACGTCAATCTCGCGCTGCAGGACTTCGACTACTACGAACTCCACGAGGCCTTCGCCGCCCAGATGCTGTGCACGCTCAAGGCATGGGAGTCGGCCGACTACTGCCGCGACCGCCTCGGCCGCAGCAGCGCGCTCGGGTCGGTGCCGCCGGGCAGGATCAACGTCAAGGGCGGCAGTGTCGCGCTCGGACATCCGTTTGCCGCCACCGGCGGGCGCATACTCGCCTCGCTCGCCAAGCTCATGGCCAATGACGCGCAGGCGCGGCGCGGACTCATTTCCATATGCACGGCCGGCGGCATGGGCGTCACGGCCATCGTGGAGCGTGCCTGATGCCGCGGCAGAACTTTGCCTCCGGTTCGGCCTGGGAACCGATCATCGGCTACTCGCGCGCCGTGCGCGCCGGCGATTACCTGCACGTGTCCGGCACCACGGCGACCGGCGCGGACGGCAGGATCGTCGGGCCGGGCGACGCCGCGGCCCAGACGCAGCAGGCCCTGCGCAACATCGAGGCGGCCCTGCAGCGTGCCGGCGCCACGCTGGCGCAGGTGGTGCGCACGCGCCTGTTCGTCGTGAACATCGCCGACTGGGAACAGATCGGCCGCGCCCATGGCGCGGTGTTCGGTGACATCCGCCCGGTCACGACCATGGTCGAGGTCAGCCGCCTGATCGCCCCGGACATGCTGGTGGAGATCGAGGCGGACGCCTGGCTGGGGACGTAGCAGCGATGGGCCGCTGGCAGCCGCTGATGGCGCGCGATGGCCGCGAATTCTCGGCCTACCTGGCCGCGCCCACGGGCGCGCCGCGCGGTGCCGTCGTGGTGCTGCAGGAAATCTTCGGCGTCAATGCGCACATCCGCGCGCTCGCCGAGCAGTACGCGGCGGCCGGCTTCCTCGCCCTCGCCCCCGCACTCTATGACCGCATTGGCCGCAACATCGAGCTCGGCTACGGCCCGCGCGAGCTCGAGCTGGCGCGCGGCTACCGGCTGCAGGTCGATGAGGCGAAGGCGCTGCTCGACATCGGGGCCGCGGTCAACGTCGTGCGCCACGCCGGGCGCGTGGCCCTGGTCGGTTACTGCTGGGGCGGCTGCATGGCGTGGATCGGCGGCGGTGCGCTTCCGGTCCAGGCCGTGGTCGGTTACTACGCCAGCCGCTTGTGGGAAAAACTCGAGCGCCTGCCCGCCTGCCCGGTGCTGCTGCATTTCGGCGACCACGACGAGCTGATCCCGCGCGCGCAGGTCGAGCGGGTGCGCGCGGCGTTCCCGCAGGGCGAGTATCATTTCTATCCGGCCGGCCACGGCTTCAACTGCGATGCCCGCGCCAGCTACGATGCGCCGAGCGCGGCACTGGCTTGGGAGCGCACGCAGGCCTTTCTCAAGCGGTACCTAGGCTGATCCGACCATGCAACTGACCGATCCGAAGCTGCTGCGCAGCCAGTGTTACGTGAATGGGCAATGGCTCGATGCCGAGGATGGCCGCACCGAGCCGGTGCGGAATCCCGCGACCGGAGCGCTGCTCGGCACCGTGCCCCGGTTCGACGGCGCCGCGACACGGCGTGCCATCGAGGCGGCCGCGGCGGCGTTTCCCGCCTGGGCCGCGCAGACCGCACGGCAGCGCGCCGTGATCCTGCGGCGCTGGTTCGACCTCATGATGGCGAACCAGGGCGACCTGGCGACGCTGATGACCGCCGAACAGGGCAAGCCGCTGGCCGAGGCGGCCGGCGAGATCGCCTACGCCGCGGCTTTCGTCGAATGGTTCGCCGAGGAGGCGCGCCGCGTCTACGGCGAGATCGTTCCGGGCCACCAGGCCGACAAGCGCATCTTCGTGCTGCGCCAGCCCGTCGGCGTGGTGGCCGCGATCACGCCCTGGAATTTCCCGGCGGCGATGATCACGCGCAAGGCCGCCCCGGCGCTCGCCGCGGGCTGCACCTTCATCGTGAAGCCCGCGGGCCAGACGCCGCTGTCGGCGCTGGCCATGGCGGAGCTGGCCGCGCGCGCCGGCGTGCCGCCGGGCGTCTTCAACGTCATCACCGGTGCGCCGCGCGAGATCGGACCGGAGCTCACCGGCAACCCGCGCGTGCGCAAGCTGACCTTCACGGGTTCGACCGCAGTCGGCCGCCTGCTGATGGCGCAGAGTGCGCCGACCCTGAAGAAACTGTCGATGGAACTGGGCGGCAACGCGCCTTTTGTCGTCTTCGCCGATGCCGACCTCGACGCCGCGGTGCAGGGGGCGCTGGCCAGCAAGTTCCGCAATACCGGCCAGACCTGCGTCTGCGCCAACCGGCTGCTGGTGCAGGACGAGGTCTACGACGAATTCGCCGCGCGGCTGCGCCACGCCGTCGCCAAGCTGCGCGTCGGCGACGGCCTGCAGGGGCCAACCGACCTCGGACCGCTGATCGACTCCGCGGCGCTGACCAAGGTCGAGGAGCACGTCGCCGACGCGCGTGCCCGTGGCGGGCGCATCACGCTGGGCGGCAAGGCCCACGCGCTCGGCGGCACCTTCTACGAGCCGACCATCATCACCGAAGCCACGCGCGACATGCTGTTCGCGCGCGAGGAAACCTTCGGACCGGTCGCGCCGCTGATCCGTTTCCGCACCGAGGCGGAAGCGCTGAGCATGGCCAACGACACGGAATTCGGGCTGGCCTCCTACCTCTATACGCGCGACCTGGCGCGCGCATGGCGATTTGCGGAGGGACTCGAATACGGCATCGTGGGCCTGAATACCGGCCTGATCTCCACCGAGGTGGCGCCCTTTGGCGGCATCAAGCAATCCGGCTTCGGCCGCGAGGGTTCCCGGCATGGCATCCTGGATTACACGGAATTGAAATACCTGTGCGTCGCCGGCATTACGCCGCTGTGACCGGGACGGCGGCTTCATGCTCGGCGTATTGACGGTCAACACGGGCACGCCCGATGCGCCGCGCGCCCGCGAGGTCAGCCAGTTCCTGAGCCGCTTCCTCGCCGATCCGCGCGTGGTCGAACTGCCGCGGTTGTTCTGGTGGCCGCTGCTGCGCGGCATCATTCTTCCGATCCGCTCGCCGCGCAGCGCCCGCAACTACCGGCGGGTCTGGATGGATGGCGGTTCGCCGCTGGCCGTGTATTCGCAGCGGCTGCGTACAGCGCTGGAGCTCGAACTGGAGGCAGTCATGCCGGCCGGCATCGCGGTGGAAAGCGCGTTCCTGTATTCCGCGCCGGGCGTGCGCGCGGCGCTGCTGCGGCTGCGCGATGCCGGCGCGGACCGGATCGTCGTCCTGCCGATGTTTCCGCAGGCCAGCGGCACCACCACCGGCGCCGTCTACGATCAGGTCGGTGCCGCGCTGCGCGACTGGCGCGCGCTGCCGGACCTGCGCCTGGTGAACGATTATCACGATCATCCGGACTATGTCGCCGCGCTCGCCAGCAGCGTACGGGAACACTGGCAGCAGCATGGCCGTACGGCGCACCTGCTGATGTCCTTTCACGGCATACCGGTCCGCTGCGTCACGCGCGGCGACGCCTACGAGACGCAATGCCGCGCCACCGCCGGACTGCTGGCCGCCGCGCTGGATCTGGAGCCCGCCGCGTGGTCCTGCAGCTTCCAGTCACGCTTTGGTTCCGAGCGCTGGCTGGCACCGGCGACCGACGGCGTGCTGCTCGAACTGCCGCGGCGCGGCGTGCGCACGCTGACCGTCATGTGCCCGGGCTTCGCCGTCGATTGCCTGGAAACACTCGAGGAGATTGCCATGGGAGGCCGTGAGAGCTTCCTGCACGCCGGCGGCGAGCAGTTCCAGTACGTGCCGGCACTGAACGATCGTGGCGACCACGCACGGGCGCTGGCGCGCCTGCTGCTGCCGGCCTAGAGCCGCCGGCCCCGCGCACATGTTCGGCCGGTTTCTCGAAATCAGCCTCGACACCGCGGACATCGCCGCCTCGGTCTCCTTCTACGAGCGGCTCGGCTTTACGCAGCTGAGCACCGGCGACACCTGGGGTCATCCCTATGGCGTGCTCAGCGACGGACGGCTGTGCATCGGCCTGCACCGGCGCAGCGGCGCGGCGCCCATGCTGAGCTTCGTGCACCCGGGACTCGTGCGCCACGTCCACACGCTGCGCGAGGCGGGCTTCGAGAGCCACTACACGCGCCTCGGTGACAGCGACTTCCACGAGCTGCAGCTGCGCGATCCGGCCGGCCAGGACATTGCGCTGCTCGAGGCGCGCACCTTCTCGCCACCGCGCCACGACATCGGCGTATCGCTGTGCGGGTGGTTCAGCGCCTACAGCATGCCGACGCTCGATGCCGAGGCGGTACAGGCCTACTGGGAACGCGCTGGTTTCGTCGCGCTCGAGTCCCCGGACGACCCGCTGTCGCAGTTCGCCCTGACCAGCGACACGCTGACCCTGAACGTGCACCGGCCGCGCGCCCTGGCGGCACCGGCGCTGGTATTCACCGATCCGGACATGGCGCGGCGGATCGAGCACCTGACGACGCTCGGCTTCGAAGGCACGGCTGAGTTGCCGCGCGGACTCGACCGGCGCGCCAACATCCTGATCGCGGCACCGGAGGGCACGCAGCTGCTGCTGCTCAGCGCCGAAGGCTAGGGCCGGCGCGCCACCATGCGGTAGCGGGCGTGGATCTGATCGGCCACGCGCAGTGCGCCCAGCCCGACGCTGTAGGGCTCGAGGCCCAGGCTCGTCTGGCGGAAGTCGAACTCGCCGCTGGCCTGCAGCGAGTCCGCGCTGCGCTGCCAGTGGACCGGCACCGCAAGCTGCGCGTCGTGACCGCGCAGCGTCACGGTCAGGTCCAGCATGCCATCCGCCGCAGCCAGCCGCAGGGCGCGGCAGCTCATGCGCAGCACGGGTGACTGCGCGGCATCGAGCTGGCTGGCGCCCAGCATGTGTGCGCGCGTCCCGGCACGCGACGGCTCGTCGAGCGGCGCCGAGAACTCGCCGCCCGCCTGCGCCCGCTCGCGCGGATCATCCACC